>Ga0207680_10000854_pt1 | contig 14381 bp, 11 predicted proteins | sample KBSS23metaG_FD_184321 | JGI IMG/M metagenome (GOLD analysis project Ga0207680, IMG submission 184321) | Switchgrass rhizosphere microbial communities from Kellogg Biological Station, Michigan, USA - KBS S2-3 metaG (SPAdes) (version 2) | ecosystem: Host-associated > Plants > Roots > Rhizosphere... | reverse complement strand
CGGCGTGGAGAACCGCCGCTCGTTCCTGCGCCGCATGGAGGAAGCGCTCGCCAATCCTGGCAAGCCGCCGCAGCTGGACGTGCTCATGATCATCGATCTGGACCACTTCAAGCAGGTCAACGACCGCGGCGGACACCTGTTCGGCGATCAGGTGCTGATCGCGGTGACCAAGTGCATCGAGCGCCACCTGGGCGGACGCGCGCATCTGGCGCGGATCGGCGGCGAGGAATTTGGCGTGCTCGCGCGCGCCATGGGTGCGGCCGAAGGATTACGCCTCGCCGAGCAACTGCGCACAGCCGTCAGCCTGCTGCCGCTGCGCCGCGACGATGAACACGTGCGCGTGACGATCAGCGTCGGTTTCGCCGTGCACGATTGCGATGTGCGCCGACATGATCACAGCAGCTGGCTGGCCGCCGCCGATCAAGCGTTGTATTCGGCGAAAGCGCACGGCCGCAACAGGGTGGTCAGCGCCGCGGTCGCCTGATCGGAGGAGGCATCGTCACTCAGGCAGCTGCCAAGACGACTACACGATAGGTATTCCTCCGCCAGTTTTCGCCGTCGAACCTGGCTCGCGTTGGCCATTCACTTAATTAGCCACCAGCGCGCTCTTTTATGGCAACGCCCATCACTTTGACACGTCCGCCAAATGGCAATGCCGCTGCCTGATAGATTGTTCTCGCCGGCCTGCGGCCTTCTGGGAATAGTTCAGCGTATAGCGCATTTACCTCATCGACGTCGCGCAAATCTGCAAATGCGATGTCTATGAAGGTTAGATCGCCTGGCGAGAAATTGGCTGCAGTGACCGCTGAAAAAAGATTCTTGAACGCGCGACTGGCCTCTTCTCTGGGAGTGCCGGGAACATACTTCCCGTCTTCACCGATAGAAAGTTGGCCGCTCAGGTAACAGATATTGTCGACAACCACCGCATGGCTGATTGGAGAAGACCATCTAGGCAGCCCTTCACCCTCAGTAACGAATTGCCTCACTTAACACCTCATATGATCTTTGGCGGCTAACACCCGAGTCAAGCGCAGCCTTGTCGCGTGCCGCATGATAGTAGTGCAACCCGAGTAGCCGTCCGCTTGAGCGAATAGTCATGCGCCCGCCATGTTATCCGCGGCGTACGGCCAAAAACACGCCAACCGACATCAGAACGAGACCGATAAACCTCGGTATATTGATGGCATGCGTTGGAGCACCCAACAGGCCGAATTGATCTATGGCAGCCATCGATATGAGCTGGCCTAGGAGCACAAAAGCCACGGCATTGCCGACGCCGAACTGAGGGGCTACCCAGGTGACGCTGAGGACGTAAAAGGCTACGAATACACCGCCCAAGTAGAAATAGAACGGCAGCGAAGTCTTCGGGAATGGCTTGAGGCCACCCTCTACAGCGAAAAGAAACGCTAGCGAAATAGATAGCGCAACCAGAAACAATACGGAAGACGCAAACGCCGGACTTCCGTACTTAGTGCCCAAAGTTCCGCTTAGCGCCGCCATGACAGGGATACCAACGCCTGTAGCAAGCATGAGACATGAGAAGAAGAACGGACTCGCCATTTGCTGAGGCTTCCCGGGTTAGAGGGCGCATAACTGCAATTCGATAGGATAATCCCGCAAGCGCGCATCGCACAATGCGATTGGCAACATCCGAAGATCCCCTCAAAAGTATTCGATTGACGGGATCGGGAGGGCGCTGAGGTCAGTACCCATGCATTACAGCGGTGTGTGTTGCGACTTCTCCTCGGTGATGCGCGAGTCGAGTCTGGCTTCTGCATCACGGACATAGGCAGTACATGCTTGCGCATCGATGAATGGGTTCTTCGTTGCCCCTGCCTGCAACTGCTCGAGTTTGTGCGGAATGCCGGCAAGATCAGGATGCACAGTGAGCAGGATATCGCAGGGCAGTGCACCCACCGTTCGTATACTCCTGCGGAAACTCGCCGTCAGGTCCGGGTGATTTTCGTCAGCAAGAAAATGAAAACCCGGTGCGGAAATGGCATTCAGACTGTCCGCATAAACAATATGAAGACATCGCCCGTCGACGCAGTCGGTCCAAGTCCATGTCGTGCTGCCAGGGGTATGACCCGGAGTGAAATGCGCTGCAACGGAGACATGGCCGAGATGTAGCACTTGGCCGTCATGAACTTCTCGAATATTGGCTGCCACGGCAGGAAAAATCGCGGGCTCTGCACGCTTGCTGTCGGCATAACCCGCTTGTGGGTCGTCTGGCGTCGCGCGACCTGCGCGCAGTGCGGCTGCGCCGGAAGGGCTCACCAGGACCTCAGCGCCGCTGTCGCGTGCGAGCGCCGCGATGCCTCCAGCGTGGTCAAAGTGTGCGTGCGAGTTGAGGATGAATTTGACGTCGCGTACGCGGAACCCCAATTTGGCGATGTTCGCTTCAATCAACGGCACCGACTGTGGCAGGTCGCCGTCAAGCACGATCAGGCCCTTGTCAGTGGCTATCAGGATCGAGCTCAAGCCAGCAACACCAACATAGTATGTGTTGCCATAGATACGCATAGGCTCTTGTGGCCGATTCCATTCATTCGCGCTACCGACCTGGATTGCGCGAGTTAGTGGATCGGTAGCATCAGCTGCCCATAACAGGTTCCAGACGATTCCGAGTGACGCCGCAACAGCGGCCATGGGTATGCGTTGCATCGGGTTTCCACAGGTGAAACGTAGTTTCAAAGTCTGTACGGTCGAAATGACTTTATGAAGGCGGTCGGATGGCCGTCTGAGCGCATGTTCCGGGGTTTCGCCACCACTGCAGAGTGCTTTGCCCCGAACTTTAAAGGTCACCTGCGGCATCGGCCGGCGTCGTTGACGACCTCACAGGACTTTGTCGATCGCTTTGTCACGGGCGCTCACCACAGGGCGTCAGCTTGTCCGGCAGAGGCGGCGCTTGGCCTTCGCAAGGTACATGTGCGCGTCGGCGTCGCGCAGAATGTCCATTGGCCGCTCGTGCTGCCGCTGACTGACTGCGACGCCAACGCTGATGCCGGTTTGCAAATCCTTGTCGTCGATCTGAAAAGGCCTGGTGAAGGCATTGCTGATGCGCTCGCACACGGTCTGTGCGACCTGGCCATCGCCAACGTCTTCGAGCACCACGACAAATTCGTCTCCACCCAGGCGCCCGACGAAATCGCCCGGCCGCACGGCCGCCTCCAGGCGCCGCGCCGCCGCCTGCAACAGCGTATCGCCGGTTGCATGGCCGAAGGTGTCGTTGATCGGTTTGAACCCGTCCAGATCAAGGTACAGCACGGCGATACGGTACTGGGGGTCATGCCGCGTGCGGCCCAACAACCGAGTCAGCCGTTCGTTGAGCGCGGTGCGGTTGGGCAGGTCAGTTAGCGGATCGTAGCTGGCGCCTCGGCGCAGCAGGTCTTCGGCGTGCTTGCGTTCAGTGATATCGCGCGCTACGGCGTAAAACAGGTGCTTCTCTGCCGATGTGGTGGCACTCCATAGCAGCCAACGAAAACTGCCGTCCTTGCACCTGTAACGATTCTCGAAGTTGATTGACAGTGCACCCTCGGTCAGCTTCTTGGCCTCGGTAATTGTTGCGGCAAGGTCGTCCGGGTGCACGAACTCGATGAATGGTCTCGATTTGAGCTCGTCCAAAGACCAACCGAGTGCCTGGCCCCAACCGCGAGACAAATGCAGGAAGTAGCCATCGAAGTTGGCGATGCACAGTAGGTCCACCGACAGCGCAAAAAATTGCTGTAGCGTCTCCTCGGCGGCCTTGCGCTCGGTGATGTCCTCGGAAATACCTGCCACTCGATGCACCCGGCCGTCGGCGTCGCGAACCGGGAACGATCGCCCTCGGATCCAGCGGATCGCTCCGTCAGCGCGGCGCAGGCGGAACTCCACCTCGCTGCGACATTCATTCGATTGCTGGCGCGCTATACGCACCTGCTCGCGATCCTCAGGCACGATGGCGTCGGTCATCGACGCTGGATGAGCGAACAGGCTATCGAGGCTGCGGCCAGTAATGGTTTCGTAGGCGCGGCTGGCGTAAACGAACTTGGGATGCTCGTCATCGTCGCGCATCGTCTCGCGAATCCAGAACATGGCTTCGATATTGTCGGCCAGCTGGGTAAAACGCTCTTGCGATTCGCGCAGCTGTTCGCTACTGCGGCGTTCGCTGATGTCGCGCAGGCCGATCAGGACGTCTTCGAGCGCGCGATCGCCGCTGCCGTTGGCTGCTTGATCGCGGCGCTCAGCGAGGCTGCGGCGCTCGGCGGCTAGCACCGCAGCTGACTGAAGCATCGCTACGGCACAGCGCGCGAGGATTTCCAGCGAGGCCAGGTGTTTGGCATCCATCAAGCGTGGCGTAGTATCCATCACCCACAGTGTGCCGACCGTTGCACCCTTGGCAGAGCGCAGCCGAACACCGGCCAAGGAGCGTACGCGGGTCTGAGATCCGACCAGGGCGGATGTGGCAAAGCGCTCGTCGCAGCTGGCATCCTTGAGCACAAATGCGGATGGCGACGTCAGAAGTTCGTCCATCAAGTTCGCATCGCGCGCCCACAGCGCAGGGTCGCAGCCGATACAAACGGCGGATTGAACGCTAGGGCGCAGCGCGATGACCGCCATCGGGGTGAAGCATAGCTGTCCTGCCAGCTGCGCCAATTCGCGCAGCTCTGACTCCAATTGAAACTGGATGTCGCGATCCAGCGTCAGCACGTCCGATTCCGCGGCCACGCCGGGTGGAATAGTTGCACGCATCGGTCACGTCCCAAAACAGACTGCAGCCGTGGACCTTTACAATGGCGGCGGCAATCACCCTCCAGCCATTCTACGCCTGCAGCGGCGTCCCGACTTCAATCCTGGCATCAAGATCGCGAAAACTGTGCTGCCAGAGGCCGCCGTCGGCATGGCCTGACGATGCACGAATACCGGCAAACAACCTGTGCGACACTGTGCCCATGCGCGGACGATCACATTATTCTCTACGCGTCATGCTGGTTTTTGCCCTCACAATCGCCAGCATTTTTGCTTCGCGTGCAGCCCAATGCGCTTGGCACTCCGGAAAGTCGCATCTGTCTGCATCTCAACTGGCCGAAACGCGCTCCTTTACAGCATCCGGCGTTCCGGGCGATCCGCTGAACATTGCATTCTTCGGCACCGTAGAAGATCTACTTATGCTCATGACCAAAGCCGGGTGGGATCCGGCCGATGCGATCACGTGGCGCAGCGCGTTGCACATCACGACTGCCAGCCTGCGTCATCGCTCGTATCGGGATGCTCCGATCAGCAGTCTCTACGTAAACGGCAGGAAACAGGATCTCGCCTTCGAACAAGAGTTGGGTGACGCCCGGCGGAGGCACCATGTGCGCTTCTGGAAACTGGACCAGTATGACGCGCTTGGCAAGCCACTATGGGTCGGGGCGACCACGCGTGACGTTGGCATCGGAATCAGTCACGCGACCGGACACCCCACACACCACATAGCGTCCGATATCGACGCCGAGCGCGACAAACTTGTCGACGACGTGCGAGCAACTGGCCAGGTTGAAATCGAGTGGATTGACGAATTTCAGCCAACAAGCGAAGGACGCAATGCGATCGGAGACCGATTCATTACTGATCGACGACTGGCTGTCATCAGTGCGCGCTGAGGCGAAACGACCCACAAGAGACAATCGCCAGTGTCCGGTGCAGGGCAGGCCAATCATAATTCTGGCACACAGTGACCGCACAATGCGGAGAACAATCTCGGCCAACCGCTGTCTCCCACAGCGATTGTGCACAACTGGATTGCATGCCGCAGCGAACTGCAGATCTCAGATAAAGACTTGGCTCGCCTAAAGCCCGCTCGGTCCGCTCCGCGGGGCGCTTCCAAAGCACTAATTTGTGGAGTACGGTGCGTCGAACGCCGATGACCGCCGGTTCCGCGCCGCACGCGACTTCGTGGTGCCGGTTTTCTCGATCACCTCTTCGATCGTATTGGATGTCCGATGCAAGCATTGCGCTCTCCGGGCTTGATCGCCGTCTTGACGAATCGGTACTCCATCGCCTATGTCGTGAAGAGATCTCTTGTTTTCTCTGTACGCTCGAGGCAGATCGTGTGCTGGCTGGTTTTCGCGACGGCTGCTTTGCTTGCTGCGCTGCCAGCCACCGAGGTGTTCGCCAACACTGTCATCTCCACCCATCCTCGGCTGCTGTTCGACGCCGCAGACAAAAGCCGGCTACTGGCGAAGAAGAACGCCAACGATCCGTCGTGGCTGGCGCTCAAAGCCCGTGCGGACACGCTCGCCACTTACACCATCAATCCGTACGAATTCGCGACCAACTACGAGTCACCCGACGGCACGATCTTTTACACGTATCAGGGCGAAGGCTGGCTTGCGGCGACATTACCGCTGGCGTTTGCGTATCAGATGACCGGCGACACAGCGTATTCCAATAAGCTGATCGAACTCGCCCAGGAAATGATCCGGGCGCAGAGTGACCCGAATAATAATCCGCCGAATGGTTTGCCGCCGATCCAGCTCGACAGCTATTACGCCTCGCGCAACGTGGCATCCACGCTGGCGTTCATCTACGACTACTGTTACGACCAGCTCGGCGATCCGCTCAAAGCGGACATGGTCACGCTGATGAATCAGTATTTCGACGACGTCAGTGCCAACGGATATCAGGCGGTTCTGCCCTACAGCTATGGCGCCGACGGAAATTATTTCGGGGGCCATCTGTACGCGATCGCGCTGATGGGCTACGCGTCGTCCGGCGACAACGCGCGCGCGCAGGAAATGATCGAGTGGGCGCGGAACCGCTTCGACGGCACGCCGGCCCCTTCGCTGGTCGCTCCAGCGGAGACCTCGCCTGCGTGGCGCACGCAGGTTTTCGATGGCGGCGAGCAGCCTGCCGTGGCACTCGACAATAACGGCCCCGCCATTACCGGTAATCCGTTCAAAGGCGGCTTCGACTTTCAGGGATGGTCGTACGGTTCGGAGGAATTCGGCCGCATGATCGACTACATGCTGACCGTCAGGAGCGCGACGGGCGAAGACCTGCTCAGTGCGCACGCGGGTTGGTTCCCGCAGATTCTGCGTGCGGAGAAGCAGGCGCTGTTTCCGAATGGCTTCATGATCGACCCGACCGGAGACTGGGGTGGATACCAGGGTGCGGTCGTCTCCCTCGGGCTTCCCAAACGTCTGGCCTTTGTGCTCGCCGGGACGCCGGATGGACCCGGGGCGCAGCATTTCGCCGAAGCGGAGATTGCCGCGTCGACCATTCCCGATGTCGACGTATTTCCTATCGAGGAATGGACGGACTTCTTCTTCAGCGATTCATCGCGTACGTCCACGGCGCTCACGCTGCCACCGTATTACACGGGGTTCGCGCCCAACTACCCGCAAGGGGCGCCGAGCCCCGGCGGCACTAACGGCGCGATCCCATACTTCATCATGCGCAGTGATTCGAGCCCGAACGCGACCTGGGCCTCGGTGCAGATGGGGTCGCAGTGGTGGGACGATCACCAGCATTTTTCGGCCGGGCACGTGGTCGTTGCGCGCGGCAGTGACTATTTGTTGGTGAGCGCGGGCGACTGGAAGTCCGCCACCGATGTGAATGGCAACCCGATTCATGGCGGCCCGGGAATTCTCGGCCCGTCTCTCGAGTACCAGGAGTCTTCACTGAGCAATACGCTGTACTTCGACGACTTCGGTGACTTTCAGAGCGTGAATGAAATCGCCAGCGGCGGGCAGTTCGCCGTCGGCATAGATCAGGTCGTTGCGGATGAGTTGAATCAGGACTTCAGTTACGTGCGCAGTGATTTGTCGACGGCTTACGATCGTTATGGTGACCCGTCGGATACACCGAATCGCGAGCTCGAGTTCTTCTACCGCAACTTCGTGTATCTGCGCGGGCCGAACGTCTTCGTGGTCTACGACCAGGTGCAGGCGAAGCCGTCGGCTAATGCGCGTGGCGATTACCGCAAGCACATCCGCTGGCACACGCCTGCCACGCCGGTGATATCGGGTCGAATGGCCCAGCTGGACTATGGACAATCGCGGCTCTTTCTCGATGCCGTACTACCCGTCAATGCGAATCTTGCGGTGGTCGACGAACTCACCAACCCTGATCCCTGCGAACCGTCCGACATCGCCTGTGTGCCGTTCGGTGTCTCCAACGCGGGCACCTTTCGCATCGAGGTGCGGGATCCGCTCAATCCGCTGTTCGTCCCCTTCCTGACCGTGCTGCAGCCGGGACCGAATACCAGCACGTCGCCGGCCGACACGCAGATCACGTCGATCGATGGCAAGATGATCGGTGTCGAGATTGTGCAGGTGAGCGGGGCACGCCATATCGTGCTGTTCAACAATCAGTCCGGCCAGGTTCCAGTGCCGATCACGTCGACGTCATACAACGTCTCGGCTTCCGGCTCGACCTCGCGCACGCTTCTCGGCGTCGTTCCAAACGCGCAGTACAGTGTTGTGCTTTCTAGTGGCGTCGAGCAAGTGAATCAAAACCCCGCCGGGACCTACACCGCGTCGCCCGCCGGCGTGCTGCATTTTCTCCCCAATGTCATCTTCGCCAACGGGTTTGAATGAGCGGGCGTTCTGCCGTGTGGCAGACGCCGAGTGTCCGTTCTCTGCGGACGTGAGTCGCAGACGATCGATTGGGACGTCCTCCTCTAAGAGTTTAAAGACGCAACTCGACCCTTTTCGGCCATTCACGATCGGCCGCTTTGAGCTGCCATCAGACAACTTAGATCGCGGCTTTTCCCTGGCCTCCGTCAGCGTCTCCCGGCCGTTTCCAGTTCGTCGGCGACCCGGTTGGCTTTGTATACCTTGCGCAGCACCTCCAAAATCGCACCGGAATGGACGGCGACAGTTCGATTGACTCGCTCATCGAACCAGTAATCGCCACCGAGAGATTCGATATTGCCGTCGAACACCAGGCCGACGATCTCGCCGTTTCGATTGATCATCGGACTTCCGGAGTTTCCGCCGATGATGTCGTTCGTCGTCACGAGGTTGAAGCGCTGATGCATGTTGAGCGTATCTTTCGCCGCCAACCAGCTCTGCGGCAGCGCGAATGGGTCGACTCCGGTGGCGCGCGCGAAAGCGCCCGCGATGTCAGTGAACGGATTCACCTGCACACCCTTCACCGGCCACCCTTTCACTTCGCCAAACGAGAAGCGCTGCGTGAACGTGGCATCCGGGTAGACGCTCGTACCGAATTTTTCAAAACGCGCGGCGGCGATCCGCTCGGAGTTTTTGTCGACCACCGCTTCCACCTCATTTTCATAGCGCTTGCGGATCGCGCGCGCCTGCGCGTCGACGCTGCGCGCCAGCACGATGAAAGGATCTGCTGATATCGCCACCGCATTACCGGTGTCGTTCCACAACGACTTGCGCAATGCCGCGTCGCCGAGCTTGGTGCCCGCAATCCACTTGTCCGCCAACGCTGCCGGTGATTCTTTACCGAGCACCTGCTTGACGAACGCATCGTCTGCGCCGAGCCATTCGCGCAGCTTCGTCAGCGCCAGAGCAAGTTTCACTTTCTCGAATTCCGGATACACCGGTGCCGTGGAGAACAGGCGCTGCTCCTGCGCGGGCAGCGCGGATTCGGTGAACTCGCGAAGGCGCTCCGCATTCGGTTTTTTGCGCTCCTCTGCGCCGCGCACCAGCGTGCGTGCATAATTGAAATACTTTGAATTGAAGCCGCGACCATATTCGATGAAGCTCAGCGGGACATGCAGATTGCGATACGTGGTCTGCGCCTTGGCGATCTCGTCCCACGCACCACCGTACTTGGCTTTTCGCGCAGGGTCGGCGTTGACGTAATCGCGCAGCTCGGCTTCCTGCTTGCGTTTGAAATTGAACACGTCCGGATCGAGCAGCGCCTGCAGGCGTCCGTACAGCGCCTTGTATGAGTTCTCGATGCCGAACAGGTCGCTCTGCGCGATGCGCGAAGGCTCAGCGCCTTGCGAGCGGAACTGTTCGATCACGCCGCGCGCCTCGGAAAGCTGCAGCAGACGATTGATCGTGTCGACGTCGCGCACGGTTTCGAGCTCCGAGATCGTGAGCTGGCGATCAGTGCCGCCGGGATTGCCGACGGTTATCGTCATTTCCCCGTCTTCGGCGCCAGCCTTCGAGAACGGGAAGAAATCTTTCACCACGGCTGGATTGTCGTTTTCGTAGGCGCGAAGCATGCCCATGTCGAGATCGTAACGCGGGAAGTTGAAGTTGTCCGGATCGCCGCCGAAAAACGCGATGGCGAGTTCCGGTGCGAACACCAGACGCACGTCCTGATAGCGGTGGTACTTGTATACGTCGTAGATGCCTCCGTGGTAGAGCGAGACCACGTCGCAGCGCGTGTGCTGCGTGTCATTTCCCACACATTCCTTCTCAATATCAGATTTGATAGCCTTTTCGGCCTTGCTGTAATCCGCGCCATTCTTGCCTTCGGTGGCTTTCCTCACGCGCGCGGTGACATCGCTGATCAAATCCAGCCGGTTGAGCTCAATCTCAGGACATTTGATTTCGTCCTTGCTTTCCTTGGCGTAAAACCCGGACTTGATGAAGTCGTTATCTGCCGTCGAAAGCTGCTGCACGCAGGAGTTCACGCAATGATGGTTCGTCAGGACGAGGCCAGCAGGCGACACGAAGGAAGCAGAACAGCCGCCGGCAATACGCACCGCAGCGCGCTGTGCACGATCGATCCACTCAGGCGACGGAATGAAGCCGTATTTGTCCTTCAATTGCGTGAGGGGCAGGTTGTTGGGTGTCCACATGCCCTCTGCCGCAAAAGCGGACGTAGTGCTCAACGCGACACTCATTGCCAAGGCGCACTTGTTCATCTGCCCGACTCCAGATTGGGAACGCGTGAGTCTAAAATATTGCGGGCGAAGATGCACACGCAAGTGCGACGAGAGTAGAATCCCGGACTAAGCACGCGGAGAAAAGCCGCTTCGTTGTTTGAAGGAAAACGCATGCTGAAATGGCTCACGCGCGGTTTGCTGACAATCCTAGTGCTTGCCATGATCGCTGCAGGTGTCATTTGGATCGGCAGCGAACGGGTGATCAACAAGTCATATGCAGAGATCACCGCCACTGCCCCAACTGTTAAAGGTAATGCCGAATCCGGCAAACATTGGGCGGCTATTCTCGGCTGCACCGATTGTCACGATTCCACGCTGCACGGAATGATTGTCGACGACGAGTCGTTCTGGCTGGGAACGCTGATCGCGCCCAATCTGACGGTGAAGCGCAACCTTTACGATGACGCGGATTTCGCCCGCCTCATCCGGCACGGTGTCAAACAGGATGGCCACGGTGTCGATCTGATGCCGAGCAATGTGTTCTATCACGCCGATGACCAAACCGTCGCCGACATCATCGCGTTCGTGCGCGCCGCGCCGGATTCCGAACGCGTGTTGCCGAAAAAAACCTACGGCCCGATCGCACGCTGGAATTTCGCCATCGGCAACTGGCCTCTCACGCCGGACCGGTTCGATCATGCTGCGGTGCGAATTGGCGATACGCCGCACGTAGACGGTTTAGAGCATGGCCGTTATCTCGCTACGCTCGCGTGCGGCGAGTGCCATGGTCTCGATCAGAAAGGCGATCCCGACGGCGGGGTACCGAATCTCGCTGTCGCCAAAGCATACAGCCCGGAGGAATTCGCGACCCTAATGCGCACCGGAGTCGCCAAGGGCAACCGCACGATTAGAGGGATGATGGCGAGCACTGCCAAGCGCCGCTTCGCCGCGTTCACGGACGACGAAATCGCCTCTTTGAAAGCGTTCCTGGACTCTCGCGCGCCGTAAAGTTGACGCCGCGAATTGGATGCGGCGGCTATCCCCGTTGCAGATCACGTTTGATGTGCCGCCTTCGACCCGAAGGCGCCGTTGGCGACGGTCCGCTTTACGGCGGACTGTTTTTTGGTAGCTTTGTCTGACGATGTCCAGGTGCTTGGATCCGAAGATCTACGTCGCGCGGCCTTGAGTGTTAGGTGACTTTGACGTTGCAAGCGCATTCTCCTTCTGGGAATAGGCCGCGTTGAAGCGGTCGAGCCCGCTGGTACTAAATTAGGGGTTACCGCAGTTTTTCTTCCGCGTGAACTCGGTGCATGCACTGCTGCATCACAACGTGTCGAAATCGGCAAGCGCGACTATATGGGCGCATACTGACATTATTGGGGCAACCTCTGAGAGCCGAGCACCAGCTTGTTCAGAGCCTTGTCGGATTCCAGAGGTGTTGAATATGAAATGCCATCGGCTTTATTCACTCATCGTCTCGGTTGTGATGCTTGTCATGACGGTAAAAGCCATCGCGCAACCCGTGCCGCAGAGCACGGCGTTTACCTATCAGGGCCAACTCAATGCGGGAGGGAGCCTGCCGAGCGGCCAGACCTACTACTTTACGTTCACACTTTACGACTCAGCCAGCGGTCCTAATGTCGTGGGTGGGCCGATCAACCAGGCGATCTTGGTCGGTAACGGTGGGCTGTTCACGACGGACCTCGACTTCGGGCAGATTTTCAACGGCACGCAGTATTGGCTCGAAATCAAGGTCGGAGCCACCACGCTCACTGAACAGGTATTGGCAAACCGGCAGCCGATCAATGTGGCTCCGGTGGCGCAATATGCGCTGAATTCGGGCAAAAAATCGATTCAGTTCTCGACGGGAACCGGACTCAATGGCGCTAGCGTCGTCTCGGCCGCTCCAATTCTGATGGGATTTGGTAGTTACACAGTCGAGACGATCAATGGTTCGGGAGAATCGACTATGCCGCCTGAAACGGCGGGTTTTTCCTTTCCGGTACCCTTTGCGGGCACAATTCAAGACCTGCAAATAAGTGCAGATCTGTTCGTTCCTTCCGTGGCTTTCATAAACACCCTCGGCCTTCAATATGACTTCACGGTATTTCGCGCGCCGTCGGTGCCCAACGATGGAATCGACCATCCTGCTTCGGCTTATGTGACGACACCGCTGACCAGTTCGATTAGGGTTGGATTCCCGAATAGCGTCGTCACAGCGGGTACCTTCAGGACCGCAACCAACGCAAATCTCGGAGCGCCTTTGGCAGTCGCGGCGGGCGATCGTATCGGTATTCGTGTGCGAACGAGTGCAGCGACTGATCCATCGGCTTCCGATGTCAACCAGCTCTCGTTTAGCGCCACTCTCTCGTACACACCGGCCACGCCGTAGGTGCCGCAATTCATCCAGCCGGCGGCAGAGAAAATCTTGTGGGAGTTCTGACATGAAGTATTTTCGAACACGACTGCGTATTGGTTTGGCGCTACCGGCGCTGGTTGCACTGGCGTCGGCGTCGATCTTGGCCATGCCGTGGTCGGACACGCGCGCGGGAACGACGGCGACCTACAGCATCGATTTCCATACGATCAGTTCCGGCGGCAGTTCGTTGCGCAATAGTTGCTATCACCTGACGGGCACGGTCGGGCAGGCCGCGCCGGGCTATTCGAGCACGACCTCCGGCACGCCAACGTATTCCGTATACGCCGGGTTCTGGTCGGCGGCGCCGGCGACGGGGCTGGATGAAATTTTCTTCAACGGATTCGAGGAGTGTTGAACATGAAATGCCAACGGCTTTATGCACTCATCGCCTCGGTTGTGATGTTTGTCGTGGCGGCCAACGCCATCGCTCAACCCACGCCGCAGACCACCGCGTTTACCTATCAGGGTCAGCTCAATGCGGGAGGCGTTCTCCCCAACGGGCAGACCTACTATTTCAAATTCACCCTTTACGATGCGCTTACCGGCGGCAATGTCGTGGGTGCACCGATCGACCATGCGATCTTGGTCGGAAAAGGCGGGCTGTTCACGACGGACCTCGACTTCGGCCAGATTTTCAACGGCACGCAGTATTGGCTCGAGATCAAAGTGGGAGCCACCGCACTCACTGAACAAGCATTGGCAAGCCGTCAGCCGATCAACGTGGCTCCGGTGGCGCAATATGCGCTGAATTCGCCGCCGGGTGCATTCGCTGATTTCTATGCGTTGATGCCGCCCGACAATGCAGCGACGGTTGCACTCGGTAGCGCTGTGCAGTTTCCGCAGGACGGACCCACATCGGGGACTGTGATAACCCGCCTTGATACCAGTACTTTCAACTTGTCTGCCGTCGGGACATACCAGGTGATGTTTCAAGTGAGCGTGACCGAGGCCGGTCAACTGGTGCTCGCCCTCAATGGGGCCGAGCTCCCCAATACGGTGGTTGGCCGCGCGACCGGCACAAGCCAGATTGTAGGCATGACGCTGGTCACGACGTCTGTCGTGAACTCTACTCTCTCTGTTCGCAATCCCTCCGGTGGTTTCGTAGCGCTCACGGTCACGCCGCTTGCGGGTGGAGCCGATGCGGTATCGGCTCATCTAGTGATCACGCTGTTGCATTGAGAGCGT
>Ga0207680_10000850_pt1 | contig 14429 bp, 12 predicted proteins | sample KBSS23metaG_FD_184321 | JGI IMG/M metagenome (GOLD analysis project Ga0207680, IMG submission 184321) | Switchgrass rhizosphere microbial communities from Kellogg Biological Station, Michigan, USA - KBS S2-3 metaG (SPAdes) (version 2) | ecosystem: Host-associated > Plants > Roots > Rhizosphere... | reverse complement strand
CAAGCTGCTGGAGTCGCTCAAGGGCCTGCGCGACATGGGCAACACCGTGCTGGTGGTCGAGCATGACGAGGACGCGATCCGCCAGGCCGATCACGTGATCGACATGGGTCCGGGCGCCGGCATCCATGGCGGCCACATCATCGCCGAGGGCACGCCCGAGGACATCATGGCGAGCCCCAAGAGCCTCACCGGCAAGTATCTCGTCGGGATAGAGCAGATCCCGGTACCGGCGACGCGCCGCAGGGCGGTGAACAATCGCTGGCTCAAGGTCGTGGGCGCCAAGGGCAACAATCTTAAGAACGTCACGGTCGACGTCCCACTCGGCACGCTCACCTGCGTGACCGGCGTATCGGGCGGCGGCAAGTCCACGCTCACCATCGAGACGCTGTTCAAGGCCGCCTCGCGCAAGCTGAGCCAGGGCCGCGAGCATCCGGCCCCGCATGACAGGGTCGACGGCCTGGAATATCTCGACAAGGTCATCGACATCGACCAGTCGCCCATCGGGCGCACGCCGCGCTCCAACCCCGCGACCTACACCGGCGCCTTCACGCCAATCCGCGACTGGTACACCGAACTGCCGGAATCGAAGGCCCGCGGTTACCAGCCGGGACGCTTCTCCTTCAACGTCAAGGGCGGCCGCTGCGAGGCCTGCCAGGGCGACGGCGTCATCAAGATCGAGATGCACTTCCTGCCCGACGTCTACGTCCAGTGCGATGTCTGCAAGGGCAAGCGCTACAATCGCGAAACACTGGAAGTGAAATTCCGCGATTACTCCATCGCGGACGTGCTCGATATGACGATCGAAGCCGCCGCCGACCTGTTCAAGGCGGTGCCGTCGATCGCGGAGAAGATGGAGACGCTGAAGCGCGTCGGCCTCGGCTACATCTCGGTCGGACAACAGGCGACCACCTTGTCAGGCGGCGAAGCGCAGCGCGTGAAGCTGTCGAAGGAATTATCGCGCCGCGCCACCGGCCGCACGCTCTACATCCTGGACGAGCCGACCACCGGCCTGCACTTCCACGACGTGAAGAAGCTGCTCGAGGTGCTGCACGAGCTGGTCGACAACGGCAACACGGTCGTGGTGATCGAGCACAACCTCGAAGTCATCAAGACCGCCGACTGGATCATCGACCTCGGCCCCGAGGGCGGCGACGGCGGCGGTGAAGTGGTGGCGCAGGGCACGCCGGAAGAGGTCGCGAAAGTCGCGCGCTCCTACACCGGCCAGTACCTGAAGACCCTGCTGAAGAACCGCGCGCCCGAAAAGCTGACCGGCAAGAAGCTGAAGGCGGCCGAGTAACTACGCCGCCGCGCGGTCTTCATGCTTATGATGATGGCCGTCGCCTGTGTGTGAGCCGTGACCGTCGGCGACGACAGCATCGCCGCTGAGGTCTTCGACGTCACCGCCATGCGCATCCGCCGCATGGCTTTCGTGGCCTTGACCGTTGTGGCTGTGACCGTTGTTGCCATGCGATTCATGATGGTCGTGCCCACCGTGCTGCGGTGCTACGTCGGCCAGCCCATGGTCGCCATGGTTGGTGTCATGATGCACCGGTGCCGGAAGCTCTTCGGCCGCAGGCACCGGGACGGTAGTAGGTACGACGGTCTCCGCCTCTGCGAGCGGTGCGACCAGCGCCGCGTCGTCCTCGAGTTCCGGCAGTTCGTGTCCCGTCACGGCGCGGTAGGCATGCGCCGAAGCTCCGGCCAGCAAGGCGCCGCCAACCAGCGACCACAGGCCAGTCACGGCGGCGAAGATGAAGGCGTGCTCCGCATAAAACGGCCCGAGCGCCGGCGGCGTGCCTGTCTTCTGGGTTTGCATCGCCACGAACACATGCGCCCACTGGTCCGGCCCGATCAGGAAATACAGGCCGACGACGGACGCGAATACCAGCGGCAGGAAGACCCCCAGGTAGACCGCGACGATGCGAAGCTCCGACCGCCGCGTCAGCGTCCAGGCCCGCGACAGCCGCGCGTGATGCTCCGCCGATGCCACCGCCGCCAGCAGGAAGAACAGCCGCAGCATCGCCAGCACGAACCAGATGAAAAGTATGACGGTCAGCAGTGCCGCGGCGATCACCGCCAGCGAAAACTCACCAAGCCTGACTGTCGGCGCCAGGGTGCTTCCATAGTGCTGCGCCGCATACATCGCGCCGACACTGACCGCGACGACCGCCGCGTACAGCAGCAACACCACGAGGTAGAACCGCACATAGGCGAAGAACAACCGCAGCTCGCGGGGTCCAATCACGAAATGCGCCAGCGTGAAATCCTTGCGGACGCCCAGCGCTTCCTGGGTGAGCGAAATGCCGATCACGGCGCGGATGATGAGCGTAAAGGCCGTTGCACCAAGAACGGTGCTGGCGGTCAGCACCACCGACGCGAGATCCTGCCGCTCGGCCGGCATCCAGTCGTGCATATGCTGGAAAAACAGGAAGAACCCTGCGCCATACAGCAAGGCCGGCAGCCAGGCGGTGCCGATCACAGCGGTCAGGTTCTGGAGCAGAAACTCGTACGCATGCGAAATACTGCTGCCGACCGGTACCTTATGCATTCTGCACCCCTGAACCACGCCCGGGCGAAGCTAACACCACAGCCGTGAACTTCCTAAGACGGGGCCGCAGCTTCGGGTTGTGGATGGCCATGCTCCCACCGCCACGTCAGGACCAGCGCGGCGAAGAATACCGCAGCAGAAACATAGAACGCCGCGCCCGGAATGATGACCGGCGCCGCCGGGCTCACAAAGTAGCCGAACAGGCTGGTCCAGATGATCGGACCGAAGATCGACGACAACGCGGTGATGCTGGCCGATGCGCCCTGAAGCAGGCCTTGCTCGTTCGCCCCGACCTGCCGCGACATCGCGCCCTGCACCGCCGGCTGTGCAACCGTCCACGCACACACCGCGAAAGGCATGACGATATACATCATCCAGCCCTTGGTGACCGAACCGTAGCCGATGCAGACCAGCGCGCTCATGAGCAAACCCAGCAGGATCGCGCGGCGCTCGCCGATCCAGCCGATCAGGACGCGCACGAACCAGCCTTGCCCGATCACGAAGATGACGCCGACAACCGCAAGCGACAGGCCGGCATCGAACGATGTCCAGTGAAAACGGTAGCTGGTGTACAGGACCCACGTCATCTCTGAGACGCGGTTGCCGAACACGCCCATGACGAAGATCGCTAGCAGGACATAGACAGATGGATAACGCCCGATCTCGCGCAGCGCACCGATGGGATTGGCCTGGCGCAGCCGAAACGGCCGGCGGTTCTCGGGCGCGAGCGACTCCGGCAGTGCGAACCAGGAAAAGACCAAGTTCACGACACACAGGACGCCCGCCGCGAAAAAGGGCAGGTGCAGGTCGATCTCGCCAAGCAGGCCGCCGATCACAGGACCGGTGATGAAGCCGAAGCCGAACATGGCGCCGATCAGCCCGAAGCTCTGCGATCGTTTCTCGGGCGGCGTAATATCGGCGACATAGGCGCCCGCCGTGGAAGAAGAGCCGGCCATCGCACCGGCAAACAAGCGGCCGGCGATCAGCACCGTCAAGCCCGGCGCGGCGGCCATCACGAAATAGGAGACCGCCGAACCCGCCAGCGACAGCAGCAGGATCGGACGACGGCCGAAGCGGTCGGACAACGCGCCGAACAACGGCGCCGCGAAGAATTGCATCAGGGAAAACGCTGACGCAATGAACCCGACGACATACGAGGCCGACGAGACGTTGCCGTGCTCGAAATGCTGCACCAGCTTCGGCAGGATCGGATAGGACAAGCCGACACCCAGCATGTCGATATAGACGACTGCCAGGACCAGGATCAGCCGGATGTTGCGCAAGCCTCGTCTTCCGGATGCGGCAACTCCGCCGTGAGATTCAACTATCGTGCGCCTGAATGATCGCCTTGCCTGAGAGAATGCGGTACGCGAGCGCCGCAGGTGTGAACAGCAGGCTGTAGCCGAGTGGCGCAAGAACCAGACTGACACCCATAAGCGCCGGCAGATGCGGCAGTGTGACCTGAAGCTGTTCGGCCCACAGGCGCGCCACGCCGGCCAGGTCGGTGGGTTGGACCGCAGAGGGCTGTGGCAATGGACCCACGACCAGCGCCGACGCTATGTCGGACACCAGGACCAAGGGGAGCATCGTTGCGAACAGAATCGCCAGAATGCGCCAGAAATTGCCCTTGGTCAGTTGCCAGCTGCGCGTCAGGCCGAAATGCCCATCCACCACGACGGCCGGAACAAGCAGATAGCCAAGACGAACGACGGCATAGATCGTAAGAAAAATGCCGATCACCCCGGCCAGTCCAGCGATGGCGCCCGCCGCAGGCCCCACCGCACTTCCGGCCAAGGTCGCGATCGCACCAACGATCATCATGAACAGCAGCACGAAGAGCATCGTCATCAGATAGACACCGATGAAACCGGCGAAGGCACGGAACTCCTCGGCGCCCAATGCGAAATGAGCAAAAGCAGGTCCCTTGCGGATGCCCAGCACCTGGCGGGCCAACGCAACGCCCACCATTCCAACAAGGAAAAGACAGAGGATGGCGAGCGGAAGCGGCAACAGGGCCTGTCCGTCCGCCGGCGGCGTGCCGGTCTGGAGGCTCTCCAATGTCAGAGCGTAAGACCGGAACATGAAATAGGACGCCACCGTATTGATGAGCGTCGGGATCCAGGTGAGACCAATGACGGTGCCGATTTCGCCGAAGGTGAAGACGTAGGCTTCGCGGATGATCTGGCCTACGGGGAGTTTGTTCATGCAAAGGTCCTTGCCGCCGCGGTATCGGCGCCGGTGACGAGCTTGTAGGCGACCGCGCTGGCCCCGGCCAAGAGGGCAGAGAGAAGAATGAGGTAGAGCACCTCGACGGCCGCGAAATATGGGCCGATCTTGATAAGCGCGGCCATGACCTTCGCAAGGTATGCCTGCACCTCCGCCTGCGAGGCATTGGGAGACAATACGGCCTGCTCCCCGATGGCAAACCGCATCATGACCTGCGTGATCGTCGACACCGCGAAACCGAGGGGAAGCAGGACGGCGAGCACGATGCCGATGATGCGCCAGAAGTTGCCTTTGCCCAGCCGCCAAGCGCGGCGCAGGCCGATGTGGTTCTCCGCCACGACGACAGCAGGGATGAAGAACGAGATGCGGACCATCGCGTAGATGAAGAAGATATACGCGGCGATCACCAGGAGCACGGTCACGAGAATCTGCGCATCAGGCGCCGACTTCTGAAGCACCACTGACAGCGCGGCAATGGCGCCGCCCACCAGCGCGATGCTGCACCAGGCCAGCAGAAGGAGCAGTAGGTAAGACCCGATCAGCTGCCAGACCTGGCTTCCGAGCGAAAAGAACACGAAGACCGGATCGGGATGCAGGCCGAGCGCCTTGCGCATCAACCCGACATTGACCATGGCCTGGGCGAAAACCCCCGCCGTCAGCACCAGCACGAAGGAGCCAATCATTTGCCCCATGACGGCGCCCAATCGGGCCGAGTCGATCTGGTTGGTCCCTTCGAGCATCAGCCCGTTGAACAAGGGCATCGCCGTCACAACCGCGCCAACAACGACGGCGGCGAAGAGCAGGAACGGAAGCCAGCCGATGCCGATGATCGAAAGGATATTTGAGAACACGAAGCGATAACCGCCCGTGACCGTCTGCTCGAACGGAATCTTCACCGCAACCCCCAAAACCAGCCCGCAGGCATACTAGGTGGCGCGCATCCGAGCGGCAATTGCTCAGCACAAAATGCTGCATTGCCGCGAACCGTGACTCGCTCGTCGGCCTTCCGCTAAGGTCTGACAAACAATGGGGTGGAGCATGGCGTTCGCTGAGTACGCGTCTTACGACGGACTGGGCCTGGCGGCTCTGATTGCGAAAAAGAAAGTAAAGCCCATCGAACTGATGGAGGCCGCCATCGCACGGGCCGAAGCGGTCAACCCAAAGATCAACGCCATCGTATTCAAGGATTACGACCGCGCGAAACAAACCGCCAAGGGCAAGCTGCCCAAGGGTCCATTCAGCGGCGTGCCGTTTCTGCTGAAGGATATTGCCGGCAATTGCGAAGGCATGCCGACCCGCAACGCATCCGCGTTCATTCCCCCGATCCCGATGCCGAAAGACGACTACCTTGTCGGTAAGTTCAAGGCGTCCGGTTTGATCCCGTTCGGCAAGACGAATACGCCGGAGTTCGGCCTTGTCGCGACAACGGAGTCGAAGCTGTACGGCCCCGCTCGAAATCCCTGGAATCTCGAACATTCGACTGGCGGCTCGTCCGGCGGATCCGGCGCTGCGGTCGCGGCAGGCATCGTCCCGCTGGCACATGCGAACGATGGCGGCGGATCGATCCGCATTCCGGCCTCGGCAAATGGGCTCGTAGGGCTGAAGCCGTCGCGGGGGCGGCTGAGCCACGGGCCGGACGTCGGTGAATCGCTGGACGGTATCGCCAACGACCTGGTTGTGTCGCGAAGCGTGCGCGACACTGCTGCGGCCCTGGACGCGGTGCGCGGCATGATGCCGGGCGATCCCGTCGCAGAGCCGCCGGGACCAGAGTCGTATCTTGCGGCGATCAGGCGCAAGCCAAAGACATTGCGCGTCGCGGTCAACCTGAAGCGGCTGGACGGCACGGCCCTGCATCCCGACAGCGTCGCGGCGGCGAAGCGCGCGGCGAAGCTATGCGAAGAGCTTGGCCATCACGTCGAGGAAGCAACGCCAAACCTGCATCTTCCGACGCTGCTGGATGCATTCGTGGGCGCGTTCTGGATGGGCGGCCTGGCGGCGGGGCTCGACCAGGTCGCGGCGCTGACCGGGCAGCCGCTCACAAAACAACTCCTCGAGCCGATGACCTGGGCGATGTACCAGGAAGGCAAGAAGGTGACGGCCAGCCAGTATGTTCGCGCGAAGGCCGTGAGCAATATGGCGAGCCGCGAGATGGCGCGCTTCCACGAGACCTATGATGTGTGGATCACGCCGACCCTGGCACGGCCGCCAGAGAGGAACGGCTACTTCCGGCTGGACAGTGAAGACCTCGATATCTCGTTCCGGCCGCAACTGGAGTATGTACCCTTTACCTGGGTGCAGAACATGACCGGCCAGCCGGCGATGAACATCCCGCTCTATTGGAACAAGGATAACCTGCCGGTGGGCACACAGTTCGTTGCGCCATTCGGCGACGAGGAGACGCTGCTGCGTCTCGCGGCGCAGTTGGAGAAGGCGCAGCCCTGGTTCCACCGCTATGCCGAGATCAAGGTCTGATCATGAACTTTACCGAATACTCTGGCTATGACGCACTCGGTCTTGCGGCGCTGATAGTAAAGAAGAAAATCTCGGCTCGCGAGGCGATGAGCGAAGCCATCGCGCGTGCCGAAGCGCAGAATCCCAAGCTCAACGCGATCGTCTTCATGGATGCTGACGGCGGACGCGCGGCGGCGAAGGGCAAGCTGCCGAAGGGGCCGTTCACCGGCGTGCCGATGCTGCTGAAGGACATGCGCGCGAACGTGGCCGGTTGGCCGACCCGGTCGGGCTCGCGGATGGTGCCTGCAACGCCCGCGACCGCACAGTCCAACACCGTCACCAGCTTCAAGGCCGCGGGCTTGATCCCGTTCGGCAAGACCAATGTGCCCGAGTTCGGCATCCTGCCGACGACGGAGTGCAAGCTGTACGGCGCGGCGCACAATCCGTGGAATCTGGAACACTCGCCCGGCGGTTCGTCTGGCGGATCGGCGGCGGCGGTCGCGGCAGGCATTGTGCCGATTGCGCATGCGACCGACGGCGGCGGCTCGATCCGCATTCCGGCGTCGGCGTGCGGGCTGGTCGGCATGAAGGCATCGCGCGGGCGCGTGAGCCAGGGACCCGAAGCGGGCGACGCGACCAGTGGCCTGTCGATGGATGGCGTGGTCACCAAATCGGTACGCGATACCGCAGCGGCGCTGGATGCGCTGAGCCGGATCGACTACGGCGATCCGTACTGGGCGCCGCCGGCCGAGGGCTCGTACCTCAAAGGCATCAAGCGCAAACCGAAGCGGCTGCGGATCGCGTTCAGCACGAAGATGATGAACGGCACTGCGCACGATCCGGAAGTGACCGCGGCGGTGAAGAAGACCGCCAAGCTCTGCGAAGGCCTCGGCCACATGGTCGAAGAGCGCGATCCGCCGCTGGATGCCGGCGGACTGGTCAATGCCTTCTCGACCGTGTGGTGCGCCAACGTCGCCTACCAGCTCGACATGCTGGAACAGCAGACGGGCGTTGCGCCGTCATTGCAGGTCGTCGAGGGGCTGACCCTCGGCCTCTACCACATGGGCAAGGCCGTGAGCGCGGTGGCCCTGACGCAGGCGCGGCAGATGATGATGCGCGAGGGCCGCAAGCTGGCGGCCTGGTATGAGACGACCGATGTGTGGCTGACGGCGACCTTGGGACGGCCGCCGATGAAGCTGGGCACGATCAATGTCGACGAGACCGATATCCAGAAGGGCTTCGCGCCGAACTTCGGCTATGTGCCCTTCACGTCGATGCAGAATTCCACCGGCACGCCCGGCATCAACCTGCCGCTCAACTGGAGCAAGGACGGCTTGCCGCTGGGTGTGCAATTCTGCGCCCGCGCCGGTGGAGAGATGACGCTGCTCAAGCTTGCCGCCGAACTGGAAAAGGCGTCACCTTGGGCACATCGCTATTCGCAAGTGAGGATCTGACCATGGCATTCGCCGAATATGCCGACCACGACGGACTGGGCCTGGCGCACCTCGTGCGCAAGGGCGACGTCTCACCGCTGGAGCTTCTCGAAGAAGCGATCGCGCGCAGCGAGAAGAACAATCCCCGGCTGAACGCCATCGTCTACAAGGCCTATGATGAGGCGCGCGCCGTCGCAAAGGGCAAGCTGCCCGACGGGCCGTTCAAGGGCGTGCCGTTCCTGATCAAGGACATCTCCATGGAAGTCGCCAACTGGCCGATGACCAATGGCAGCAAGCTGCTGGAGGGCTATGTCTCCGATCACGATGCCGAGCTGACGAAGCGCTATCGCGCCGCGGGCATGGTTCTCTACGGCAAGACCAACACGCCGGAGTTCGGCATTCCGGGCACGACCGAAGGCCGCTTCCTGGGCAGCGCGCACAATCCGTGGAATTTGGGTCACTCGACCGGCGGATCGTCGGGCGGCGCCGCGGCGGCAGTGGCCGCGGGCATCGTGCCGATGGCGCATGCGTCGGACGGGCTCGGCTCGATCCGCATTCCGGCGGCGCAGTGCGGGCTGTTCGGCATGAAGCCGACGCAGTTCCGCAATCCCGGCGGGCCGGACGATCGCGGACGGGCGCATGGCATGATCGTGGACCACGTGGTGACGCGCACGGTGCGCGACAGCGCCGCGATGCTGGATTGGACCGGCTATCCGGAAGACGACGCGCCCTATGCGCCGGCGCCGAAGTCGCGGCCTTACATGGACGAGATTGCGACGCCGCCCGGGCGGTTGCGCATCGGGTTCTGCAACGAGACGGTGCAGGGGCAGCCGCTGCATCCCGATGTGAAGAACACGTTCGATGCCACGGTGAAGCTGTGCGAGAGCCTGGGGCACACGATGATCGACGTGCCGACGCTCGGCGTCAGGCTGAAGCGGCTCTACAAGGCGCAAGGCTTCGTGTCGGGCGCGGTGGGCATCGTCGGATACGAGGAGTGGGCGGAGAAGATGGGCCGTCCGATCGACGAGAGCACCGTCGAGTGGCTGACGCTGGTCGGCTACCGCGCGGCGAAGGAGACGAGCCCGAAGGACGTCGCCTGGGGCCTGCAAACCATCCGCCTGATCACGCGGCAGATCCTGGCGCTCTATCGCAATTTCGACGTGCTGCTCCAGCCGATCCAGATCTCGCCGGCGCCGGCGCTGGGCTTCCTCGACACGATGAAAGTGCGCGCGCGCGAGTTCAACATGCGGCAGGGACAGATCTATGGCCTGACCCCCATCGCGAACCTCACCGGCCAGCCGGCGATGTCGATGCCGATGGCGATCTCGGCGGAGAACAACCTGCCGGTGTCGATGATGTTCAGCGGCCGCTATGGCGACGAGGCGACGCTGTTCCGCCTTGCCGCACAGATCGAGCAGGCCCAGCCCTGGATTCAACGCAAGCCACCTGTTTGGAACTGAGGTATTCGATGAAGCGCATAATTCTGGCGGCATTGGCCGCGTCGATGACGACTGCCGCCTTCGCGGCCGATCCGCCGAAGCCGGCGGGACTTGATGCAGCGCGCAAGGCGTTCGTCGCGGCGGTGAAGGCCAAGGACTGGAAGGGGCTGGGCGAGATGGTGTCGTGGCCGATGCCGGTCGAAGCCTATGAAACGCCGCCGAAGGTGGAGAAGGCGGCGTACCTGAAGGACCACACCAAGTTCACAATGTTCCTGGGCGACGACGCCGTCTTGAAATGCATCGGCGGCGACAAGGCGGAGTATCAGGGCGACAAGTCGCAATTCGGCTTCGGGTCGTGGGTCATCGACTGCAACGGCAACGAATATTTCTTCGGAGTGAAGGGCGGCAAGGTGCTCTTCACCGGCTATCAGAACATCAACGAGTAGCTCACGCTGCGAGCGGATTGAGCACGCGCAAGCCGCGATAGCGCTCGAACCCTGTGTCGAGACTGCACAGAGTCAGCCCGTGCTCGACCGCGAGAGCGGCGAGATGGACGTCCATTACATCCTTGGAGCCGACCTTCGCGGAGGAAAGGAGGTCGGAGATGACGTCGGCATGGCGAGGCGTCGTAGATGGAATCCAGACATTGGGCGCAGCAAGCCATTTGCGGGCTTCCTGCCAAGCATCATCCACAGAAAAGCCGGTGGGGAAAACGGCTTGGTTCGAGGCCAGGCGCACGAAACCCAGGACGCTGTGCCAGGGCATGCCGATCCTGACGCCATTCGCGAATTGGCCGCCCAGCCAATTGCGCACACGCTCATGTTTATCCGCTGCTTCAATGCCGGCCTGGACGAGGATGTTCGTGTCGAGCAGGATCACTTGAAGAATCCGGAACGCCTCAGCTTCTCGAGATCTTCCTCTTCTTGAATCTGAATCTCCAACGCCTTCAATTCTTCGGGCGTTTTGAAATTCGCTTTGCCGCCACGTAGCACCGGCATCTTGAAAGGTTCTGCCGGTCGAAACGGCTTCTCCGCTTCGGCGAGCCCGCGGCGGATGACGTCGTTCACTACCTCCTTGAAGCTCGCATCGCGCGTCTTGCGCAGGCGGTCGAGCCGGATGGCGTTGTCTTCGTCGAGCGTGAGCGTGTTGCGGCGCTTGGGCATGGCAGGCATCAAGCTATCAGAATTTTGATGCCTTGATGCCAAGAAAAAATTCTTTCTGGCTCTTGAAATTGGGTTATTGGAACCTATTTCTGGCCATAGCGGTCCAGGCGCTCACGGCCCGAAGAGGGATGGTTTCCTTGCGAAATCAATCCGATAGGGATAAATCGCCGAATTGAACCCAGATTTTTGTACCTCCCCCCTCCCCATGGTATCGACCCGCCATGAGCGACGAACTTCACATTGTTGGCGGCGGATTGGCGGGGAGCGAGGCGGCGTGGCAGGCGGCCAGCGCCGGTGCGCGCGTGGTGCTGCACGAGATGCGGCCGGTGCGCGGGACCGAGGCGCATGTCACCGGCGGGCTGGCGGAGCTGGTGTGCTCGAACTCGTTCCGCTCCGACGATTGGGAGAACAACGCCGTCGGCCTGCTGCACGAAGAGATGCGGCGCGCCGGATCGCTGATCATGCGCACGGCCGACGCGCATCGGCTGCCGGCCGGCGGCGCGCTGGCGGTGGACCGCGTGCCGTTCTCCGACACCATCACCGCCGCGCTGGAAGCGCATCCGAACATCCGCATCGCGCGCGAGGAAGTCGCGGGCCTGCCGCCTGAAGAGTGGCGTTCGACCATCATCGCGACGGGGCCGCTGACCTCGCCCGCGCTGGCGGAGGGCGTGCGCGCGCTGACCGGCGAGGAGTCGCTGTCGTTCTTCGACGCCATCGCGCCGATCGTGAACAAGGAGTCGATCGACTTCGACATCTGCTGGATGCAGTCGCGTTACGATAAGGGTGATGGCGCCGACTATGTGAACTGCCCGATGAATGCCGAAGAGTACGCGTCGTTCATCGCCGAACTGCTGGCGGGCGAGAAGACCGACTTCAAGGAGTGGGAGAAGACGACGCCCTATTTCGAGGGCTGCCTGCCGATCGAGGTGATGGCGTCGCGCGGTCCGGAGACGCTGCGTTTCGGGCCGATGAAGCCGGTCGGCCTGCACGATCCCAGGCGCGAAGAGCGCGCCTATGCGGTGGTGCAGCTGCGCCAGGACAACGCGCTGGGCACGCTGTGGAACATGGTGGGCTTCCAGACCAAGCTGAAATACGGCGAGCAGACGCGCATCTTCCGCATGATCCCCGGTTTGCAGAACGCGACCTTCGCGCGGCATGGCGGGCTGCATCGCAACACGTTCATCAACTCGCCGCGGCTGCTGGACGGATCGCTGCGGCTGAAGCTGCGGCCGAGCCTGCGCTTCGCGGGCCAGGTGACGGGCGTCGAAGGCTATGTCGAGAGCGCCGCGATCGGCCTGCTGGCCGGACGCTTCGCGGCGGCGGAGCTGGCGGGCCGCGCGGTGGAGCCGCCGCCGGCAACGACGGCACTGGGCGCCCTCCTCGGCCACATCACCGGCGGCGCGGATGCGAAGATGTTCCAGCCGATGAACGTGAACTTCGGCCTCTTCCCCGAGCCGCCGCCCAAGACGCGCGGCAAGGAGCGGAAGAAGGCGCAGAGCCACCGCGCCCTGCGCGATCTGGATGCGTGGTTGGGGGCGAAGGTAGCGGCGGAGTAACCCCTGTCACTCAACCGTCAGCTTGACGGAAGGGTGCTCGGGGCGGCGCGATGCTTGCTGCAACACATTAAGACCACTCCCTCGCCCCCACGCCCCCGCCGAAGCGGGGGCGAGGGAGTTCTTTCTTTTCTTATGGGTGACGCGCTACTGCGGCAGCTTCCTGGGGCAAGCGGTGCCGTTGGGGGCTTCGATCGTGTAGCTCCAGGCGTAGTCGCCGCTGCCGTCGTGGACGGGCGCGCCCGCCTGAGCGCCGGGCTGGGCGGTGTCGGCGCCGGTGTAGTCGCCCGCATCATTGTAGTAGCAGGTGATGAGGCCGTTGTCCGCGATGCGCAGCGGCGCCTGCGCCGAAGCCACCGGGGATGCCGCGATGAGAACGAGCGCGGCCGTCGTGAGCAGGATTTTCATGGGCATGTCTCCGTTTGTTGTGCGGCGGGGCTACTGGCCGTCGCCGCTGTTGTCTCCACCGTTGTCGCCGCCGGTGTCGCCACCGGTATCGCCGTTATTGTCGGCACCGCCGTCAGAGTTATCTGCGCCGTTGTTGTCGCCGCCGCTGTTGTCCGGCGCGACCGTGTTGTCGCCGCCATTGTCTCCGCTGTTGTCAGGGGAGACGGTGCTGTTGTCGTCGCTGCCGCCGCTGTTGTCCGGCGCCACGGCGTTGTTGTCATCACCGCCCGAATTGTCCGGCGCGACCGTGTTGTCGCTGCCACCGTCTCCGCTGTTCTCGGGAGCGACCGTGTTGTTGTCGTCGCCACCGCCGCTGTTGTCCGGTGCAACCGTGTTGTCGCCGCCGTTGTCTCCGTTGTTTTCGGGAGCGACTGCGTTGTTCTCGCCGCCGCCGCTGTCGTTGTCCGGCGCGACCGTGTTGTTGTCGCCCGTTTCGGCGGGCGTGACCGCGGCCGTGTCGGCGTCGTTGTTCGGCGCAGCGGCGCCGCCGGACCCATCTTCGGCGTCCGGAATAAAGCCGGTGGCGCCGCCGCCGGGCGCCTCTTCCGACGGGGGCGGCACGTCGGGGATGGTGTCGATGTTCTCGCCCGGGGCCGGCGCGATGGAGGCCTCCGGCGGCATGTCCACGACCGGCGGCGGCGGCTGGTTCTGGATGATGTCCATCTGGTCGCGCAGGGCGGCGTTCTCGGCCGCGAGCGCATCGTTTTCGCTGTTCAGCGCGGCGTTGTTGTCTTCCGCGAGGTTGGCGCGCGCCGCTTCGTAGTTGGCGTCGGCCTCAGCGAGCGCGGCGCGATACTCGGCATCGTCGGCGGCGTTGAGCGCGTCGTTCACGATGGCGCCCGTGGGATCGTAGACGTCGTACGGCATGTAGCCGGGCGGCGTGACGGCGAACGCATCCTGGTTCGGAAGCGCGACGTAGTAGCTCGAGGGCATCGCCTCGCGATACGGCGCGTAGGTGTAGGTGACAGGAATGGTCGGCGGCGCGGGCTTGCGCCAGTCGGCTTCGCGGTACGGGGTCCAGTTGCGGAAGGCGGTGAGCGGGATCACGGCGCCGAACGGCGTGGTGTCGCCGGTGGTGTGCGACGCGGGCGGGCGGTTGTTGTGCGGTGGCGCGGCGGGCGGACGGGCGGCCGGCGGGCGCGGGGCGTTGGCGGCGGTCTGCGTGGGCC
>Ga0207680_10000847_pt1 | contig 14466 bp, 9 predicted proteins | sample KBSS23metaG_FD_184321 | JGI IMG/M metagenome (GOLD analysis project Ga0207680, IMG submission 184321) | Switchgrass rhizosphere microbial communities from Kellogg Biological Station, Michigan, USA - KBS S2-3 metaG (SPAdes) (version 2) | ecosystem: Host-associated > Plants > Roots > Rhizosphere >... | reverse complement strand
CGCGTACGCATAAGAAAATGGAATGCACGGGACCGTGCAACGGGTCTGTGTGCCGGCGGCGAAAAATACTCCGTATTGATCCCTTCTCCTGGCAGGATCCTCACCTTTCCGGCCGTTACCAGTCTGCGGCGGACAAATACAGAAGCGTCCTCTTCATTCAGAAACCAGGCCTCTGATGCTTTTTTAAGCGCTTTGCGGTATAAATAGGCAACGACGCGGTTTAGCCAGTTATTCCTGTCAAAACTGTATCCAAGACCGGTAATTACCGCAACCGAACGGATACCTGCCCCCGCGGCGGCCATGGATCCGTAGATATTCGGCTTGATCACATAGTGAAAAATAATATCCGGCCTTTCGGCCCGGTAAATCCTCTGAAGCGACCGGTAAAGTGTATAATCGGCTACCGGGTTTTCCGACCGGTTGTTGAAGCGGATCTCCACAAAGCGGCATCCGGCAAGAGTAAGTTCGTCTGCAAATTCATCACGGGGAGCTATAATAAGAACTTCGAAACGGGCGAGCAGATGACGGACAAGATCCATTCTGAAATTATACACCGACCAGGAACTGTTGGCAACGAGGGCAATCTTTTTTCTGGGCTGTCCGGTCAGACTGACGTTCATCAGGAGATATTAGATTCAAATTTATAGATTTGGTATATCAAAATCAGGTAAAGTTCCATGGTCGCACTCATTCTGTTCATCATTTACCTGTTCGGAGGCACACTCATCCTTCACGGCATTATAAGAAAAAAAGTTTACCCGTTCACGATATATCACACTTCTGCGGTGATCCTTTTTAAAGTGATGATGGGTTGTCTGTACGGCTGGATTTTTTTGAGGTATTACGGAGGCGACGACACCTGGAACTATTTTCTTGAGTCACGGGATCAGACCAGCCTGCTCCTGCATCACCCCATTTCTTTTTTCCGAGATTTTACTCCGGAGTATGCCCTGAAGGTAACAGGGTACCACCCCTGGCATGCGGCGGTTTATTATGTCGTGCATTTTGAAAGAATCTTTATGATCAAGGGGCTGGCCATCCTCAACCTGCTGAGTGGAAAGAACTACTATGTTAATGTACTCCTGTTTGAGTTCCTGACCATTGCAGGTCCGCTTCTTTTGTTTAAGCTGCTTGCAAGACTTTTTCCATTGCGGACCGGTATAAATTTCCTGCTGGTTTTCTTTATTCCTTCCGTCACTTTCTGGTGCAGCGGCATACGGGCAGAGGCCCTGCTGCTTCTTTTTATGGCCCTTATGGTTTATAACGGGTACAAGCATGCGCAAAAAGCCAGGCCGGGAAGGCTGGTGGGTATCATCCTGGGTGCACTCGGACTCCTGCTCATCCGTTACCAGTATTTCCTCGTCTTCATTCCCGGATTTCTGGCTTACTGGATAAGTCTTCACAGAAATCAAAACCGGCCGGCACTTTTTAACCGGTTTTACGGAATCCTGGCGCTTATCTTTTTAGTCAGTCTGTTTCTTCCTCCCGTATGGCAGCTTTCAACCCCCCTGGCACGCGCGCAGCAATCCTTTTTCAGTCTGCATGGAAATACAAGGTATGGCCTGGACAGCCTGAAACCAGGCATTGTTTCCGTTGTTAAGATACTTCCCCAGGCAGTTGCCAACAGTATGTTCCGGCCTTCCCCCTGGGAAGGAAAACACGGATTACAATCGGTATCAGCCATTGAAGTCCTTTTTATGGTTATAGGCTTTTTCTATTTTATGCTTGGCCCTGCCCGGAAATCCCAGATATCCCATCCTGTCTTCTGGCTGTTCCTTTACTATGCCATATTGCAAATGGTCCTGATCGGTTATACGGTCCCTTTCCCGGGTGCTATTGTCCGATACAGAAGCATCCCCTTCCTCCTGCTTTCTCTCTTCCTTTATGCCGGTAATCCGCTATGGCAGCAAAAAATCAGGTACCGAATTTTCAAATTACATTAGAATTATCCTTAATGTTACCTAATTGAGTATTTTTAAATGATAAAACCGCAAAAAAAGGGGTTAATTACGCTATTATTTCGAAGAAATTCTAAAAAAACCCTGAAAAAGCTCTTTTTTTTTCGTCCTCGTGAATAAACGCTTACTTTCGTTTCCAATTAAAATATTTTTAAATGGAATCGTTAAGAGTAAAAGCTATTAACGATCTGTCAATAAAAACTCCGGTTGAACTTGACGGATCCAGCAAAATCACCGCTATTTTCCAAGAAAATGTATTTACCCTTCGCACAGCCCGGGAATTCCTGAGCGACGAAGCTTACAAAAGCCTTACAGGATCCATCAAAGGCGGTAAGAAAATCGACCGTGCAGTCGCCAACCAGATTGCTGCGGGGCTCAGACAGTGGGCAGAGTTGAAAGGTGTTACCCACTATACACACTGGTTTCAGCCACTGACGGGTTCATCCGCTGAAAAACATGATTCATTTTTCGCCATAAAGGGTGACGGCACGTCCATCGAACAATTCGAAGGAGATGCCCTTATCCAGCAGGAACCTGACGCATCTTCTTTCCCTTCCGGCGGAATACGCGCCACTTTCGAAGCCCGTGGTTATACGGCCTGGGATCCCTCCTCTCCCCCTTTTATTATGGAGATTGAAACCGGCAAAACATTATGTATTCCTACCATATTTGTAAGCTATACAGGCGAAACCCTGGACTATAAAGCGCCCCTGCTGAAATCCCTTGAATCCATGAACAAGGCGGCGGTGGACGTATGTAATTATTTTGACAAGAATATCACCCGTGTAATCGGAACCCTTGGCTGGGAGCAGGAATATTTTGTGATCGATGAAGCCCTGGCTAATGCACGTCCCGACCTGGTGATGAGTGGCAGAACCGTTTTTGGTCATCCTCCGGCAAAGGGCCAGCAGCTGGAAGACCACTATTTCGGATCCATTCCGGAAAGAATCTATGCCTTCATGCGCGATTTCGAAACAGAATCGTATAAGCTCGGCATTCCTTTAAAAACCAGGCATAATGAAGTGGCACCCTCCCAGTTCGAGTGTGCACCGATATTCGAAGAAATCAGTGTGGCCGTTGATCATAATACCCTCCTGATGGATATTATGGACCGGGTTGCCCGCCGTCACAAACTGCGCGCCCTGCTTCATGAAAAACCATTCGCAGGAATCAATGGTAACGGGAAACACAACAACTGGTCCATGTCAACCGATACCGGCGTTAACCTGCTGGCTCCGGGTAAAACGCCGAAGACCAACCTCATGTTCCTTACCTTCTTTGTAAATACCATCAAGGCGGTACATGACTACGCAGATGTTTTACGCGCATCCATTGCCTCCGCCGCCAACGACCACCGTCTGGGAGCCAATGAAGCACCTCCAGCCATCATATCCGTGTTTATCGGAGGATTTCTTACCAAGGTGCTGGAAGATATTAAACAAAGAGTAGGCGCTAAATTCGACGAACAGGATGAAGCCATTCTCAAGCTCGACCTGCACCGCAGCATTCCTGAACTCCTGCTGGACAATACAGACCGCAACCGTACTTCTCCCTTTGCGTTCACCGGAAATAAGTTTGAATTCCGTGCCGTAGGTTCTTCTGCGAATTGCGCCAACGCAATGACGGCGCTCAATACCATCATGGCGGAGACACTTAAGAATTTCAAGAAAGAAGTGGACGCCCTGATCGAAAAAGGCGAGAAGAAAGAAATCGCGATCATGCATGTCATCCGCGAATACATCGTAAGCAGCGAAAAAGTGCTTTTCGAAGGCAATAACTATAGCGAAGAATGGGAAAAAGAAGCAGCCAAAAGAGGTCTGCCGAATGTTAAGGCAACCCCCCTTGCGCTGGATGCCATGATTACAGAAAAAGCAAAGCACCTGTACGAATCAAACGGGGTGCTGAATCATGTGGAACTGGAAGCCCGTCACGAAATTGAGCTGGAGAAGTACATTAAGAAAGTGCAGATCGAAGCCCGGATCATGGGCGAGCTTTGCACGAGCCACATCCTGCCGCCTGCGATAAAGTACCAGAATACACTGATTCAGAATATTATCGGAATCAAGGAAATCGGTCTGAAAGAGCCGGCGTTTTCCAATCAGAAACAAATCCTGGAAAAAATTTCCGAACATATATCTCAAATCAGCGATCTGGTAAGCAAAATGATCGATGCCCGTAAGAAGGCAAACGTCCTTACCAACACCCGCGCCAAGGCCATCGCTTATTGCGATGATGTCAAGGGAGAATATTTTGACAAAATCCGTTATCATGTCGATAAGCTGGAAGTGCTGATTGACGACAGCGAATGGCTGCTGCCAAAGTACCGTGAGATCCTTTTTCTCCGTTAATCGAAAGAATGTTTATAAAAAGGAAAGCCCCCGTTTGGGGGCTTTTTTTATTGAAATCTATTCACCATTAGGCAGTTATTTTAAATCTCTTCTAAAAATCCAATGATATTAAAATAAAATATATATAATTAGTTTTTAAATTGAATCACATTTTATAATACTTTCACATTTCAAAATAGGTATTAACTATTTAAATAATACTTATTGTTTATACCACATTCCAGGCCTACGCCATCCTATAGAAAAGCGTCCGGACTTACGATTCAGCTTTGCCTTAAAGGGTTTTCAGGCAGGACCCCCATTTTATGGGCACTGCTAATTTTTTGTAAACACTCAAAATAAAACTGCAATGGTCAAAAAAATCAAACTGCTCGTTGTCGCACTAGGCTCTTTTATGTTGGCTCAGGCCCAGGATTCCACGAAAGTGGTCGCAAAAGACAGTGTGGTACCGTCCCCGCCACCCAGTTTCACCGGTTCCCTTGATCTTTATTACCGGTACAACTTCGCCAACCCGAAAACCGGACCGGGCAACCAGAATCCCACCTTCTATAATAACTACACCAGCTTTACCAACTCACAGAACTCCTTTGAGCTGGGCATGGCAGCCATAAAATATGATCATTCCTGGGGCAAGGCCGGCGCATCCGTAGAACTTGGATTTGGCCGCAGGGCACAGGACTTCTCATATAACGACGGAACCAATAATTCCTTCTTCTCCCTTTCAAATGTCATCCAGGCTTATGTGTACTATAACCTCACTGAAAAAGTAAAAATCACGGCCGGTAAATTTCCAACCCATATCGGATATGAACTCGTAGACGCTTACCTGAACAGGAACTACTCTATGAGCTATATGTTCTCTTATGGTCCTTTCTTCAACACCGGTGTAAAAGCGGATGTGGCCATCGCCGGAAAAACCGCCTTTATGGTTGGAATTTCAAATTCGACCGACCATTCTTCCGTCGAAAATTTTTCCTACCAGAGCGTCATAGCCCAGTTAAGTACAGCGACACCTGACAGCAAATGGAAATTCTTCCTGAATTACCAGGGAGGAAACGTCGCACCCGGTACTTCCCTGAACCAGCTTGACCTGGTGGTGACCGGCGCACTTACCGATAAATTCAGCATCGGCTTAAATGGTACAGAACAAACGGTCAGTGCAGATACTTCTGCCACCTGGTGGGGCGCTGCTCTGTATCTGAATTTTGATCCGAGTTCAGCGTTCGGCCTGACACTCCGCAGCGAATACTTCAGCAACAAGACATACCTTCTTGCACTGCCTTATGCCAACTACACGGAATTCACACTTACCGGAAATATCCACCTCGGAAAACTAACGGTGATGCCTGAACTTCGTTACGATGCGAGTTCTGAAGACGCATTTATCAAAAATGACCTGGCACCCACCAAGAACACTTTTACCGGGTTAATCGCAGCAACCTATACGTTTTAAATATTATCAAAGCACCATCCCCTTTCCAGGCTCCCCACTGCGGGGAGCCTTTTTGGTTTGATATATAATATTCAAATATGTATTCAATATGGCCAATAATTTAAAGAAAGGCAGAATATTTGCTTTTAAAATAGAAATATTTCAGTTGTGTTTATCAAAAAATATATAGTAAGTCTCTACCGGGCGTTTATAAGAAGGAAAAAGTCTTCTTATGATTTTCTTATCCACTAGTCCCCGGTAAACGGCCACCGCGCTGCCGATGTCATTAGTGTCCGAAGACATCTTTGAGCGCACGCTTCGCCGCATGGTATCCGCACATACCATGGACACCGCCGCCGGGAGGGGTGGAAGCGGAACAGAGGTATACCCCTTTCAATGAGGTTCTATATGGAATGGCCCGGAACACAGGCCTCGCAAAAAGTTGTGTAAAATTATTGGCACCTCCCAGAATATCCCCTCCCCGGTAATTCGCATTGTATTCTTCCAGTTCTGCCGGACCCATCGTATGACGGCCCAGGATCAGACCCCTGAAGCCAGGAGCGAATCGCTCAACCTGGTTTTCTATCACGGCTGTCATATCCCGCTTCGATCCCAGCGGCACGTGACAATAAGCCCATGCCGTATGCTTTCCAGCAGGCGCACGCGTCGGATCAAATATGGATGGCTGGGTAAATATCACTGACGGTATTGCTTCGCTGTTTCCTTCCCAGGCTGCAGATTCCCCTGCTGCTATTTCAGAAAAATTTCCACCCAGATGAAGCGTAAGTGCCTGCCTGGCGTCTATCGAAACAAACGGTGTAGGACTCGACAGCGCCCAGTCGATTTTATACACCCCCATACCCTGCCTGTAATTTTTCAAGTGCCGGCGATAACCCGGCGAAAGCCGTTTGCCTGCCATTTCCAGCAACTGATGAGCTCCCACATCAAGGAGAAAGGCTTTCGCATTGGGTAATTCATCCAGGGATTTTATTTCACGACCTGTTTCGATCTGACCACCCAGGCTGACAAAATAATTCCCGAGTGCCTTTGCGATAGTTCCGGATCCTCCTTCGGCCAGCGGCCATCCGCAGCGGTGTCCTGCCATAAGGAGCAGGGTGCCGATCACGGAGCCCGCTAAATAATCGAACGGCAACTGGGAATGCATGGCCAGTCCGGCCCAGAAACCTTTCATCCGCTCAGTAGGAAACCGTGAAGCCATTCTGTTCACAGTAGCCAGTGCAGACCATCCAAACCTTGCCATCTCCAGTGGGTGTGAGGGAAAATGAATGGGAGACAGGACATCGCCGATTATACTATCCCAGGAACTCAGCAGGGGTTTCATCCATCTCCGGTAGGCTCCTGCCTCTTCGCCCAACATCCGGGCGGTCATTTCTTCCAGGTCTTTTTTTAACACCATGGAGCTTCCGTCATCGAAGGGATGGGCCAGCAGAATTTCAGGGTTTATAAATTTCAGTCCGAATTCAGCCATCGGAAGGGATTGAAAAAAGGGAGACGCCATGGCAAGTGGGTGGACGGCCGAACAAACATCATGGTGAAATCCGGGCAGGGTTAACTCTTCCGTGCGCATTCCGCCGCCGGTCGTGGATTTCGCTTCCAGGATCAATACCGAAAGCCCGGCCTGTTGCAGGGTGATCGCCGCGGCAAATCCGTTAGGCCCTGAACCTACGACGACAGCATCGAAATCCGGGCCTTTCATAATGAAGAAGATAATTTTGAATCAGGACTTTCTTTTCTCTGCCACCCATTTTAGTGCCAGCTGGTATTGTTCCTGTTCCGTGAGATTGGAATTGTCCAGAACGATCGCGTCAGGCGCCTGTCTTAAGGGGCTTATTTCACGGTGTGAATCAATATAGTCACGCATCTCGAGGTTATTCTTTACTTCCTCCAGGCTGATATTGGGATTCTTCTCATAAAGCTCGCGAAACCTTCTCTCCACCCTCACGGCTTTGTCTGCCGTCATAAAGATTTTCAATTCTGCCTTTGGAAAAACGACCGTGCCGATATCCCGCCCGTCCATCACGATCGCTTTTTTTTCGCCGAGCGCCTGCTGCCTCGCCACTGCATAGTCGCGTACCGCTTTGATGGCGGCCACGTCGCTCACTTTTTCAGCTACCACCAGGTCGCGGATCAGGTATTCCACATTTTCGTCATTCAAAATCACTTCCGTGGTTTTTGAAACTTCGTTATGAAAGAATTCGATGTGTATTTCCTTCAGCGCGCGCGCTACCGCCCTCGAATCGGTCCAGTCCACATGGTTTCTCAGAAAGTAGAGCGTAATGGCGCGATACATCGCGCCGCTGTCGATATAGGTATATTTCAGCTTAGCCGCCAGCTGCTTTGCCAGTGTGCTTTTTCCGCAGGATGACCAGCCATCGATCGTTATGATGATCTTTTTTTCCAAGTTATGAGCTGCCGTTTCAAATGGTTTAGCCACTGCAAATAAAGGATATGCCACGGAAACACGGAAATTTCCGTGCGCCGTGGCATATCAAATCTATAACCACTATGTTTTAAACCTGGGACGCTTCTTTTTCCTTTTCCTTCAGTGTGAACTTGAGTTTTGATTCCGCCTTATCAAGGTCGGCAATCATCACGTCCCCGTTTTTGATATTCATATTCAGGATCTCTTCAGCCAGGGGATCCTCGAGGTATTTCTGAATGGCACGATGCAGAGGCCTTGCCCCGAACTGCTGATCGTATCCTTTTTCAGCCAGGAAGTCTTTGGCTTCAGATGTCAGCTCGAGCGTGAATCCCAGCTGCACGAGTCTTTTCATCACACCCTTCATAAGGATATCGATGATATTGAAAATATTCTCCCGGTTCAGCGAGTTGAAGATAATGATATCATCAACCCTGTTGAGGAACTCCGGACTGAATGTTCTCTTCAGCGCTTTCTCGATTACCGCTTTGTTGTTCTCATCGACGTTCGCCGTGCGGGCGGAAGTGGCAAAGCCCACGCCATCGCCAAAATCTTTGAGCTGGCGTGCACCGATGTTGGAAGTCATGATGATCAGCGTATTCTTGAAATCCACCTTTCTTCCCAGTCCGTCGGTCAGCTGACCGTCATCCAGCACCTGGAGCAGGATATTATAGATATCCGGATGCGCTTTTTCAATTTCATCCAGCAGGATAACGCTGTAAGGTTTGCGTCTTACTTTTTCAGTAATCTGCCCGCCTTCTTCGTATCCCACATATCCCGGAGGCGCACCGATCAGGCGGCTTACCGTAAATTTTTCCATGTATTCACTCATGTCGATGCGGACGAGAGAATCCTCCGAATCGAACATATAGCGTGCGAGTGCCCTTGCCAGCTCGGTTTTGCCGACACCGGTGGGTCCGAGGAAAATAAATGTACCGATAGGCTTTTTTGGATCCTTTAGACCAACGCGGTTTCTCTGGATGGCTTTAACCACTTTCTGGATGGCTTCAGCCTGTCCGACCACCATGGATTCCATGTCGCTTGACATGTTCCTGAGTTTTTCGCTTTCCGCCTGCACCATGCGCTTGACCGGGATGCCGGTCATCATGCTGACGACTTCTGCGATATTTTCCTCATCGATCGGATACCGGCGGTGTTTACTTTCTTCTTCCCATTCGAGTTTGGCTTTTTCCAGTTCTTCCTGGAGCCTTTTCTCTGCATCACGCAGAGAGGCTGCCTCTTCGAATTTCTGGCTTTTCACCACTTTGTTCTTTTCGTTCTTCACCTCTTCAATCTTCTTCTCAAACTCCACAATGTTCTGCGGCACATTAATATTCTTAAGATGCACGCGCGCGCCAACTTCATCCAGCACGTCGATGGCTTTGTCGGGCAGCAGGCGGTCGGTCATGTACCGGTCGCTCAGCTTCACGCATGCCTGGATCGCGTCGTCGGAATAGGTGACGTTATGGTAGTCTTCGTATTTTGATTTGATGTTCTCGAGGATCTGAATGGTTTCTTCCACGCTTGGCGGGTCGATCATCACTTTCTGAAAGCGGCGGTCGAGTGCTCCGTCTTTTTCGATATACATCCTGTATTCGTCCAGTGTGGAAGCGCCAATGCATTGCAGTTCACCGCGGGCGAGGGCAGGTTTGAAAATATTGGAGGCGTCCAGTGAACCTGAAGCGCCGCCTGCTCCCACGATGGTGTGAATTTCATCTATGAACAGAATGACGTCCCTGTTTTTTTCCAGCTCATTCATGATGGCCTTCATCCTTTCCTCGAACTGGCCGCGGTATTTTGTACCGGCTACCAGCGCAGCAAGATCCAGTGAAATCACTCTTTTATCAAACAGTACACGGGATACTTTGCGTTGCACGATACGGAGCGCAAGACCTTCCACGATGGCTGTCTTACCTACGCCGGGTTCTCCGATCAGAATCGGGTTGTTCTTCTTGCGGCGGGAGAGGATCTGCGAAACGCGTTCGATCTCTTCTTCCCTGCCTACAATCGGATCCAGCGAATTCATCTCGGCCAGCCTGGTGATATCCCTTCCGAAATTGTCCAGCACCGGAGTTTTGCTTTTGGCGTTTCCGGCCGGACGTGCTTTCTGCTGGGCGTATTTTTTCTCCTCATCAAAATCGTCGTCGTTTTCTTCGGCGTATTCACTGCGTGTGTCATTGCTTTTCACGACGCCGAGTTCATTTCTGAATAAATCGTAGTCCACGTCGAATTGATTTAGTATTTGTGTGGCAATGTTTTCTTTGTTTTTCAAAATTGAAAGCATGAGATGCTCTGTTTCAACGGTCGGGCTTTTCAGCGCCTTGGCCTCTAAAACGGTAACCCGGATCACCTTCTCTGCCTGTTTGGTCAGGGGAAGGCTGTTAATATTTGCAATATTTTTTCCGGTTTTATCCTTAACGGCGAGTTCCACTTCTTTCCGGAGCTCATACAGATCCACATTGAAACTCTTTAAAATCCGGACGGCGGTATTATCCCCCTCCCGGATCAGTCCCAATAGTAAATGCTCGGTCCCGATAAAGTCATTTCCTAACCTTAAGGCTTCCTCTCTGCTAAACGAAATAATCTCTTTGACCTGTGCCGAAAAATTATTATCCATTTTTAACTTATTGAGCTTTATACAATAATAACGAATATTTTTGATTCCTGTTTTTGATGCTTTATCAACCTATGTTAACAAGACCGGAAAATGAAAGTCAAAATTAGTACCAACGGGAAATTCCATGCCATTACTGTACTTGAGCCCGTTCTTGCTGCTAATATGACAGCAGCGCTGGAGGATCTCTGCAAACCTTTTCTTCAGCAGGATGTGAAAAACCTGCTCCTCATATTAAAAGACATTCAAAAAATCGAAACTGCTGCTGCTGAAACCCTGCTGGGGTTAGGAAACCTTTTCTACAGCAACCGCGCTTCTTTTGTTCTCTGCGAACCTCAACCGGCGGTAAAAAAATTTTTCGAACAAAATGAACAATTTGATGCTTTGCAGATAGCCCCGACGCAGAGCGAGGCTTCCGACATCATTTTCATGGAAGAAATCGAAAGGGAATTCACGGATTAGCTTTCAGGGAACGGATACTATGCTAACGGTGAAATCGGTTTCATATTACTTTTTGTGCTATTTTTCGAGGGATATAAGGATTGCCTGCCGGATTGATCATACCTAAAACCTGACTGTGCTCGCGGTAACCATACTTGGAAACAATTCTGCCATTCCGGCTTTCGACCGGCACCCTACTGCCCAGGTTATCACCCTTGATGATCATCTTTTCCTCATGGACTGTGGTGAAGGAACCCAGACCCAGATGAATAAATACAAGATTCGCAGAAGCCGGATCAACCATATTTTCATTTCCCACCTTCACGGGGACCACTATTTCGGCCTCATCGGGCTGATCACCTCCATGGGTCTGCTGGGCAGACACCAGGATCTTCACCTATACGGCCCCGCACCCCTGATAGAGATCTTCAACATGCAGCTTCATGTGGCAGATACTCAACTTCCGTACCAACTGATTTTTCATCCGCTGGGCGAAGAAGGGACCCTTGTAACGGACAATCGTTTCGAAATCTCTTGTTTTCGTGTGTTTCACCGGATCGAGTGCTGGGGATTTATTTTCCGTCAGATCCGCCCACCCCGCAGGGTAAACCCGGAAAAAGCCCGGCTTGCGGGAATTCCGTCTTCTTTTTTTGACCGTTTGAAATGGGGTGAACATTATGAAACCCGGGAAGGTGTGCTGATCGATAACCTGACCGTTACCGATCCGGCTCCGAGGCCTAAATCTTATGCCTATTCGGCAGACACCATTTACAACCCGGAGCTCGCGGTGAAAGTAAAGGGGGTCGACATGCTCTACCATGAAACCACCTATCTGAAGGATCTTGAGGAAAGAGCCAGCAAGCGGTATCACTGCACTACCATACAGGCTGCTTCGATTGCCCGTGACGCGGGTGTTAAGCAACTGCTAATCGGGCATTTCAGCTCCAAATACGACCGGCTGGATGATTTTGAAAAAGAGGCCCGGGAAGTTTTTCCCCAGACAGAACTGGCGCTCGAAGGCGTGAGCTACCTGGTATCATAGATCTCGCGATCCAAACGGCAAGTGCCGCGTTTCAGGAGTTAAGTTTTGGATCTGAAAGAAAAGGTAAGTGCCGCGATATAAAGGATAAATCGCCGGTCCACGGGCTATGTTTCGGGATTCACGAGCAAGGTTTCGGGATTCGAACGCTATGTTTCGCGATTCACGAGCAAGGTTTCGGGATTCGAACGCTAAGTTTCGCGATTCAAAAGATATTCCGCGAGTTCACGTAGTGGCTTTCTCCTCTCATCCGGAACTTCAATGCGGTTAAAATGTTTCCAGGCTTTTTCCATATAGCTATTCTTTGCCTTCACCGCAGCCTCGTCGACTTTCAACCGCCGGAACAGCGCCATCATCTGTTCCAGCTTGGTTTCACTATCTGATTTTAATAGATCAAGCATAAGTTCCCTGTCCGTACCTGTCGCCGCTTCCATCGCATGCACAAGGAGAAAAGTTTTTTTATTAGACCGGATATCTCCTCCCCGCTCCTTTCCAAACTTGTCGGGGTTGCCAAAACTGTCCAGCCAGTCGTCCTGCACCTGAAAGGCGAGTCCCAGGTTCCTGCCAAACTGATAAAGATCTTCCTGGGCTTTCGGGGATGCGCCTCCCTGGATGGCGCCCATCTGCAGGGCCGCGGCGAGAAAAACAGCGGTCTTTCTTTCAATCATGGAGATATAGTCAGCCGGACTGACGGATTCCTGTTTTTCAAATTCCATGTCCAGTTGCTGTCCCTCGCAAATCTCCGCGCCGGTACGGTTCAGCAGGAAAACCAGTTTTTTAATCTCTGCCGTATCAGACTCCATCAGCAGGTCATATACTTTCAACAACATCACATCGCCGGCAAGGAGAGCTGTCGGCTCGTTATAAAGCGTATGCACGGTAGGCCTGCCGCGCCGGACGGGCGCGCGGTCCATGATGTCGTCGTGGATAAGCGTAAAATTGTGAAATAGCTCAATGGCTGATGCAATCTTCCAGGTAGCGGGATGTATCGGGGAAAACATTTCGTTGGCCAGCAGGCAAAGTACCGGTCTTATTCTTTTGCCACCATCTTCCAGGATATGGGAAGCTGCGCCATAGAGCGCTTCGGGTTTGTCCGGAAACCGGATATTACTGAAATAGGAATTGAAATCTTTTAGAAGTTCCTGAAACCTGCTCATGAATTTTTACTCAAAGATTATTTGCCTTTTCCCGTCAGCACCCATTCGTAGTCGAGCTGACGCTTGGCCAGGTTGGCGGAGACTACTTTAATCGTCACTTTATCTCCCATGCGGAATTTTCTTCCACTTCTTTTGCCGACGAGCGCATATTCGCCTTCCATCAGGCGAAAATCATCATATTCCATCAAACTGTTTAGGCTTACCAGTCCCTCGCATTTGTGTTCGATGGTTTCCACCCAGAATCCAAAAGAGGCAACCCCGCTGATAACACCTTCAAATTCTTCACCCACCAGGTCCTTCATATATTCAACCTGCTTGTATTTGTTCGCCGCTCTTTCACTGTCCATCGCGGCCCTCTCCCTTTCGCTGCAGTGCCTGCACTGGTCTTCGAGTTTTTTATGCAGTGTGATCTGATCGTCCAGCACTTCCTGCAGGATGCGGTGGGTAAGCACATCGGGATAACGGCGGATGGGAGAAGTGAAGTGACAATAGTTGGTGAATCCGAGTCCGTAGTGGCCGATATTCTCCGTTGTATAGATCGCCTTGGCCATGGTGCGGATACCGAGCTGCTCCAGCACATGCTGTTCTGGTTTACCCTGAACATCCTGGAGCATCTTATTAAAGGAAGCCGCGATTCCTTCGGGCGTTTTGGTGTCAAAGCCGTGACCATATTTTTTTGCAAACTCCACGAAGGGAGCGAGCTTTTCCTTGTCGGGCGTGTCGTGCACGCGGTAGGGAAAGGGGATCGGCTTCTTTTTGATTTTCACTTTCGACACATGGCTGGCTACCGTCCGGTTGGCCAGAAGCATAAATTCCTCGACCAGCTGGTGTGATTCTCTGCTCTCTTTTATAACGATCCCTATCGGCCGGCCCTTCTCATCGAGACGGAAGCGGACTTCCTGTGAAGAAAAATTGATCGCACCCTTTTTGATCCTTTGTTTTCTCATCCGTTGGGCAATATGATGGAGCGCGAGGATCTCTTCTTCATACTGTCCTGTTTTGATGTCGATGATTTCCTGCACGTCTTCGTAGGTGAA
>Ga0207680_10000846_pt1 | contig 14473 bp, 8 predicted proteins | sample KBSS23metaG_FD_184321 | JGI IMG/M metagenome (GOLD analysis project Ga0207680, IMG submission 184321) | Switchgrass rhizosphere microbial communities from Kellogg Biological Station, Michigan, USA - KBS S2-3 metaG (SPAdes) (version 2) | ecosystem: Host-associated > Plants > Roots > Rhizosphere >... | reverse complement strand
ATCGTCTAGCAATGCGACCGCATTGACGTTTTCCGCCGTGCACCCTTTGATGATGGTCTCGGCGCAGACGATGCCGAGTGGATCTGTAACGGTCGGCGTCATCAATACGTTGATCGCTTCCGGCGACATCGCGCGGACACTGTTCTCATCCTTTCCTAGGTGTGAGACGATTTCTTTGGAGATTGAATCGAGCTCGAATCCATTCTTCACGGCGTTGGCCATCGCCGCTGTCATTTTTGCTCTTTCGTCGTAACTTTCAGACCAAGTGGCACCCAAGTTTTCGTAGTCACTGACAATCGCGTATCCGTTTGCATCATATAACGAGAAGCTGATGGCGACGGCGCCGTTCGAATAAGCGTTTAATGCAGCGATCATGTAATCGGGTTTAGCGTCGGCCAACGAATTAACCTCAGAACCCAATGCCCCAATGGTGCCGTCTTCGGTGATATTTTGGTCGGCTAAGGCTTTCGATACCAACTCCCGTTCACGAACGAGTTCCTCATAGTCCTCTTGATTGAGCGGGATTCGAAGCGGCTTCTGCACGTTGTTCGGCTTTGTGGAATACACGATGCGCTGATTGACCGGTGCGGTTGCCAACTCGGTGGGATCCATTTGGGCGAGCACTTTCATGAAGTAACGCATTCCAGGCAACTGGCTGCTCAATACGAACTGCTGTCTATCGGTCGCAATGCTGCGTGCGTTTTTTCGTGTAGCAGTAAGTGCGACGAATTGCTGCACAAGATTCTTCGCGCTCTTTTCGTTGAGCGCGGGCGCCTGTGATTCTAACTTGACGAGAGCATCGATGCTGTTTTTCACAGCCTGCACGCGCTTGGCGAGTTGAGCCGTACGCAAAGCAGCGATCTTCTCATCGGATCGCTCCAACCGCTTATAGTCGCCGTGGTCCACCCAGTCGGCCGCAAAAACGTCGGCCATCTTCGCCATGACGTCACTGAGCGGTACACCTTGTAGACGGAGGATGAGCGGCTCCTCGTCCATGTCCAGCGTCGATTTCAGTTTCACGCCACCCTGCTTCGATAACTCGTCAAGCACTACATGCAACGGTAGAGCGCGAGATGTATACGTGATGGGTTTATCCGGCTGCTGTGCTTGCAAGAGCGCGGGGCAAAGAATGAGAAAGGTGAGAAGTGATTTCATGCTGCCTCTCGAGCGGGTGGCTTCTGGCCGCCAGTGGCGGTGGACGGATTTTTCTGTTGGTAGGTTTTCATCCTTTCGATCTGTTCATTGACCTCCTGCATAAGCGCTTCCCGTCGATCGGGCGGCAACTGTTTTAGGAATGCTTCGATAGTGAGATCGATGTCGGATGAAGGATGGTTTTCGGTCAGCATTCCCACATCCTGGTACTTCCCGTCGAGATCGATCTTAATCGTCACCACGCGCTGCTTACCGGTCCGAAAACCGCTTGGTTTCGTGAAGTCTGAATGTTCGAATAGCTCGGGGTGCTGGTATCGAACAATGAGCGACGCAAGATAATTTCCTTCGGCCGGCATCGCATAGCTGGAACCGGACGGTGATTGTTGCGTCACGAAGGCCATGTCGATGACACGATCGGTGATTGAGATTGGGCTGTCCGCGGCGATTCCATTCGGGAGAAGATCTGTAGCATCGCGCTGCCAAGTCGTCGAGCTCTTTACGGGCACCAAGTCGTGTAGGTAACTAGTGTTGCCGAAGACCCACTTCTGAATCAGATTCTTCTGGTCATCGGAAAGCGCACTGACTGTCGTCCTAAGTGTGTCTTGCGCCGCGGTGTTTCGATCCTTGGCATCCAGGAAGCCGTAGAATCGTGACAGCGTTGGGTCATATGCATTGATCGCGTCAGCTGCCAACGATCCGAGCAGGACGGAGACGCCGTCAGAAGCAAGGCTGAGGTCAGCATCAAGGGGGAGCGAGGCTCGCAAATCGGCGGCCGCTTCGATCGACACCCCATGGTCGGACAAAGACTTCTGAAGAAATTCCTGCATGACTGAACGTGGCATGCGTTGGTCTTGAGCAAGTTGCGCGTCTTTCGGCTTGATCACGAGCCAGCCGTCGGCAACTTGTGCATCGCTCCTTGATCTCCAAAGAGAGCCCACGTATTCTTTGAGACTCGTCTTTCCGTCGCTCGACACAATGCCGGCATAGAAGGCATCCGCGTCGGGGACGAGGGCGATCGCGTTTAAATTCTCTAATTTCGAACCGATGAGAACGGTGTCGCCGGTTCCGAGAGCAAGTGGATCAATAGTGGTTGGATGAAGGACTACGTCGACTGCCTCTGGCGAGAGAGGACGTATCTGGCTACCGACGCGATTTCCATGCGACCAAATCTCTCTTTGAATCATTCCAACTTCAAAGCCAGTTTTCCTCGCTTCCTCGGCGACCTTTTGCATTGCGAGCCGGTGATCGAAAGCCTCGTTAAATTGGATTCCAATACCTTCACTCTCGTCAACCAAATACTCGTCCTTTTCTCCAAGCAACGCAAAGGTGATTAGAGTGGCGGTCTCGGCGTACGATTCAATCGTGACAACCAGGCGAGTGGGTTTCGACGTCGGTATCTGCGCTTGCGTTTGGTAATCACCGCTCCACATGCTCTCGAACTTTGGTTTAGCGCGCTCATAGGCGTCGTGAAGCGTTTTGACGTCAGCGGTCCATTGGTCGATAATGGCGGGATCTATTTTCGGGAATTGACGTTGTGTTGACGTCGGAGTGGTTGAATAGACAACGCGGTCTCCCTCTTTGATCTTCGCCAATTCGAGAGGATCCATGAGCGAGAGTAGCTTTATCCCGAGGCGGGAGTTAGGCATTTGACGGTCTCGGGCCACGTCCTCCGGTGTATATCTCATCGACGTGTCGTTCTTATGTTGTTGATCGAACCGTATCGCCTGCGCCATGAGATTATCGGCCGCCCTCGCGTCAAGCGGCCCGTTCTTTGCATCCATATCTAAGAGAGAGTCGATCCCTTTCTTGACGGCTCGTAGTTTGCGCTGGAATGCGCTCTCGCGTAACGCCGCTACCTTTTCTTCTGATCTTTCCAGCCGCCAGTAGTCTTTATGGTCGACCCAGTCGGCTTGGAAGACGTCCGCCATCTTTGCCATAACGTCACTCATTGGCACGTTGTCGAGTCGAAGGATCAACGGCTCAGCCTCCATTTCGTTCATCGCTTTGAGCTTCATCCCCGATTGCTTGGAGATATCCTCGAGCACAACGCGAAGGGGAATTGCACGTGCCGTATAAGTGATGGGCTTGCCTTGTGCGAGCGAGAGCCCAGGCAGGAGAAAGAGAAGGGTGAGAAGGGTGAGAAGGTATTTCATGCTGCTTCTTGGGTGGGCGGCTTCTGTCCGCCCTGCGTGGGTGCCGGGGCGTTGTTCACTGGGTTTCGATGCATCTGCTGCATTCGCGAAACAATGGTTGCGATTGCCGCTTCCAGTTTCTCTCGATCATCTTTTGGCAAGGAAGCGATGTATTGATCGATCGTCATCATCATGCCGTCGGACGGATGATCTTCGTTGATCGACTGAGAAATGACCTTGTTGCCTTGCTTCAAAGTAATGGTGACCCGGCGTTGCGTGCCACCTTTGAGACCGTTGATCTTTGATGGATTGGTGATTGGAAACAGGTCGGGATGCTCGCTTTGCGCGAGGAATTGCGCAAGAACATCTTGAGGGATCGCGCTGACATAATTGCCTCCCGAATATTGCGTTTGATCCACGAACGCGGCACTGGTGCTTGCGTCGCTTACTTCAACGACCATATCAGTGGTAAGACCATCCGGCAAAAAGTCGGTGCGATCGATGAGGTGTGGATTGGAACTTAGGCTGGGATCCGGCTGTTCATAGAATTGCTGCATCTGGTTGAATGCGTCGTACACCATGCTCGTCGCTATGGCGCGCTGATCGTTGTCAAAATCGCTCATGTGCAATTTCAGAGTTCCTCGAGACGCACCATCACGCTGTTGGTCCGAGAGCGCACCAAAGAATCTCACCATTCCCGGCATTCCGCCAAGAGCGTGCGATTCAGCTCCGGGATGGAGATAGCCAGCTTCTCGAGTCGCCAAGTCATCGCGCAATTCCATCGATCCGCTCGCAAGCAAATTCGCAGCGCTGTCAAGCGAGATATATCCCTGAGTAACGACATCGGTGAGAAACGTCTGCAACGCGGCCCGTGGAATTCGTTCCAATGCAGTCGCGACCGGATCGTGGGGCTTGACGACGAGCCATCCATCACCGCTTTCAATCGAAACATTCGCTTGCCGTTCCGCCACGGCTCGAAATGCAGCGAGACTGGTCTTGCCCATACGCGAAGAATTCAGCGCGTAGTATTCGCAATTGTCACTGGGTAGCGCGATCAGGTTTTCTTTCTCTAGGTCGGCCGCACCGATGAGGAGGTCACTCGTTGCGATCGAGAGGGGATCGTGACGCACTGGATCGAGCAATATGTCGACAACTTCTTTGGGAAGGACTCTTAGGTTGTTGGAAGCTGGACCCGTATGAGGGGCAATTTCCTTTGCAATGGGTCCGAGCTCGAATCCCGTTTTTTGGGCTTCTTGTCGTAGCTTCGCGTAATCGTATTGACCGCCGACCCAGTCTTCAATCGTTGTGCCAAGATTCTGCGACCCTTCGACGATTTCGTCACCATTCTCGTCGACTAGCCTAATTTCAAGACTCAGCGTTTCGTCGCCAGGAAACGGCTGATTTGAGATGATCACTCTCGCAACCGGCTTCTTAGAGACCATCGAGAAACCAGCCATGAGTCCTCTCTCGTTGGCCGGCACAACTTTTTGCAGTGACTCATTGAATAATGCGAAATCGTTGTCGAATTGCTTGAAGAGAGCAGTGGTGCCTTCTGGAAGACCCTGTTGCACGGCATTAGGTTTTGTAGAAAACACAGCACGATGGCCGATGGGAATCGAGGCAAGCTCTCGCGGATCCATCGCTAGGAGCACCCTGCGAGTGAATCTTGCGATCGGAGTTTGGGCGTAGAGGTCCAAAGATGCGGTGTCGTCTACTGACTCGCCTGCCTGGTACTTCTTTGCGGAGCTATAGAGTGACCCTACGAGAAGGTCAGAAGATGTCGACGTGAGGGCCGGATACTTCGCTTCGCTGGCTCGCAACTCTTCGAAGCTGTGTTCGATTGCCTTAGTTCGGGCTAGGATGATCGACTCTTTGAGCTTCGCGATTTTCTCCTCGGATCGCTCGAGGCGCCAGAAGCCGTTGTGGTCCACCCAGTCCGCCGCGAAAACGTCGGCCATCTTATCCATAACGGATTTGAGAGGAACATCCTTCACTTTTAGGATGAGAGGCTCCTCCTCCATGTCGGCCGTTACCTTTAACTTCACTCCGCCTTGCTTGATCAATTCATCGAGGACCAACCGCAAGGGAATCGCACGTGCCGTGTACGTAACGGGCTTGGTGAAATCTTGGGCGGAGGCGATGACGCAGAAGCTAAGGGCGAGTACGGCGGCCAGAAATCGCATGGGCTTTAAGTAATGATGTGGCAAGCGCCGCCTATTTGCCAACCCATACCCAGTGGAAAAGTGAGATTTAGGTGCTCAAGGCTGTATTAGCCTTTTCCGGAACTCCGCTCATACGACTCTTTGATGAGTTTCTTCAACTCAGAGTCCATCCCATCTGCCGCCACGAAATTCAGATCGACGTGGTAGCGATTCGCGCTCGCTTTCTCGCACTTCACGATCCGCTTGCTCTCGATCGCCTTACTCAGCACCACCGTCAGCCGCAACCCATCCTTGCGCGGATGAACGCCAAGAAACGCGGTCTTGCCCGCCGTCAAGTGGAGGCAGGTCTTCTTCTCCTCGACCTCAGATTTGCCAAGCGATTTGGCGAAGGCAAGCACCTCGGCGTAGGCTCGGGTGGCTTCGGGCTTGTTCTCGAAGATTGCTGGCACGGACTTGGTCGGCATCCCAAACATCCTATCATGGGAACGGGAGTAACTTCAACGGCGCTGCAAGCGTCCAGTCATTGCACCTATGCTGCGAACGGCCCACCTTGTCGCCCTCACTTTCCTCGCCCCCATCACGTGGGCTCAGGATTTGACTAAGCCCTGCAGCTACACGACTCGTGCTGTTCCCCTCCATATAGCGCTTGAGAGTCTTTCTAAATCGACCGGCATTCATCTGGAATGCTCGCCGGATCTCGACCAGGAACCGATCATCCTTCGCTTGAAAGACGTCCCCGTCAAGGTCGCGATGGACAAGATCGCCTACGTCTTTGCAGGAGAATGGAAGAAAATCGACAGCCGTTACCGCCTCATTGAAGGGAAGGCCGCTGATGACGCTCATGCCCAATGCATCAAGGATAAGGCAGAGGCATTTAGAAAAGGGCTAAGTGATGCAGTTGCGACCGCTCACCTCGATCAGCGATTTACGGTTGTTGACGCGGACAAAGCTGTTGAGCAACTAGTAAGGGCAGAAAAGGTCAGAAACAACGAGGCCATCCAGGCAGCGAGAACTTTGTCGCCAGCCGGACGGCTGCTGCTGCGCGTTCTACAACGGATGGATCCCGCCGAGATCGCTACTGTTCAGCCAAATCACCGAATGGTGTTTTCGAACACTCCCACGTCTCTGCAATTGCCCCTACCCGACATAGAAGATTTGATCGACTCGTTCGAAGGTGAACAACCGACGATGAATGATTCGATCACAAAGGCAAATGTTCCAGAAGAGGCGCGCGGATATGTGACTCTCCTGCAGGGAAACACCTCTGTGCCGGTTAGCAAGGTTGTGGTCTCGATCACAGGGTTCCACGGGATTTTCGGCGCCGACATTTGGATGTTAGGAAATGCGGGCGAACTTATCGCGAGAGGTACTTGCAACCTAAGATCGAGAGACCTCTATCTGACCCTGCTTGCTAAACAACAAGACGCAATAAAGGATGTGAAGAATGCGGTTGCTCTCGGTCCTGCCGCTAGCGATGTCCTGCCGTCTATCAACAACCAAGAATTCTTCCGGCGTCCCCAGCCAGCTACGAAAGATACGTTTCTGCACCCTACCATCGTGGACCCGCTTTCCATCGCCACAAGCGACATCGTCCTTGAACTAGCAGACAAGATGGACGTAGACGTGGCGTTCCTTGCCCCCGACTCATCCGAACTCTGTGCTTATCAATCGGCGCGTAGCGGCAAGGTAACGCTGGACGCTTTCAAGACAGCCGAAGCTATCGGACACGAAATGACGATCGAATCGGATGACAAGTGGCTGATCGGAAAGCCGATCGATCCGATTGAAACAAGGAGTCTGCGGCTTTCACGTCCCGCCTTGGAAAAGTTCCTGAAGTCCGTCGACGAGAAGCGAAGAATTAGTCTGGAAGATCAATGTGCCTTCGCCTTTGACGCCACTCCGAACGTCGACTTCACACTTGCTCACCTCGCAATGCGTGGACTCTTCAATGGAGACTTCCCCGATCGAACCTACGATGTAAACCTTGCCTCCTTCGCTCTCGTTGGATCCATCACTCCCCAACAGGCGAGCAATATGGTGGATGGCGTCCTGAATATTCCTGTTTCTGAATTGTCGGATGAGCAAAAGCAACTGTTGCTAGAATGGTCGCTCACGTCACAGAGCTTCTTCCCCATGAAGCCATCGCCAGGGTTGGATACGATTCGAAGCCAATATAATAACGATGCCACGGAAGTTCTGGGCAACGGCTTTCCTGCTGGCTCCTACATAGAGATCGACGACGCCAGTGCTTACACCTTCAGTGTTAGACGAAAGGGCTACCAAGGGAAATGGGCTCTTGGTGGAATCGATGTGGATCGAATGGCGAAAATGCAAGCGGAGAGCGAGTTACCGGATAAGTTTCCGGACAGTTTGGATTACGACCTGCGAACAGTGCGAATCGATATGAATCGCAATGTCCTAATCGAATTTGTGGTGAATGGAAAGCGTCAGCTGCAGCAATTCGAGCAACAGGGGCTTCGGGTGATAGACGAAATCCCCTTCGATCAAGCGTTCGAACTATTACCGTCTCAGCTCCGCCTCGATTACGCAAAGGCTTTAGAGAAGTATCGGGCTCAGTTCCGGTCGGGACACGTCAACTAGTTTTTCGCTTCGGTCGTTGCTTGAGTTCACCGCCACAGTTCGGGCAGGTGTCGCTCATCGCCGAGGTGCACGACGCACAGAAGGTGCACTCATAGGAACAGATGTAGGCTTCCGATTCGTGTCCCAATTCGGCGCCGCATTTCTCGCAAGCCGTTCGCATCTCCAGTGCCATTCCAACATTCTATCCGCGCGGAGCTAACGAAGATGGATCCCAGATCCACGATCTGAGATCCAAGCTCCGAGATGAGTTAGCCTCCGTTCTTCGCGGAAATTGAAGCGTTACCGCCCACATACATCTTCACGTGAGCGTGAATCGTCGTGTCAGCCTTTGGAGCCGGCTTCGCGCTTGGCTTCGGTTCGTATTCTGATTTGGAAACCATCTCCCATAGGCCATCGTTCGCCTGCAATGTCGTCCACGTCTTCGGTTTCAACGACTTCGGATCGAGAACGATCTCGGTCTTCGTCTTCGGATGTGCTTTTGGCACCAGTTCCAACGTGTTGTGGTCCTTGCCGTAAGCGATCTTCGAATAATTCGCAGGCGCGAGATCAGCCGTCACTTCCACATCGATGATATTTCCATCGATCGTTGAATGAACGAGCAAGGGGAAGTCCTTCGGCAGCGGGGCGCCGTCTAAGGTTCCTTCAACCGTGATCGTGCCTTTGTTGTCGCTGCTGATGTTTAACGTCAGTTCGCCATTCTGCATCGCCATCGCGAGAGCCGCGCGCATCTTGTTAAACGTTTCTGTTGGCGTCGATGCACTTGCTGCACGAGGAGTCATGATAATGGCCGCGGCAAGCATCGCCGTCACAGCCGTAGATGAAATGAGGATCTTCTTCATAGTTGGGTCTCCGAAAATTCGAGTCAGCCACGCAGGACGAGGAGCCGCGACCTTTTCCGCCATTCGATCTTGCAACCGAGATGGCACCGCAACCACCGCATCCATCTGGGAAGACAACGACCGATGAAACGCGAGCGCTTCGCGACAAGAAACGCACTCTTTCAAGTGCTCTTGCACGTGCCCCTTTTGTTCGACAGACAGTTCGTCCGTCAAATATCGCGACAACAATTCTTCAATCGCTTCACACTTCATGGTGGATTGCCACCTCCTCAGAGGTCGGATGGACCGTCAGCTTGTTACGCAGTTGCTTCACCGCCGAATGCACTCGAAAATACATCGTCCCCACCGGGACTCGCGCCGCCTTCGCCGCTTCCGCATGAGAGAAGCCTTCGCCCTTCACGAGCAAGAACGCCTCTTTCAACTGCGGCGGCAACGAGCAGATCGCGTGCGCCAGATCGAGGTCTTCAAATCGGAACGTATCCGCCACATGACGAACACTTTCCAACCGATGGTCATCGACCGGACGTTTCCGACGAAGCATGCGCCACTGATTCAGAACAATCGAGCAAAGCCAAGTTCTTGGAGAAGCGTCGCCACGAAATCCCGACATCCGTCGAAACCCCTGTGCGAGCGCTTCCGCCGCCAAGTCCTCCGCATCGTCCGGATTTCCGCACAGCCGGAGCGCGAACCGGTAAACCGGCGCCGCGTGCTCGGCATAGAGTAAATCAAAGGCGATCCGCCGCTGGTCGTCCTGCATCGCTGACTCGAATTCGAGGGCCGTTTCTGAGCCCTCATTTCTTTGGATGCGAGTCACCATGGATTCCTTGGGTTGATTCTAAATAAATGCTAGTCCATGTCCCATGAATGCCCTGAAGGGGCATCGTGTCATAGCCTAGGGCAAAGCCCTGGGTAGGCAGTCAAAGTCCCGCGAATTCATCCTTGCGAATGCGGACGCTCGCAAGGTGAGATTCGCGTCTATTCGGGATCGTGGCGAACCTAAACTGAGCCATCCCCCAGAGCCTACCGATAATATGACGGTGGCAATGCCGGAGAGCTATAGCTACGAGACGGAGCGCACCGAGCAAACGCGCGACGAGGCCAACGCGTGGGTTGCGCGGTTCGCGCCCCTCGTGATGACAAGCGATGTCCTCACCGCGCCGGAACTGCACGACCGGCTCAACCTTGTGAACCAACTCCGAGAAGAGGCACCGTCCCTGCAATCTCGGCTGTCCGGAATTCCCGCCGTCGAGGACCACACGATCGCATCGACTTTCAATACCGCTTATTCGCAACTCGATTCCGTCGAGACTGAACTCCGAAAAACTCTTGCGCGACTTTCACCAGGCGATGCCGCCGGGCTTCCCGATTTGGATGCCCTCAACGATCGTCTCGCGGAAAGAAAGGCAAGGGAAGAGCTCGGACTTTCTAGCGAAGCGCTTCCCGCAAAGCTTGAGATGGTCACCTCACCCGTCAACTGGGCGCAGGCTGGTTTCTTCGGACTCTTCGCATTCGGATGGTTGAGTTTCACCACCTTTCACGCGTTCATGATGATCGGAGGATTGATCAAAGCAATGGGATACGCGGCGCTCGCCCTTCTCGGTTTCTACGCGATCTTCTTCGCCGTCGGCTTTGGCATGCTCGTCGGTGCGGTTCTATCCGCGACCAAAGAAGTTACCGAGATCGACGGTCACACGCTCACCATTCGCCGCAAACTCGGCCCATGGCTCATCCACAAGTCGTATCAACTCTCCAAGATGATGCCAAGCATCGAAGTCAATCCGAATGGCATGCGACAGAACAATGCGCCACCGCTTCGCTGCATCACCATGACCGATGTGAACGGTAAGGCGATCCGGTTCGCTTCGGGAACCACCGAGGCTCAGCGTCAAGAGTTCTGCAACCGAATCTCCGCCTATCTCCGCGCCCAGCCGACCGATAACTAGCGCGGCGGCTTCGCGGACGTAGCCCGAGACGCTGAGTCATCAGAGTTTCGATACATATCCAAATATCGAGTAACTTCTGCTTGGATTTGAGTGCGTTGATCGTTTGACAACGAAGCAATGAACTGATCCACGGACATGCCTTCGCCCTTGTGATCTTCCTGCGCTTCGCTGATCAACGATCTGTTACCCACAAATTCGATCGTTACCTTGCGCTTTACTCCTGTCGCGATTGAATGAACTATGATCGGGGACGTTCCGCGAAACACCTCCGGATGCTGGCTCTGCGCGATCCACATTGGCAGTTCCTTGAAGGTGCAATCGACCTCCTGATCGCCACCACGATTGAGATAGTAGACCGTGTCACCATGGTCAGTTACAATAATTTGGGCATCGCTTGCTGTGCCCTGAGGGAAGAAGTCCGTTCGCTCCTTTTCATAGAAGCCCATATCTTCTGGCGTAGGCTTGGTCTTGGCTCTTGTGAAATCAATACCGTAGAAAAACAAATTGGTGACCGCCGATTTCTGCGCCCCATCCAACTCCAACAAGTTCAGCTTTAGTTCCCCTTGCTTTGCCATTTGTTTTTGTTGGTCGCTCAGCAATCCGAAGAATCTCAGAAGGTCCGGTTCATCACCCATCGCCGACAAATAATGCTGAAGGATCGAATACGAAACGTAACGTCGCGCAATCCGGAAATCGGTTGTTTCCGGAATCGTCGCAAGAAGCTCGGCCGCGTCCTCAATCGAGACATATCCTTGCTTTATGGAAGGCTGAATGAAGTTCTCGAGCGCCTCACGAGGCATGCGGGACAGGTAGGCATCCTCAGGATCCATCGGCTTGGCCACAATCCATCCCTTCTCATACGAAATCGTCATTTGGCATTTCGTCTCAGCCATCGTTTTAAACGTCGCAAGATTCGTCTTTCCGATGCGCGCGGAGTTCATCGCAAAGAACTCAGCATCATCCATCGCTAAACAGATGGCATTGCAGTGTTGGCGACGAGCGGATTCCAGAATGATCTCACTGGTCGCCCTTGAAAGCGGATCGAATTGAGTGGGATGGAGAAGGAAGTCCATCGCATTTTGGGAAATAGGACGCAGCTCGCCGGCAGGTCGGAATATTGTCGCGGGTGCAATCTCCATGACGATCGGATCGAGCGTAATCCCGTCCTTCTGAGCATCCTGTCTTAGCGCGACGAACTCCTTCTGCTTCTCCGCAAAGAGTTCTGGCGTAAGTCCGATTGTGACAAAATCTTTGGTGTCTCTTTGATTGTCTCCAAGCTCGTAGATGAACGTTAGGTTCAGATCATCTTCATGCTGCGGTGCCTCAGCAGTCACCACCACGCGTTTGATATCGCCGGCGGGCATTTGCAGCGCATTGTGCATTTGCCAAAGAAATGATCGATCGCTACCCGTCTTCTGAATCGCATCTTCCAGCAAACTGCACTGTTTTTTGAATTCGGTCAACGCTTCAGGAGGCATCGACGGCAGCTGTTTTTGAAGTGGTGTAGGTGCAGTCGAGTAAATGCATCTCTGCCCCGGCTTTATTAAGGCAAGCTCCGTTAAGTCCATGTTGGCGAGAATTGCGAGCGACAGTCGATGCACCGGCGACTGACGCTGAAGCGAATAGAACTGATTGCCGTCTATTGCTTCTCCTCGATTTTGTTTTTCCATCGCGAGCCGCATTGCAGATGTCATCTGATTCGCAGTCGCTTGGTCGAATGCATTCTTCGTGTTTGAGCTGGGGTCGCGTTCGATCGAGGTTTTGAACGCCGCAAGTCGCGCTTTCAATGCTGCTTTCTTGATTACCGCTTCCTTGGCTTCGGATCTTTCCAACCGCCAAAATCCATGGTGGTCAACCCAGTCAGCTGCAAACACGTCGGCCAACTGGTCCATTGCATCTCGAAGCGGCACCGCTTCCAGGCGCAGGATCAGTGGTTCAGATTCTATGTCGCCACTGGCGCGTAGGTCTATTCCCGACTTCTTGGTGAGATCGGTGAAGATCTTGCCAGTGGCCACCGCCTTGGTCTCGTAGGATACGGGCTTGCTGAAATCCTGCGCGTGTGCGACCATAGGCAGAAGGAGCGCATAAAAAGTCGGAGCGAGTCTCATTCGTACTCATCATGCAATAAGAGCCTGGGATTTGCAAGGAAATAGAAAGATTTGCGTAACAAAGTTGCGCGCCGTTTGTCAGATGATTGGGAGGCTGCTTTGAGAGGATTGCTCACCGCACTTGTATTCGTCTGCGCGCTTGCTGCGCATGCCCAAGACCTCACCCAGAGGGTTGACTACACCACCCGCGCCGTTCCCCTTAGCAAAGCGCTCCTCGATCTGTCCAAGCAAACAAAGGTCGAGCTCACTTGCTCCGCCGATCTCCAAGCCGAACCCATCATCGTCAGCGTTCACGACGTGACTCTTAAAGCTTCGATGGACCACATTGCCGCGGCTCTCGCAGGCGAGTGGATCGCAAAGAAAACTGGTTACGAGATTCGTCGGGCAAAGGTCGCAGAAGCAGTTCGCGATCAGGCGATTCAGGATCGCGCGAAACGAATTGCCGATGCCATCGCCGAATACACGCGTACGGTCAAGCAGGTGCCACTCGATACGGCAACCGCCACGATGCTCGTCGAGAAGTACGCCGCACTGAGCGGCGCGGCACAGGACACGAAGGCCATCGAATCAAAGCTCCCATCTGCGACTGTTTGCGCCGAACTCTTGAAGCATCTCGATCCGACAACATTGGCAAAAATGAGAAACGGCTATTTCCAATGCTTCGCGACGAATCCGACCGATCTCGAATTTCCGATTAGCGGAGTCGACGACGTTGTTCAAGAGTTTCAAGACCAAACGAAAACATTGCTCGCAGCGGTTGCGAATGCAAACGTGAAGAATGAGAGCGATCGCGAGCTCATTCGACAATCCTTTGGATTTCTGCCTACCGATGGCAAACCGTATCGCATGATCGTGCGCGTCACTCGAAACGAGGGGTACATGGTCTTCGACTACAAGATATTGGACTCGACAGATCACCAGCTTGCGTATCCCAACACAAGTTTTATCGCCCTAGCCGGTGCGAAGATCGTCGCTGATCCAAACGATCCTTATGCGAAAGAGGTCGAACCGTTCAGCCAGCTTTCGAAGGACTTGTTCGTTGCCCAGCACACCGCTTCCGAGGAGCAAGAATTCAAATTAGCGTACGCTGCCGCGCAAGCAGTTGCTAAGCCGACAACAACTGATCCGCTCGCTATCCAGATGAGCGACATCGTCCTTGGCCACGCGAAGAAGAACAACCTCAACGCGGTTTGGGTGCCGACCGACAACTGCGTGGAAGCATCGGTCGCCGCTGCGGGACCGCAGGGTTTTGGCTACAAGGCGCTGATGGACTATTCGGCCTTTCGCGATTCGATGCATGTGGAAGAGGTGGATGGGTGGTCGACGGGTCGACCGAACGATCCAGAAGAAGCGACGATCACCAGACTTCCGCGCGAAGCGCTCGAACATTTTCTCCAGACTTACCACGACCCAGCGCAGAACATCGAAACGCTTGCGACCCTTGCGGAAGAAGCGCCGCCACCCGCCGACAAGCATATGATCAACGACATCATGACGATGCAGGGGGAGGGCAGGCAAGACCTTCTTGCATGGCGC
>Ga0207680_10000840_pt1 | contig 14496 bp, 11 predicted proteins | sample KBSS23metaG_FD_184321 | JGI IMG/M metagenome (GOLD analysis project Ga0207680, IMG submission 184321) | Switchgrass rhizosphere microbial communities from Kellogg Biological Station, Michigan, USA - KBS S2-3 metaG (SPAdes) (version 2) | ecosystem: Host-associated > Plants > Roots > Rhizosphere... | reverse complement strand
CGACCCGCCTCCCGCCGGGCTCGCGCCTCGCGCGCCTTCGGGTTCTCCTGGTCGAAGAAGATATCGGCCGCGAGCGGGGTTTCCGCCAGGCTTTGTCAGTCGGCGTAGAGCATGGCGCACGCGAGTGTGCTGAGCACGAGGAACGCGAGGAAGCCGCATCGAATCCGGAGATGAGCGGTCATGTCGGAAAAACGGATCGGACGAGTCGATCGTTACGACACCGTGCTGGCGGGCGGACTGACTTGCAAGGGAGGCGAGGCAGGAAAATCGGCCAGGGTCGATCGAAACTGCACGAGGCGCGTTCAGGCGTGCTGGAAGACGGGCTCGGCGGGACCGGCCGGCGGGCGCGGCGTACCGGGGCGTACGTTAAGCCCGCCGGCGATCCCGCCGGGCCCGTATAACGGTGCGCATGGGCGCGCCTCCTTCCGCATGCGCCTGCTATATTTCGTGCCGATGGGGAATTGGTTGGCGGACATCCGCGCCAAGCTCGCGGATCGCACGCTCCAGGGCGTCGCGGTCTCGCCGGATCACCGCCGCGCCGGCGTTCTCGTTCCTCTCTACGTCAAGGAGAGAGAGCTCTGGCTCCTCTTCACGAAGCGGAGCGACAAGCTCCTCAATCACCGCGGGCAGGTGTCCTTTCCCGGGGGCGCGCACGAGACGGGAGACCGGGACCTGAAGGACACGGCGGTCCGGGAGACGGAAGAGGAGCTCGGGCTCGAGCGCAAACAGATCGTCCTGCTCGGGCGCCTTTCTCCCATCGTCACGAACACGAATTTCTACGTCGAGCCCTACGTGGCCGCGATCCCGTATCCAGTCGAATTGAAGCCGTCGCCCGACGAGATCGAGGCGCTCTGGGAGATTCCGATCTCGGCCCTCATGGCGCCGACCGCCGTCGAGGAGCGGAATTTCGAAGGCCACGAGAAGCCGGTGCTCTTCTACCACTACGGGCAGAAGACGGTCTGGGGGGCAACGGCGAGGATCCTCTCGGAGCTGTTGGACGTAATGGCGGGCGAGGCCTCGTAGGGCCTGGGCGTAGCCGCGCGAAGGGTAGGAGTGGGTTCGACCTCGCGAGCCCCGAAGAATAGCGGACGGGCCGGGCATTCGGTTGTCGGGAGCGCGGCGGAATGTCGTCGGTGACCATCTCGGCCGCCGCTCTGCGGTTTGCTCGCAGTTCTGTCGTTCAAATCGTCGCACTTTGTTTGCTCGACAAACCGAAGTCCCGCCAACCAAACGCCTGGACCGTCCGCCCAGGCCCCCGTTCCGGCTATCGGCTGATTTACTGCCCGATCGGATCCTCTGAAATCATGATGACTGGAGGCGGCGCCTTGCGGCGCGGCGCTGGTTGACCGCGCGGCAATTCGGCCGCGCGGACTTTGCCGTGCGCGCCGCGCGCCATGGGCTGCTTCCGGCATCTCCTCAGAGAGGGTCTCGATGTGTGACAAAGCCGCCACGCGCGGGGCGCGCAACAAGGGAGTCCCGCGGGCAAGCTGCGCGGCGCCACCAAATACTGCGCCGCGCATCGGCACGCGCGACGCGCCCGAAGGGGCGCCACCTTAAGACACTCTCCCCCTCCTCTGGTCGTCCTCTCGCGAGCGAGAGCGTGCCGCGAGTTCGCGGGCCCGGGGCGAGAGGCGGCAGGGAGACGGGGGGGATGGGGCCCCCGCTCCGCGCGGTACGCGAATCGAAACCCAATCCCCATACGCGTCGCGCGGAGCTGGGGTTAACCCCACGCGGCCGCCCGACACCGACTCTCGCAATCCTTGGGGCTCTCGTCCGAACCCGCCGGCTCCCGCCTTCGCCAAGGCTTCGGCGCGGCGCGCCCTCGAGCGAGCCCCAATGTAAGATCGCCGCGTGACCTACAAAGTCGACCTCCACTCCCACTCGACCGTCTCGGACGGCCTCGACTCGCCGACCGTCCTCGTCGAAAAGATGAGTCGCGCCGGCATTTCCGCCCTCGCCCTGACCGATCACGACGCTCTCGGCGGCCTCCCGGAAGCCCGCCTGGCGGCCGAAAGGGTCGGCATCCGCCTGATCCCGGGAGCGGAGATCTCGGCCGACGCGCCCGACGGGGACGACGTCCACATCGTGGCGCTCTTCGTCGACGAACAGAACGCCGTTTTCCGCCGGCAGCTCGAGACGCGGCAGGAAAATCGGCGGAGCCGCGGGGAGAAGATGGCCCGGAACCTGATCGACGCGGGCTACCCGATCGATCTCGACGAGATCCGCCGCGACGTCGGGGACGGCGTGTGGGGGCGGCCCCATCTGGCCCGCGCCCTCGTCAAGGCGGGACACGCGAAGGACAACGACGACGCCTTCGCGCGCTTCCTCCACAAGAAATGCCCCTGGCACGTCCCGCAGGAGAAATGGAACGCCGTCGACGTGCTGCGGGTGATCCGGGAAGCGGGCGGAGTCTCGTCCCTCGCGCACGCGGTCTGGTACAAGAATCCGGAAGGCGTCGTCGAAACTCTTTCGGAAGCGGGGCTGGACGCCGTCGAGGTGTTCCATCCCGACCACGGACCGGCGGAGCTCGAGAGATTTTCGCGACTCGCGAAAAAACATCGAATGCTCGCGACGGCGGGCTCCGATTTTCATGGGGTCGAGGAAAAAGGAAAGATTCCCGGGGCGGTGGCGGGCGATCGGTCGATGCTCGACGCGCTCGAGGAGCGGCGGGTTTCCCGGAGCTGACCTCCCCGGCCGGGAGGCGCTGAAAAATTTCGGCGGGACGAGTAGAATCCGCAGTCTCGCATCCATGCTCGAATCTATCGAAACCGCCACCGCTCTTCCCCAGAACGTCGACGCGGAGCGCGCCGTGCTCGGCGCGATCCTCATCGACAACCTGGCCCTCGCCGTCATCTCGCCGATCCTGAAGGACGCCGACTTCTTCCTCGACACGCACCGCCGCATCTACGCCGCGATCGGCGAGCTCGCCGCGCGCTCGTCGGCGATCGATCTGGTCACGGTGCGGGACGAGATCGACCGGATGGGCTCGATCGACCGGGTCGGGGGGCCGGCGTACCTCGCCTCGCTCATCGACGGCATCCCGGACGTCGCCAACGCCGAGCACTACGCCCGGATCGTCAAGGAGAAATCGACCCTCCGCCGGCTGATTGCCCTCGGCCAGAAGCTGACGCGCGACGGCGCGGTTTCGGATCGCTCGGCCGACGACGTGATCGGCACGGCCGCTTCCGAGATCTTCGACATCGCCCAGGATTCGGCCCGCGGAGGCTTCGTCCCCCTCGGCCAGATCGCCGCGCACAACCTCGGAATGCTCGAGGAAGCGCGCGGCCGCCAGGGGATGCTGACCGGGCTCCCCACGGGGTTCCGGGATCTCGACCGCCTGACCTCCGGGCTCCAGCCGTCGGAACTCGTCATCCTGGCGGCGCGGCCGTCGGTCGGCAAGACCTCCTTCGCGTTGAACATCGCGCAGCACGTCGCCATCCGCGAGGCGCGCGCGGTCGGTTTCTTCTCGCTCGAGATGTCCAAGGAGGCGCTCGGCCTCCGCGTTCTGTGCTCCGAAGCCGAAGTGAACGCCAAGAAGATGCGGGACGGCTTCGGGTCCGACGGCGATTTCCGCCAGCTTGTGCTGGCGCAGACGAAGATCGCCGGAGCACGGTTCTTCATCGACGACACCTCCGCGCTCTCGGTGCCGGAAATGCGCGCCAAGTGCCAGCGGCTGCGGCGGGAGCACGGCCTCGACCTCGTGGTCGTCGACTATCTCCAGCTGATGGCGGGGCACGGCCGGATCGAAAACCGGACGCAGGAGGTTTCCCAGATCTCCCGCGGATTGAAGCTCCTCGCCAAGGACCTCCAGGTTCCCGTGATCGCGCTCTCGCAGCTCTCGCGTCAGTCCGAGCGGCGGACGGGGGAACAGAAGAAGCCGCAGCTCGCCGATCTCCGCGACTCGGGGTCGATCGAGCAGGATGCCGACGTCGTGATCTTCCTCTACCGGGAGGAGATGTACGACCGCGAGACGGAACGCAAGAACCTCGCGGACGTCATCATCGCCAAGCAGCGCAACGGCCCTACCGACGAGTTCGAGATGGTCTTCCTGCACGAGCAGACGACCTTCCGGAACTACGAGCGCTTCGCGGAACCGACCTTTTGAGGCCGACGGTCGCGCGCGTCGACCTCGGCGCCATCGTCGCCAACTTCCACGCCATCCGGCAACGGTCGAAGCGGCGCGTGCTGGCGGTCGTCAAGGCCGATGCCTACGGCCACGGCGCCGGGCCGGTCGCCGGCGCGCTCGAGCGGGCCGGCGCCGATTTCTTCTGCGTCGCGATGGCGGAGGAGGGCGTCGCGCTCCGGCGCGCCGGCATCCGGTCGCCGATCCTGATGTTGAGCTCGGCCGACCCGCGCGAAGTCGGGCTCTACCGAGGGATGGGCCTCACCCCGGCGCTCGCCTCGGTCGAGCAGATCCGCGAGTTCGCGCAGGCGACCGCGACGTTTCGAGAGCCGCTTGCCGTGCACGTGAAATTCGACACGGGCCTCACGCGGCTCGGCATCTTTCCGGAGGAGGCCGGCGATGCCGCCGCGCTCCTCTCCACGGCGAAGGGGCTCCGCGTCGAGGCGGCGTTCTCGCATTTCTCGCACGGGGAAGACCCCGGCCACCCGAGCCGGGCGCGCCAGACGGAAGCTTCCCACGCGGCGTTCTCGGCTCTCCGGAGCGCGGGCGTCCGGTTCGCCTGGACCCACCTTGCCAACTCGGGCGGCTCCCTCGAGGAAGAGACGGGCGGAGACGCGGTGCGCCCGGGGCTCCTCCTGTACGGCGTCTCCCCGGGCCCGGCGGTCTCCGGATTGCGCGCGGCGCTTTCGTGGGAGACCGAGATCGCGGCGATGAAGACGGTTCCCGCCGGGACTCCCGTGGGGTACGGCGGAACCTTCGTCACGGCGCGGCCGTCCCGGCTCGCCGTGCTGCCCGTCGGATATGATGACGGCTACCGGCGATCCTTTTCGGGGCGGGTACCCGTCCTGTTGCCGAAGGGATTCGCCCCAACCGTGGGAGCCATCAGCATGGATCTGACCGTCTGCGACGCAACGGACGCGGGGGCCGAGCGCGGCGACCGGGTCGTCCTCCTCGGAGAGACCGATCGTGGATCGATCTCCGCGACGGATCTCTCCCGCGCGGCCGGGACGATCTCCTACGAGATCCTCTGCGGCATCGGCGCGCGTGTCCCGCGAAGGCACGCGTGAAGATTTTCGAAGCGGTCGGCTCGGCCGTCACGCGCCTCCTCTCGGAGCTCGGCCGCTTCGTCCAGCTCCTGTTCCGGACGGCCGCCTGGGCGGTACGTCCGCCTTACGACGTTGCGGAGACTGTCCGCCAGATGGTCCGCGTCGGTGTGGATTCGATTCCGGTCGTCTTCGTGACCGGCCTTTTCACCGGCATGGTCATTTCGCTCCAGACCTACACCGGTTTCGCGCGGTTCCACGCCGAGAGCTTCGTGGGATCCGTCGTGGCGCTGTCGGTGACGCGCGAGCTCGCGCCGGTGCTCGCGGCCCTCATGGTGACGGGCCGCGTCGGAAGCGCGATGGCGGCCGAGCTCGGGACGATGCGGGTGACCGAGCAGATCGACGCGCTCGTCGCGCTCGCGACCGAGCCCATCCAGTACCTGATCGTGCCGCGAGTCGTCGCGGCGACCATCATGCTGCCGCTCCTCGTCGTCATGGCCGACGCCGTCGGGATCGGAGGCGGCTATCTCGTCGCGGTCGACCTGCTCGGCGCGAACCCGGTGACCTACGTTCACAATTCCTTCCAGTTTCTCGGGGTCAACGACTTGACGTCCGGGATCATCAAGGCCGCGTCTTTCGGCCTGCTGTTTTCCCTGATCGGATGCCAGAAGGGCTTCTACACGGAAGGCGGTGCGGAAGGCGTCGGGATTTCGACCACGCGCGCCGTCGTGTCGGGGAGCCTCGCGATCCTCGTCGCGGACTTCTTTCTGACGAAGCTGCTTTTCTAGATGGCGAACGAACTGGCCGACGCGCGCATCGATCCCGCCCGGGCCTCCGAGCCGAAGATCAAGCTCGTCGAGATCTCGAAATCGTTCAACGGGAAGGTCGTGCTCGACCGCCTCGACCTCGAGATCGCGGCGGGGGAGTCGGTCGTCCTCGTCGGGCCGTCGGGAACGGGAAAGAGCGTCTTGTTGAAGCACATCATCGGGCTGATCCGCCCCGACTCCGGGCAGGTCGTCATCGACGGAACCGACCTCTGGTCGCTCCCGGACAAGGAATTGAACGCGTTCCGGCGCCGGTTCGGCATGTCCTTCCAGGAAGGCGCGCTCTTCGACTCGATGTCGGTTTACGACAACATCGCCTTTCCGCTCCGCCGCCAGGCGAAGAAGTCGGCCGCGGAAGTGCGCGCCCGGGTCGCCGAATGCCTCGAGCTCGTGCACCTCGAGGGAATCGAGAAACGGAAGCCGGCGGAGCTCTCGGGCGGCATGCGCCGGCGCGTCGGCTTCGCCCGCGCGATCGCGCTCGAGCCCGAGATCCTCCTGTTCGATGAGCCGACGACCGGGCTCGACCCGATCATGTCGGACGTCATCGACACCACGATCGTCGAAATGCGCGAGCGCCTCCGCTGCACGACGGTCACGATCACGCACGACATGGAGAGCGCGGCGAAGATCGGCGACCGGATCGCGCTCATCTTCGAGGGGAAAATCGTCGCGATCGACGCTCCCGAGCGTTTTCTGAAATCCGACAACCCGATGGTCAGACAATTCGTCGAAGGACGCGCCGACGGCCCGATGACGCAGGCCGAAGGAGCGAGAGGGGGACGCGCATGAATTCCGTGGCCAAGGTGGGACTGTTCTTTCTGGCGGCGCTGGTTCTTGCCGGCATCCTGATCTTCAAGATCGAGGATCTGCATCTCGGAAAGAAGAGCGGGAAGTCCGTGAGCATCGTCTTCAAGGACGTCTCGGGCCTCGACGACAAGGCGGCGGTCCGGGTCGCCGGCGTGCGGGTCGGGAAGGTGTCGCGCATCAAGCTGATCGAAGGCCGCGCGTACGTGACCGTCGAGCTCGACAGCGACGTGGATCTGCGCCAGGGCGCGTCCGCCGCGATCGGAAACCTCGGCCTCCTCGGCGAGAAATACCTCGAGCTCGTTCCGGGCCCCGTCGGGGCGCCGCCGCTTCCGCAGGACTCGGTCCTGACCGGAAACCAGGCCGTCTCCTTCGACCAGGTCACGAAGCTCGCGCGCGACATCGAGATGGACGTCAAGGACATCACCGCGAGCCTGCGCGGCGCGCTCGGCGGTCCGCAGGGAGAGCAGACCACGAAAGCGATCGTCGAGAACATCGAGCGGATCACGGAGGAGCTCAAGGTCATCGTCGCGACGAACCACGAGAGCGTGAACGCGACGATCGCGAACCTCCGGGAATTCTCGGCCGAAATGACGAAGCTCGCCAACCGGATCGACACGCTGGTGGCGTCGAACAGTCCGAACACGACGGCCGCGATCGGCAACATCAAGGAGATCTCCGACAAGCTCCAGCACACTGCGGACAACATGAACGCGATCACCGACAAGGTGAATACGGGGAAGGGTACCGTCGGCCAGCTCATCAACAGCGACGAGACCTCCCGGAACCTGAACGACGCGCTGGTCGCCGTCAAGGAGGGCGTGGGGACGCTCAACAAGACGCTCGGCAAGGCGTCGAAGATCAAGATCGATCTCGGTATGCGGGCGGAATACCTCACGACCCCGTCGAAGTCGAAGGGGTATCTGACCGCCGACATCATCCCGGACGACGAGCATTTCTACCGGCTCGAGCTTGCGACTCAGCCCTTCGGCAAGCGGTCGCTCACGACGACGAACATCACCACGACCTTTCCCGACGGCCACCAGGAAACGACGACGATCCAGAAAGAGAAATTCGACGACGGGAACGCGGTCTCCGCGCTCTTCGGCTTCAATTTCGGGGATCTGACGCTCCGGGCCGGTCTCGAGGAGTCGCGCGGGGGCGGCGGCGTGGACTACGCGCTCCTGAACAAGAAGCTCCGGTTCTCGTTCGACGCGTGGGACTTCGCTCGCCAGGATTACAACGCGCACGCGAAGATCGGGGGCCGCTATTACTTCTCGCCGTCGATCTACGCAACGGCCGGATGGGATGACTTCCTGAACCGCAAGAAGAAGGCCGACTCGATCTTCATCGGCGCCGGCGTGCGGTGGAGCGACGACGATTTGAAGCTCCTTCTCGGCTCCGTCCCCCTGAAGTGAGGATGGACGCGGACCATGCATCGAGCCGGGCGGGACGAGCCGGGCCGGCCGGAGGTCTCAACGTACGCCACGGTACGCCTCGCCCTCCGGCCGGTCCGTCCCGCGCGCCGGGCTCGCGCCTGGCCGCGTCCCGGCGAGGCGAGCGCGGACCATGCATCGAGCGACACGGGCGCGGACGCCGGGCCGTCGCGCGCGGCGTACGCCCCCGGTACGCCTTGCCCCCCAGCCCGGCATCCGCATCCCGTCTCGTTCGCGCCTGGCCGCGCTTCGGCGTCGTACCGGGTGAGACGAAGTCTTCGACGATCGGCCGCGAGCGCGTAACGTCGTGTCGAGCTGAACCGGTGCAGGCAGGTCTGCCGCAAGCGCCATCGACCGGGGGGACGCCCGGGCGCGTCGAGACGCGAGCGAGACGGGATGCGGGTCTTCCGCGCCGTCCCGAGGAATACTCGAAACGTATGTCGCAGGGCGGCGCGGGCGGCACGCGCCCGTCTTCGCTCGATGGATCGGCGCGCCCTTGACGAAGGACAGCCCCGGGTTTGCCTGCTCGGACTGCGGCGCCGCGTCGGCCAAGTGGATCGGCCGGTGCCCCGACTGCGGCGCGTGGAACTCGTACGTCGCGAGCGCGCCCGCCCCGAAGCGCTCCCGGGTCGTCTCCGGCGGGCGCTCCCGGCCGGTCACGTCCGTGGAGGAGTCGGAGGTCCCGCGGCTCGCGACGGGCCTCTTCGATTTCGACCGGGTCCTGGGCGGCGGACTCGTCCCCGGGTCGCTCGTCCTGATCGGCGGGGAGCCGGGGATCGGAAAATCGACGCTCCTGCTCCAGGTGGCGCGAGGCTGCGCGGGGTCCCGCGAGAAGATCCTCTACGTTTCGGGGGAAGAGTCGCTGCCGCAGGTCCGCCTCCGTGCCGGGCGTCTCGATGCCCTCGCGGAGTCCCTGCACGTGCTGGGGGAGACCGACCCGGAGACCGCGATCGGCGAGGCGTCGGCGCTCTCGCCGGCGCTCGTGATCGTGGATTCGATCCAGTCGATGGCGGCGGCGAATCTCCCTTCGCCCGCGGGATCGGTCGCCCAGGTCAGGAACGCCGCGCTCCTCTTTCAGCGGTACGCGCGGGAAGAGGACGTTCCCGTCGTCCTCATCGGCCACGTCACGAAGGACGGGACGCTCGCGGGCCCCAAGGCGCTCGAGCACCTCGTGGACGCCGTGATCTCGTTCGAGGGGGATCGTTCGCGGGGGCGCCGGATCCTGCGCGCGACGAAGAACCGGTTCGGGCCGATCGAGGAGATCGCGCTCTACGAGATGACCTCGGGCGGGTTGTCGGAGATCGCGGATCCTTCGCGGGCGCTCCTCGCCGAGCGGCGGGCGGGCATGGCCGGAAGCGCGGTGTCGGCCTCCGTCGAAGGGACCCGCCCCCTGCTCGTCGAAATCCAGGCACTCGTCGGTCCTGCGGTCTCGGGCTCCCCGCGCCGCAGCGCCGTGGGGCTCGACGCGGGACGGCTCGCGATGGTGCTCGCGGTCCTCGAGGCGTGCGCGGGCGCGCCCGTCTCGGCGCGGGAGATCTTCGTGTCTTGCGCCGGGGGGCTTGACGTGCGCGAGCCCGCGGCCGATCTGGCGCTCGCCGCGGCGATCCTCTCGTCTTTCCGTCAGGCGCCGCTCCCGGCGGACGCCTTTTATTTCGGCGAAATCGGGCTCCTGGGCGAGGTCCGGTCCGTGCCGGACGCGGGGGCGCGTCTGCGCGAAGGGGTCGCGCACGGGTTCCGCCGCGTGTTCCTGCCGCGCTCGGATGCGGGTTGCGCGGCCGAATTCCCGGATCTCCGAGTCGTCCCGGTGTCGGACGTGAGAGAGCTGGGAGAGGCGAAGAAGTAGGGGAGGGCGGCCGACAGGTTCCGAGAGAACTGAACGAAGCAGGCGGCCCGGGTGGATCGGCCGTCGGGCACCCGGCGGCTTGACGTCGGCGACGATCCTGGCCTCCGCTCGGGGATTTGCTCGCAGTCCTGCCGATGGGTTTTTCGTCGTTCGTTTTCTCGCAAATCCACGGCCCGCCGACCGACCCACCCGGCCGCCCGCGGGGGCCCGGGCATCGTCACAGACGATAATGAGAGTGGCACGGCGGACCTCTGGATCATAAAGCCTGGACGCGGCGCCTTGCGGCGCGTCTGCTTGTGGATCGCGCGGCGATTCGGCCGCGCGGCTCTTGTCATGCGCGACGCGCGCAACAGATGAATCCGCGCGGCCGAATCGCCGCGCGGACGGCCAGCGCCGCGCCGCAAGGCGCCACCTCCAGGCTTTGTGAATAGGGGAACAGACGCCTCCCCCTCTATCAGGGGAGTTTTGCCCCGATCTTTGAGGCGAGCGTCTTTCCGCGAAATCGGCGGGCGGACGTGGGGATCCGGCGCCGGGCCGTGGATTTGCGAGCAGGATATGGGTGACGGCTGGGGCAAAGGAATGGCGAGCAAATCGCCGAGCGGCGGCCGGGATCGTCGCCGACGTCATGCCGCCGCGTGCCCGGCGCCGGATCCCCGCGGCTGGCCGCCGACTTTCGCGCCGGATGCGCGAGCGGTTTTCCCGGCCCGGGTCAGCCCTCGACGTACTCCGGGTCTTTGCCGGTGATCTTCCGGAACGCTTCGAGGTATCTCTCGCGGGTCCCCCGAACGACTTCTTCCGGAAGCGTGGGCGCGGGAGGCGTCTTGTTCCAGCCCGACTTCTCCAGCCAGTCGCGGATGAACTGCTTGTCGAGCGAGGCGGGGGAGCTCCCGGGGCGGTACGAACCGGCCGGCCAGAAGCGCGAGGAATCGGGCGTGAAGGCTTCGTCGATCCAGATCAGCCGATCCTCGAAGACGCCGAACTCGATCTTCGAGTCGGCAAGCAGGATGCCCTTCTCCTCGCATCGCCGGGCGACCTCGCGATAGATCGAGAGCGTCCGGTCGCGGAGCTCGCCCGCGCGCGCGCTTCCGAGCGCGTCGACCAGTCGCGCGAAGGGGACGTTCTCGTCGTGCCCCGTCTCGGCCTTCGTCGCGGGCGTGAAGATCGGCTCGGGGAGCCGATCCGCCTCGCGAAGCCCGGTCGGCAGACGGACGCCACAGACCTCCCCGGTCGCGCGGTAATCCTTGAAGCCCGATCCCGCGAGGTAACCGCGCGCGACGCATTCGAAAGGGACCACCTCGCAGCGGCGGGCGATCACCGCGCGGCCGGCGAGGTCGTGCCCGCGGACTTCGCGCGGAAAGCGGGCGGGATCCGTTTCGAGGAGGTGATTCTCGACGGACGGAAACTGCGCGAACCAGAAGTTGGAGAGTTGATTCAGGATCTTCCCCTTGTCGGGGATGCCCGGAGCGAGCACGACGTCGAAGGCGGAAACCCGGTCGGTCGCGACGAGCAGCAGGTTCTCGCCGAGCGCGTACACGTCGCGGACTTTTCCGCGTCGGAGCAGCGGAAGCTCGAGCGCGGTCGAGGAAACGGCGTCCACGCGCGAAGACTCTCACAGGGGGCGCCGAAAGTCGACGCGGCGCCTCGGAAAAGTCGTTCGCCCGCTCTCCGCTTTGTTATCCTGACCGGATGATGTCCCCGATGCTCGCCGCGCTGTTCCTTTCCACGAGCGGCCTGTTTCCGACGGCGCCGACCCTGACCGTTTTCCGTGTCCGCGATTTCGGAGGGAAGTCCTACGACGACGTGCGGATCCGCTCGATGGAGGGAAAGCTCCACATCGAGGCCTTCGGCCGCGTCTTCGTGTTTACCGGAAAGCAGTGGTACTCGCCGAAGCCTCTCGAGCTCGAGGACTCCGGCGCGGTCGCGTTCCTGGCGCCGTTCGAGTCCGGAAGCCGCGTCGCCGCGGTCGACGGCTCGGGTCGCGCGACGGTTCTGCTGGACGTGCCCGCGGGCCCGCGCCGGGCGCGAGTGGAATATCGGTACGACGGGGCGGGGCTCGCCGCGGTCAACCTCGTCTTCAGCGACGGGAGCGGATATCAGTTTCGCCGGACGTCCGCCGAACCCGGCGTGTTTCCCCCCTCGGATTTCGAGCCGCCCCGGGAGATCGGGCCTCCTCCGAAAGCGGGCGGCCCCGGCGTTCCGGCGGGCGCGACCGACCGGGCGGCCGTGGATCGATTGTTCGCCGTCGTGATCGGGGACCCGGAGCAGGCCGATTTCGAGCGCGCGGGCGGTGTCGGGCGTTTTGTTCCGAGGATTCCCCGGTGACCGGCCGTTCCGGATTTCGACGATTCGTCTTCGCCGCCGCCTGCGCCACGGTTTCCTGGTCCTGCCGGGCGACGGCGCCGGTTCCCCGGCCCGTTCCTCCCCCGGCGCCCCTCGCCGCCGTGGTGGCCGATCCCGGAGCGGCCGACGGCCGGGAGATCGCCGCCCGGCTCTTCGGGAGAGATCCGCTGACGCCGGACGCGCGGCTGCTTCGCTATGTCGCGCTCGTGGGACGCGCGGTCGCCGGTCCCGCTCGCGGCGGGAGGTATCGCTTCGCGGTCACCGAGTCGGATCTCACCTACGCGACGGCGTTTCCGGGCGGAATCGTCGTCGTCTCGCGGGGGCTCGTCTTCCTGATGCAGTCCGAGGCGGAGCTCGCCGTGACGCTTTCGCGGGAGATGTGCCGTTCGGACGCCGGAGGAACGCGCGAGTTTCCGGGGTCGGCCGCGGAGGGCGAGGCGGCGCGGGAAATCGAGCTCGATGCCTGCGGCGCCCGGGCGGCTTCCGCCGCGGGATATGATGCCGGCGCGTTCCTGCACCTGTTCGGAGCGCTCGAGGAGCGCGCGACGTCGGTGCGGGAGAAATCCGATCTCGATGCCCGCCGGGAGAGATTTCGGGCGTTGCCCGAATCGGCTCGCGGCGGAAAATTGTTGGCCGAGCGATTCCGCAGCTCGGCGATCTTGTGAGGATCGATGGCCAAGCTGGTGACGGGACCCAGTCGAAAGTTTTCGGAAACCCACTATTTCCTTCCCGAGAAGGCGCCGGCGCCGCGCGTCATCGGAAGAAAAACCCCCGACTGTCCCGGCGAGACGTTCTGGGTCGAGGACGGAAAGGGGAGCCATTCGCTCGTGCACCGTTACAAGAGGGAGGCGAACCTCCTCGCGGCGCTCCGCGGGGCCTCGCGCCAGGCCGCGCAGTCGATGCGCAAGCGCGGCGTGCGCGAAGCCCTCTTCGTGTTCCCCCCCGAAGCCGCCGCGATCGCCGCGGCTCTCCTCCCGCACCTCGCGCTCTCCGACTACGATTTTCGCCGCTATCGGTCGGGTGGAACCCTGCCGGGCGTCACGCTGGGCGTGGCGTTCGAAGGGGGTGAGGTCCGCGCCGAGGACCTGCGGGTCGCGCTGGCGGTGGCCGAGATGGCGGCGTGGACGCGGGACCTCGGGAACACGCCGTCCAACGACCTCGGCAGCCGGGAGCTGGCCGCGATCGTGGGCGCGGCCGCCCGCCGCGAAGGCCTCTATTTTCGGGCGCTCTCTCCGGCCGAGATCCGCCGGGAAAAGATGGGGGGCGTGCTCGGCGTGGCCTCCGGGAGCTCCCGCCCGCCGGGATTCCTGATCCTCGCGCACCGGCCGAAGTCGTCCCGCGGCAACGTCGTCCTCGTCGGGAAGGGGATCACGTTCGATTCCGGCGGAATTTCGATCAAGACGGCCGCCGGGATGGGCGAGATGAAGTTCGACATGATGGGCGCCGCGACCGCGCTCGCGATCGTCCGCGCCGCGCACCGCCTGGCGCTTCCGGTCACGGTGACGGCGCTCGCGCCGATCGCCGAAAACGTCCCCTCGGGGACCTCCTACCGGCCGGGCGACATCCTCCGGATGCGGAATGGAAAGACGGTCGAGGTCGACAACACCGACGCGGAGGGCCGCCTGATCCTCGCCGACGCGCTGTCCTACGCCGGGAAGTTCCATCCCGACGCGCTCATCGACTACGCGACGCTCACGGGCGCCGTGCTCGTCGCGCTCGGCCAGGAATGCGCGGGCATCATGGGCAACGACGACGCGCTGGTCGGCGATCTGCAGGCGGCGGGGGAGCGCACCGGCGACCGGTTCTGGCGGCTGCCGCTCTGGAACGAATACCGGGACCTCATCAAGTCGGACTATGCCGACATGAAGAATTCGGGTGGGCGCTACGGCGGGACGGTCACCGCCGCGATTTTCCTGAAGGAATTCGTGCCGGAGGGCGTCCCCTGGGCGCACTGCGACGTCGCCGGGACGGCGCACATGGAAAAAGCCCGCGCGGGATTTCCCGCGGGCGCGACCGGTTTCGGGATCGCCGCGACGATCGATTTCCTGCGGGCCCGCTACGCGCAGGAGCGGGGCAGGAGTCG
>Ga0207680_10000837_pt1 | contig 14529 bp, 13 predicted proteins | sample KBSS23metaG_FD_184321 | JGI IMG/M metagenome (GOLD analysis project Ga0207680, IMG submission 184321) | Switchgrass rhizosphere microbial communities from Kellogg Biological Station, Michigan, USA - KBS S2-3 metaG (SPAdes) (version 2) | ecosystem: Host-associated > Plants > Roots > Rhizosphere... | reverse complement strand
GCTTCTTGTCGCTGACCCTTGTGAGATAAAAGGTGATGGTGCGACCGAGATTGTCTTTTGTGGTGTACCGGTCGAACGCTGTGCCGACGAAGTCGGGATCAAGGGTAGGTTGTTGAGCTTGGGCGAAGCTGGCGGCTCCTAAGATTGCGCCGCAAGCAACCAGTCTTGACAATCTTGAAAGTGTTTCTTTACCACCAGGGACACCAAGAGCACAAAGGAGCACAAAGGGATATTTCATTTCAACCACAACGTCACAACGAACACAGCGATCCACAACGAATCTTAAGTTAGGCTACGGTCTTTTTTGCTTTTCGCTTTGACTTTTTCTTAACTGCCGCTGTTGGTGCCGACGTGGCTTGAGCTTTCCGATAGGCGTCGATTTCGGCCTTGGCGGTTTTGCTTTCTGCTTTCAGTTTTGCCATCCAATCCTTTTTGTATGGACGCAGGGCTTCGATGACCGCTTCGGTCACGGCGAGGTTTCTGTACCACTTGTGGTCTGCGGGGACGATGTGCCACGGCGCGTTTTTGGTGCTCGTCTTATTAAGAGCGTCCTCGTATGCTTCGATGTAATCGTTCCAGAGGCTGCGTTCTTTCCAGTCTCCGAGATTGAGTTTCCACGCTTTGGTCGGATCTTGTTCGCGGGCGAGAAGTCGCTGCTCTTGTTCGTCCTTCGAGATGTGGAGGAAGAACTTTAGAATAATCGTTTTGTTGTCGGTTAGCAGTTCCTCGAAATTATTGATGTCGTCGTATCGTTTCTTCCAAACGGGTTTCGGGACGATGTTGTGCACGCGGACGACGAGCACGTCTTCATAGTGAGAGCGATTGAAAATGCCAATGATTCCTTTGCCCGGCGTTTGGGCGTGGATGCGCCAAAGGAAGTCGTGCGCGAGTTCTTCCGGGGTTGGCTGCTTGAATGGAGCAACCTTCACGCCGTGGACGTTCACCGCTTTTGAAATGCATCCGATCGCGCCTTCCTTGCCGCTCGTGTCCATGCCCTGGAGGACGATGAGGAGCGAATGGGTGCCCGCTGCAAACATCAACTCCTGCAAGTCATAGAGTTCCTTACCGAGTTTAAGAACGCGGGTATCGGCATCTTCCTTGGTCAGGTTGTCGGTTGCGTTTGTCTTGACCTTGGAAAGTTTGAGGTCAGAGCCTTTGACGATTTGTGTTCGTGCCACGTTTGATTGTGGCCGGTTTCGGGATTGTAAATCGTAAATGGTAAATGGTAAATGGCCGGATTCGAAGTCAATCAACCGCCACCACTAACGGCCGAGATGCCTAGTAGATCCGGTCGCTAGAAGGTACGATTTAGGTTCCCAATGATCGATCGATACACCACCCCCGCCATGAAAGCCATCTGGTCTCGCGAGGCCAAATACGAACGATGGAAGGATGTGGAAATCGCGATTTGCGATGCGCATGCGGAGGATGGGGCCATTCCCGCTGATGCGCTGGCGACGATTAAGTCAAAGGCGGCATTTACCCTCGAGCGATGCGATGCGATCGAGTTGGAAACGCGGCACGATCTGATGGCGTTCGTGCGCTGTCTTTCCGAGAACATCGGACCGGAAGGGCGATACGTCCATATGGGGGTCACGAGCTACGACGTCATCGATACGGCGCTTGGGATGATGCTTCGCGATTCGTGTGACGTGTTGATTACTTCTGCTCAGGGATTGCGAGCCGAGGTTGCGAAGAAGGCTCGTGAGCATGCGAAGACGCCTATGATCGGTCGAACGCACGGAATTCACGCTGAGCCGATCACATTTGGATTTAAGCTTTCGAACTGGGTCGCGGAGTTGGATCGAAATATCGAGCGACTGCGATCTTCCCGGGAAGACGTGGCTTACGGAAAGATCAGCGGTGCGGTGGGCGTACACGCGATCACATCTCCCGATTTAGAATCTCGAGTTTGTAAGAAGTTGGGTCTGAAACCCGATCCTGCGACGACGCAGATCATCACACGCGATCGACACGGAAACTTCTTGAACGTGGTCGCGTTGATGGGCGCGTGTTTGGAAAGGATCGCGACCGAGTTGCGTAATTTGCAACGCACGGAGATTTTGGAAGTGCAGGAGGCGTTTGCTTCTGGACAGACGGGATCGAGCGCGATGCCACATAAGCGCAATCCTTGGAACAGCGAGACTGTTGCGGGCCTGTCGCGAATCCTTCGTGGGAACGCGCACGCGATGTTGGAGAGCGTTGCGACTTGGCACGAGCGTGATCTGACGAACTCTTCGGTTGAGCGCATTGTTTTTCCGGATTCTTGTTATCTCGCCGACTTCATGATCAATAAGCTCACGACCATCGTTCGTGGTCTGCAGGTGTTCCCTGAGACGATGATGGCGAACCTGCGCAAGATGGGCGATCTCGTTTTCTCCGAGCACGTGATGATCGCTTTGATCCATGCGGGGATGTCACGTGAGGACGCGTATAAGGTTGCGCAGCGGAACGCGGCGAAGGCTTGGGAAGGTTCTGACTTCAAGACATCGGTCGAGAACGATCCCGATGTGCAGCGGTTGTTGAAGCCTGCGGAAGTCGAGGAGCTGTTCTCACTGGAGCATCATTTGCGGAACGCCGAGCATACGTTGACGTCGGTTGGGATTTGATTCCTTCGTAAATCGTAAATAGACCCAGTCCTAGAGTCAGATTTGTGGACAGTCCAGGGCTGCTTACCCACAGAGGCACCGAGACACAGAGTTGCACAGAGCTATCGGAATCATTTGCAACGCTTGCTTGTCATTGATATTTGATGTTGCTCGCTGTAGCTGTCCTTTCCCTGTCGATAAACAGATATCGAGTAGAGATGATCCAACCCCCAGAGGGCTACACCTTCAACGGATCAATTGCGATGAACAACTCGGGCGATTTGCTTGCCGGGTGCAACAAGGAAAGCGGTGCGTCGGTATTCCTGCGTCACAACGGATCGTGGCAGATATATCCTGAGATAGTCGACGACTACCCAGATCAGTTTCCTATCGCGCTCAGCGACAACGGGACGGCCATCTTGCTGAGGCAAGGTTATCCCGAATATGATGCGCGTGCTCTCGCCTTCCATCTCTTTAGCGTCGATGGTGAGAACGTTTTTCCTATTCCGACAAAAGGCGTCGATGCAAACGACTCCGCCTGTGATATAGGGCCAACGGGAGACATTGTATGGTCCGATTCACAAGGTTCGAAGGATGTCCGTGTGAAGTTACGAGACGCAAAGGGCGATCACGTCATTGGAGTTGGATTCGATCCGCACATTAATCGACGAGGTGACATCTGTTTCAATACTGGCGTGCGAGTGAAAACGCCGAAGGACCGTCACGGGGCATCCTATCTCAAATGGGAATATCACGCGAAATTGTGGCGAGATGGCAAAGTGACTGACATCGGTACGGGCTTGGCCCTCGATATCGCGGATGATGGAACTGTCATTGGGATCTCATACCCTGACACGCACGATAGGCGAACATGTTGGTTAGTCAAGAATGGCAGGAGAAGAGAAATGGGCACGTTGGGATTCTCATATGCTCAGCCCATTCAGATCAATTCGAAGGGTGAGATCATAGGATATGCGAAGGTGGTATCGAAAACAGATCCAAGAAAGACTTATGTATTCGGGTTCTTCTATTCCCGCGGCAAGGCGTACGACCTAAACAAGCTTGTGACACTTCCCGCTGGGGATAGTATTGCATCGGCCGAGGCGATCAATGATTCTGGTCGCATACTGTGTGTGATCTCCCCGCCACGAAAGCAAATTCAGCGCTATGCCATCTTAGAGCCGATAAGCTGAGGAGCAGATCGAGGTTGATCGAAGTGCAGGCTGGGAGGATTCGGCTTACCTTGCTTCAGGGCCAGACGTGGACGTCTGGCCAACGGTGCGGACCAGGAGGTCCGCGCTCCTGTGGCTCCAGTGGTTTATTGTCTGAACAACGCCTTTCGAAACGAAATAGCGGCACAAGCGTTTGAACAAGTAACAGCAAGAAAATGGAACGCGCGACACCATCGCCCCTTTCGAACGCCCTCTTCCGGGCGAAGGTTTTGGCGTTGCAGGGGCAGCGATTGGGCGAGGACTTCATCGCCAAGCCGCGTAAGTTCTCCAAGTCAGACGCCACCGACGGCAAGGTTCTCATCGAGGTCCGATCCAAGCTGTGGCGCGAGGATGATCCTCGAGAATGGGCGAATGAACAGGGCAAGGTCCAGAACCTGCGGGTTGCGGCCCGCGTTCTCAACGGGTTGAAGATTCCGGCGGGAGAGACGTTCAGCTTCTGGAAGCAGATCGGGCGCACCACGGCGGCGAAGGGCTACGTTCGGGGACGGCAAATACAAGAGGGGTGCTTGATTCCCGCTCGTGGAGGCGGAATTTGCCAACTGACCAACATGCTTTACGAGGCGGCTTTGGACGCCGGGTTTCAGATCGTCGAGCGACATCCGCACACGCGACGGGTTCCTGGTGCGCCCGCTAACAAGCCGGATGCGACAGTGGCCTGGAACCACATCGATTTGCGATTCTCGCCGCGGCAAGACGTTGTGCTTAAGGTTGAGTTGACGGCCGAGGAACTTGTTGTCTCGTTTCGCGGTGAGCAGTCGGCTAAGCGCACGCCGCTGCCGTTAGTCCAAGAGCGCCCCTCGAAGAGCGCAAACAGTTGCGCATCGTGTGGAATGGAGGATTGCTTCCGACACGAAGTGGAGACGATTACAAAGGGTCGGCGCGCTGTGTTGGTCGACGCGGTGTGGCCGGAATACGCTCCGTACCTTTCCGAGATCGGTTTGGCCGATGATCTCTTCATGACTCCACTCGATCCGCGAAGATTCGATCGCCCGACGTATGCGTGGCCGGTGAACGAGGCGGGCGAAGTGTATGCGGCGACCGCGCAGACGCTGATTCGGTCTTGGCGATCACGCAAGTTAGCGAAAGAAGGACCAGCTCGTCGTCGAGCAGCCCTGGAATCCGATGAAGCGTTGTCGCGCGCTTATGCGATGCATCTCACCTCGGATGTCGTGAGTCTGCTCGTGTACCAGCAGTTCCTTCCCTTCTTATGGCGTGACGGAGTGCTAGGCGGTCGGCGATATGAAGTCTTGATGACGCGCTTGCCGATGCGCGAATTGCAGTGCCGATTGGATGTTGCATCCGCTTCATCTCCTTCGCGAAAATCGCTTTCTGATTTTCGCGCGGACGACTGGATGGTGGATGCGGAATGGAAAGCGTTATTAGGAGCTGAGCGGATTGTTACCCCGCATTCGGAAGTGGCGGCGCTGTTTCCAGAGAAGACTTCTCTCTTGCCGTGGACGTTGCCGCCATCACACGAAGTTGTTAAGGGCAACGCGATTGCATTTCCCGGGCCGGCAATTGCGCGCAAAGGATCGGAAGTTGTTCGTGACGTTGCTCGTGAGTTGAATGTGCCAGTGGTCTTGGCGGGTTCTGATTTGGAAGCGCCGGGCTTTTGGTCAGACGTGGAAATGAGGCGGCAAACTGGTTTTTGGTTGGATGGGGTTGCGTGTGTTGTGCAGCCCGCGTTGATGGAAGATCAACCGCGGAAGTTGTTGCAGGCTTTGGCGTGCGGTGTGCCTGTTGTGGCGACGAAGGAATGCGGAATTTCAGCGCGACCCGGTTTGGTCATTGCGGAGCGCGGTGAGTTTGTGGATGCGGTTCGGGACTTAATCCGGATTAGCATCTGACGACCCTAGTGGCGCGCCCCCATCCCCCTCCGGGTACTTCCCCCATACCTGGGGGAAGAGTTTCGGTATCCTTTCGCCAAAGAGGGCCTGTAGCTCAGTGGTTAGAGCGTGCGGCTCATAACCGCTTGGTCGTGGGTTCGAACCCCACCGGGCCCACTCTCTTTCGATTGCTTGGTTTTCGGTTGCTGGGTTGCTTGATTCCAACTATCCGAATTTCGCGAATACCTAGACTAGCCGGGCTTGTTTCTGTTGTCTTCGACCTTTGCGCCTTTCGGCGGGTCGACATTGAACAGATCTGCCTTCACGGGGCCGACATACACGACTCGAATAAATTCTTTGCTCGTAGCGAGCGGTTGCTCGGAGCCATCGTCTCGACGTCGCGCGGAACGAAACATATCGATTCGTTCGGGCAGAGGGTTCTGCGCGGAGTCGGAGTAAACGATCACCACTCTCCCAAAATCTTTCGCGCGACAATCGATCGCTTTCTTCCCTTCAGATGCGGTTGTAAACGTGATGGCGGAAGATGCATCGATGAGGGCGTCGTAGCCGGCACTCCCTTCTAGAAAGAAAGCCATCGGCTCGCGAGGCGCCACCAGGTGAAGGGCTTTGCCGCCTTTGGAAAGGCGAATGGGATCATCGTCCGTCAGCGGATCCGTCATCAACGTCTTTCCGTCCGTGACGATGAGGGAGCCATCTCCCATCGAACTCATCGAAGAAAGTCGCAGTTCGCCGTTTGCCCCGACCCACATATCATCAGTCCGATTCTGCAAATAATAATCGCCGTCGGCTTTGCCGTAAAAGGTCAGGACGACATGTGCTCCGTGGAGCATGCCAGCATTTGCGAACAACTGCTTTAGGGCTGGCTCTGCCGAATGATCGACCGCAGGTTTGTCCTGGGTTTGGAAGGCGATGGCGGCGACTAGAGCGAGCATGGTTTTAGGATACCGGTTCAAGCGATGCGAAGAAGCCGCCCCCGGGAACTTCAATGTCACATTCGGCTCTCGGCAATTACTACTTTTTTCGGGTGTCGACCAGCGCCTGGCCAACTGGTGCAATGATCCTAAACAGATTGGGATTTAGGCGTTTATCGGTCGAGAGCGTGAAGTCTTCGCGAGAAAATGGCTGCCCTGGATACGGATTATCTGCTTCTGCCCACCAAGGCGCGTTGAAAATCTCGATGCGATCCGGAAAGGCGTGCTTTGGATTAAACGAAACGCGAATGCTGCTGAGCTTCGCGCTGTGAAACTCAATCACGGTGCTTGCGGTGTCTTTGGATTCGACGAACACGATGCCTTTGTCTTTGTCGACGATTGCATCAAATCCTGCTGGGCCATCTAAGAAATAGAGAAAAGGTTCCTCGGCATTCAGTTCGCCAAACGTTTTCTTTGGAAGGCTGAGGGTGACCGGCACGTCGTCGGACATCGCGTCGGAAAGTAGAACGAGGCCATCAGAGACAAAAGTGCTTCCGCCTCCCTGCCTATATTGCGAATCTACGTAGCGAAATCTATGCCCGTCGCCGATCCAGAAATCTGCGCTCGAAAATGCGTCCCATCGTTGGGGCACGTAGGCGAAGTACGCCGCCTCCATGTGGATGTGCGCTTGCTTTAGTGATCCGGCTCGTGCAAATACGTCTTTAAGAGCCGCTTCGGCGGAGCGATCTATCGAGGGGTTTTGTAGGCAGATAGCAGCAACTAGCGCAACCACGTTCTTATGGTATCGCGTCGGTACTCCTTCTTCACCCTCTGGTCGTCGACTTTTCTTCCCTTCGGCGGCTTGACAATGAACAAAGATTGGTCCAAGTGGCCAGAACCCACCACGAATATCTTCTCGAGCGCGTACGGCTCGTTCGGGAAGGGATTGTCGTTGTTCGGGTCGTTCGCGTACCAGGGCGGGAGAACGGTCTCGATTCTCACAGGAACATTTGAGGCGTTCACGTAGAAGCGCACCAAACCCATGTTGCAGTTCATCTCGAAAGCTTTCAAAGAGGGATCTTTGGAGTCGACTAGCTTGACGGGCTTGTCCTTCGAGACGAGGGCATCAAAACCCTTAGCCCCTTCGAGCAGGTACATGATCGGTTCCTGATCGCTCGTTTCGTGGATGGTTGGCTTTGCCCTCGCAATGGTGACCGCTGAATCTTCGTCCATGTTGTCGGTCAGGATCGATTCGCCGTCGCTGATTACGATCTGGCCGCCGCCCCAATAGTTGTATTGGTGGTACACACGAAACCGGCCGCCATCGCCAACCCAGAAGTCGGCGGAGCTATCGTCATCCCATCGGCTTGAGTCGGGCTCACGGTTGTAGTACTCCACCCTAAAATGGATGTTTCGGAGGGCGCCGACGGAGGCAAATATGTCGCGGAGCGCCGGCTCGGCAGATCGGTCGACGGTGGGTTTATCAGCCGGCTTGGCGGGGACCGCGGGCTTTTCTTGGGTGAGCAAAGCGGCTGTAAAGAGGGCGGAGACGAGCAACATTCCTGCTAATCATACGCATCTATTGCTGACTTCCGCGCCCGGCCAAGAACCGAACGGCGTCAAAAGCGTATCATCAGGGGTGACGATGGAGTCAGCTTTAGCACAACAGGCCTCGACGCGTGAAGCCGGTTGTGGCTTTTTTTCACGCACCCCCGACACGATTTTTACGCCGGAAGACTTCCGGGGCGATGAAGCCTTGATGATTCAGGCGGCAAACGAGTTCAGCCGCAAAGAGATCTTCCCGGTTGCGGAAGCATTGGACCACCAAGAAGAGGGGCTGATGCCGCGCCTGATCAAGAAGGCGGGAGAGCTCGGTTTCTGCGGCGTAGATGCTCCGGAGCAGTACGGTGGATTGGGGCTCAGCAAGAATCTGGCGGCTCGCATCCTCGAGTTCCTGTCCCTAAACGCCTCGTTCAGTGTGACGGTCGGCGTGACGAGCGGCATTTCGCAGGTCGGACTTTCCTGGTTCGGTACCGACGAGCAGAAGGCGAAGTATCTCCCCCGCTTGACGTCGGGCGAATGGATGGGCGCTTACGCCTTGAGTGAGCCGAACAGCGGCAGCGATGCTCTATCTGCGACAACCCGTGCAGACAAGCGCGGAGATAAGTACATCCTCAACGGCACCAAGATGTGGATTTCCAATGCCAAGTGGGCGGAATTCTTCTTGGTCATGGCGAAGGTGGACGGCGAGAGATTCAGCGCCTTCATCGTGGAAAGAGGCTTCCCAGGAATTGAGATCGCGCGGGAAGAGCACAAGATGGGCTTGAAGGGCTCATCCACCGCACGAGTGCTTTTGGAGAATTGCGAAGTGCCAGTTGAGAACTTGCTCTATGAAGAGGGCAAGGGGCACCACGTCGCATTCAATGCCCTTAATATGGGGCGATTCAAATTGTCTTCGATGTCGATTGGTCCGTTGCGGTCATCGATCGATCTGGCAGCTCGGTACTCGCAAGAGCGAAAGCAATTCGGCGAGCCGATATCTAATTTCGGATTGATTCGGAAGAAGCTCGCTTTGATGGCGACGATGCTGTGGGCATCCGAATCCATGATTTACCGCACTGGCGCCATGCTCGACGACGTGTTTCATCAGTGGGGTGGAACAGTTGAAGGCAATAAGAAAGCGGCTGAGGAATATTCGGTCGAGTGTTCGATGTGCAAGGTGTTCTCCACCGAAGCGGAGTCGGCAGGAATCGATGAAGCCCTTCAGTGCTACGGCGGATATGGATTTACGGAGGAGTTTCCTATCGCCCGTAATTATCGAGACGCACGCGTGAGCAGAATTTATGAAGGCACGAACGAGATCAATCGCGTGTTCATCGGATCCCGACTGATGCGGCGAATCGCGGAAGGGCGTACAGAGGGTTCATCGGCGAACGATTCATTCGTAGCAGAGCTCGCGGGTCGAGCGATCAAGGCAGCACCTAAAGATCAAGTCGGTCAGGCTGCCATATCCGATCTCTTGATGTATCAATACGCTGAGCAATCGGCGCGACTTAGAGCGAAACAGGGCGGGATGCACGAAGCGTTGTATAGACGGTTCGTGGATTGGCTGAATCCACGCGCGGCTGAGGCTTTTCAAGCGGTCATTCCCGAAGCGGTTCAGCTGCCAGCATCAAGCGGTGTTGGAGTTGATGAAATCGCAGAAGCTGTTCTTGCTCGGCGCTTGCCTTAAGTCAAGTTCATCGCATCGACTCGCATGATTCGCTGGGGAAGCTCCGTGAGCTGGGCTCCTTCTCGGATGCTCTTCTTCTGCTGACTCTTGCGCAGGCCAACCAGCGTGGTGCTGCACATCAGCATGAGCATGGCTCCTCCAAGAACGATGATTGTTGCAATTCCCTTCATGACGCTATCCCCCATTCATTGACCTCTACCCAGTAGGGTTTCGTTCAGAGGGTGGGTCCTTTAGCTAGTCCTGGGTATTTAGACAACTGTCTAAATATGTGATAGAATCGTATCCATGTTGGTAGCGGTGGCAGCGTTTATGACTATGCAATTTACGACAACCGAAGTTGGTTTCAGGGGCGTAGACGGGTTCGAGCTTAAAGGCACGTTTATCGAGCCTATGGCGGCGAAGAACGTTCCAGCAGTTCTGCTTCTTCCTGGAAGCGGTCCGACGGATCGGGATGGCAACACTCCACTCCTGCCGATGAAGGTCGATAATCTCAAACAGATTGCGGAGTCGCTCGCCAGCGTGGGAATTGCAAGCCTGCGCTTTGATAAGCGTGCCATTCACTCTTACAGCGATAAATGGCCAAAGGATATGGGAGAGATCGCCCAGTTCTTTTCTTGGGAGCATTTTGTTGGCGATGCGAAACTTGCTTACGAGTTTCTAAAGACTCAGCCGGGTGTGGACGCTTCTCGTGTTGGCGTGCTTGGTCATAGCGAAGGCGCGCTCATCGCCTTGCGAGTTGCATGCGATCCGGCGGAGAACGTGAAGGCCCTTATCATGGTCGGTGGCCAAGGGCGGCCGTTGGATGTGGTGATCTCGCAACAGTTGCGCGAAAAGTTGCCACAGCAATTGCCTGCCGATCAAGTTCCTCTTTATATGGATTACGCGACTCGCGCGATGGCGCAGATTAAGAAGGATGCAACGATTCCTCCTGATCCGCCGGCAGGTTTGAAGGGGCTGTTCAATCCTTCCACTTTGGTCTTCCTTCATCAAAACTTTCAAGATGATCCAGCCGCATTGGCATCTCAATTCAAAGGGGACGCGCTCGTTGTAAATGGCGAGTTCGATAACCAGATATCTGCTGAATTGGATGCAAAGGCGCTTCATACAGCGTTTGCCGAGAGGAAGATCGGAGACGTGAAGTTAGTGATCGTGCCGGGTGCGAGCCACGCGTTGAAATCGACGCCGAATCGGGAGACCGATGCGATGGAAGGGCCGATGGTTCCCCTCTCGCTCAAGGCGATCGACGACTGGTGCGTCGAGCATTTGAAGGGGTAAGTGCAAGTGTTAGGGTGTCGAGTTTTTAGGTGTTGAGGGCTTAAGGGGTTAAGAGTCTAAGAGACGGTCACATTTGCGCCGGAAAAATTTCCATTCTTCTCTGCAGTGACTGAGTAGGAGCCTGCCGTGTCGGGCGCGGTGTACTTGCCGCTCTGAGTAATGGTGCCGCCCGAACAGGTCCAATGCACGTCGGTTTGGGTGAGCCCTTTCTTGACCAACTGGAATTGAATCGTTTGGCCACCGTTCACGACGATGCTGTCGGGGACGACGCCGTTGTGGATCGTCGGTTGTTTAGGAACTCCGAGGCCGCCACAGCCAGCCGCTGCCAGGGTGGCGATGAGGAGGAATCGCGGATTCATATCCACATTGTAAGACTATCGCAAGCCGTTGAAGCGCAAGTCGAGATCTGCAACCGCTTCGGCTAGAACAGTTTTGCGGTGGTTATCCACGGCGTTTCCCACCAGAGTGGGCACTATGTTATGACTTCAGACGGAAAGGCCTTGGCGGACGATTCTGGCGAGTGCCAAATACTCAGCAATTGGACTCAGGGGGCCTATCCAAGGGGTGGCCGTACCAGCGATAATACAACAGTCCGCGAGGCAGCGTGGCCCGGGGAATTTCAGTAGTTAGCCCGGAATTGCCCGTTCCGGAAAATTCAGACTCGTTGTGCATGCCTTGCCATGGGCGTGCCTCAGCCGCGTTCAGAGCAGACCAGCCAGGAGAGAGATCAAAATGAATGCCGTCGCAGAAATCCAAGCCATGAGAGTTAACACATACGATGGAACCAGTCCACAGGAAGCCGTCCGGTTCGTCCGAGACAACGGCGCGCTGATGGTGGACATCCGCTTTACCGACCTGCTAGGAACCTGGCAGCACTTTACGATTCCCGCGACGCACTTCACGGAAGATGCGTTCGTCGACGGTCTTCCCTTCGATGGCTCGAGCATCCGAGGATTCCAGTCGATCAATGAATCGGACATGTTGCTGATGCCAGATCCTTCGACGATGTTCATGACTCCGTTCACGGCAACGCCTACAGCGGTCGTGGTCTGCGACGTCGAAGATCCTCTCACGCGACAACGCTACTCTCGCGATCCGCGATTTGTCGCGAGCAAGGCTGAGCAGTATTTGAAATCGACGGGCATTGGAGATACCTGCTACTTCGGACCAGAAGCCGAATTCTTCCTGTTCGACAAGATCCTCTTCGACAACAAGCCGGAGGGTGCGTTCTACAAGTTGGACAGTGTGGAAGCGCACTGGACGAGCGGCAGCGAAGACTCCGCTGGCTTTACGATCAAGCCGAAGGGTGGTTACTATCCAACGGCACCAGTCGACAAGCTGCAGGACGTTCGCTCTGAGATGGTCCTTCGCATGATGGACATCGGCATCGAAGTCGAGATGCAGCACCACGAGGTCGCAGTGGGTCAGTGCGAAATCGACATGAAGTACGACACGCTCAAGTCGATGGCGGACAAGTTGATGAAGTACAAGTACGTCGTCAAGAACGTTGCCTACATGAACGACTTGATCGCGACGTTTATGCCGAAGCCTTTGTTCGGTGACAACGGATCGGGCATGCACGTTCACCAATCGATTTGGAAGAACGGCGATACGCAGATGTACGACGAGACCGGTTATGCGGGCCTCAGCGATCTCTCCCGCTGGTACATCGGCGGCTTGCTGAAGCACGCGCCCGCGCTGCTCGCATTCTGCGCGCCGACAACGAACTCCTATCGACGGTTGGTGCCGGGCTACGAAGCGCCGATCAACCTGCTTTACTCTCAGCGCAACCGCTCGGCTTGCATCCGCATTCCGATGGTGAGCAAGTCGCCGAAGGCAAAGCGGATTGAGTTCCGCGCGCCAGATCCTATGGCGAATCCTTACCTGGCTTTCTCCGCGCTTCTGATGGCTGGCATCGATGGTATCCAGAACCGAATCGAGCCAGCGAAGCCTTTGGACAAGGACCTTTACGAGTTGCCTGCTCTTGAGCGGGTCGGCATTCCGCAGACGCCGGGTTCGCTTCGGGCGACGCTCCACGCGTTGGCGGAAGATCATGAGTTCCTTCTTAAGGGCGACGTGTTCACTAAGGACTTGATCGAGACCTACATCGATTACAAGTTGACGAACGAGTGCGATGCGGTCGATCTGCGACCTCATCCTTATGAGTTCTACATGTACGCGGACGCTTAAGCGCGCTGCTTTACGGGTTGAATGTCTTCTTCAAACGCCACGGCTTATAGAAGAAGACATTCAACCTTTTTCTGTTTTTCTTGGGTTCTCCGCTCCACCTCGCTAGGCTCGGTGTTCGCTACGAACCCGACTATTTTTCGGACACTCATCCGTTGATAGCGCTTGGATCAGGATTGGTGCGTATGCACGTGCTCAGGCAGCGGGCCGATGGCGATGAAGCGTGCGATGCGCCTGCGAAGGAAGGGCAGGAAGCGAAGCATGGTCAGGAGGAACCGTATACGGCCGGTGTTTCCGGGTCGCGCGTTCACGATCTGCTTGTGCAGGAAGACCTGCATGTTCTGAATGGTTATCGTTGGAGGCTCGCGTCGCGCTTGCACTGAAGCCAGATCGCCGTCGGTCACCGTTCTTTGTTTGATCTTTTCTGCGAGCAAATTTGCAGTGGCGACCGCATCTTGGATCGCTAGGTTGATCCCCACTCCACCGGCGGGTGACATAGCGTGGGCGGCGTCACCGATGCACAATAAACCGGGCATCGACCATTTCGTCAGGCGATCTATGCGAACGGTCAGCAAGCTCACCTTGTCCCAGGAGTCGATCTCGGAAGCAACAGGCTGCAGGAATGGCGCGCAATCCACAAGTTTTTGTTGAAACGCTTTGATGCCCACTTCTTGAAAAGCTGGGAAGGTTCCTTTCGGAATGAGTAGGCCGCATTGATAGTAGTCGCGGCGATTCAATAGCACCATGAACTGGCCCTTCGAGAAATAACCCAACGTATTCTCAGGCGGATTCGGGGGCATGGGAATGCGCATCCATAAAACGTCGATGGGTACGCCGAACGTTTGCACGGGAAGATTTGCCTTTTCTCGCATCAGCGAATGTCGTCCATCGGTGGCGACGACTAGATCGGCGCGGACCTCCATTTGGTCAGTAGGCGTTCTAACCGAGACTCCGACCACCTTTCCGTCTTCACGGATGAGGTCGACAGCCTCGTGATTCGTTAAGAGGTGGAATCCCGGAAAGCCCTTCCCTTTCTGGGCGATGAAGTTCAGGAAATCCCACTGAGGCACGAAGGTCATGAACTTACATCGCGTGGGCAATTCTGAAAAGTCAGCAATCGGCACAAACGTGCCATTGAGGTTTATCTGCGCGATGTGTAATTTATCGTGCGGGAGTTTGAGGAAATCATCGAGCAATCCCAATTCTGCCAAGACGTCGGCGGTTGCCGGATGAATGGAAACTCAGCGGAAGTCGCGA
>Ga0207680_10000836_pt1 | contig 14530 bp, 10 predicted proteins | sample KBSS23metaG_FD_184321 | JGI IMG/M metagenome (GOLD analysis project Ga0207680, IMG submission 184321) | Switchgrass rhizosphere microbial communities from Kellogg Biological Station, Michigan, USA - KBS S2-3 metaG (SPAdes) (version 2) | ecosystem: Host-associated > Plants > Roots > Rhizosphere... | reverse complement strand
CTGCGCTGCCGCGTGTCTGGCGCCGGCGCTCGCGCTGGCCCCGACGCGGCCCGACGCGCGCGAACTCGCGCTTCTGCTGGTGCTGGGCGTCGTCTGCACGGCGCTTGCGCATACATTGTTCATCCGCAGCATGCGCGTGCTGAGCGCGCATACGGCCAGCGTGGTCGCGGCGCTGGAACCCGTCTACGGCATCGCGCTGGCCGTCGTGCTGCTCGGCGAGGTGCCGGACGCACGGACGATGCTCGGCGCAGTCCTTATCGTCGGCGCCGTGCTGGCGGCCAGCGCGAGGGCTGCGCGGACGCCGCCGACATAGCGCGCGACGACGCGCTTCGGTATTGTGCGAACTTAGGCGACTCGGCCGCCTGAGGAACCGCGACATGTCTTTGCATATCGGAATGGTAGGGCTGGGGCGCATGGGCGCCAACATGGGGCGGCGGCTCGCCGCGGGCGGCGTCGCGGTGACGGGGTTCGATCCGGCCCCGGATGCGCGCGCGGCCTTCGCGGCGATCGACTCCTGCAACGCGGCCGACAATCTCGAGGCGCTGGTGCACGCGCTGCCTTCGCCGCGAATCGTCTGGTTGATGGTCCCGGCGGGCAAAGGCACCGAGGCAGTGATCGCCGAGCTCGCGCCGCGGCTTCACTCAGAAGACATCATCGTCGACGGCGGCAATGCGTTTTACAAGGACTCGGTGCGGCGCGCCGTCGAGCTCGCCAGCTATGGCATACGCTTCATCGACTGCGGCGTCTCTGGCGGCATCTGGGGGCTCGAGAACGGCTACGCGCTAATGTTCGGCGGCTCGCCGGCGGCCGCGCGCGAAATCGAGCCGCTGGTGAAGATCCTCGCACCGGCGCCCGATCGCGGCTGGCTGCATTGCGGTCCCAGCGGCTCCGGCCATTTCGTCAAAATGATTCATAACGGCGTCGAGTACGGCATGATGCAGGCGTTTGCCGAGGGATTCTCGCTGCTTAAAGGCAAACCGGATTTCCAGCTCGACGTGGCGGCGATCGCCGAAATGTGGCGGCATGGCAGCGTCGTGCGTTCGTGGTTGCTCGATCTGACCGCGGAGTTCCTGCAGGACGACGCAGCGCTCGATGCGGTAGCGCCGGTCGTGTCCGATTCGGGCGAAGGGCGCTGGACCGCGGTCGAGGCGATCGAGCAGGGTGTTCCGGCGCCAGTGCTGTCGCTCGCGCTGATGATGCGGCTATCGAGCCAGGGCAAGGGGGATTATGGCGACAAGCTGCTGGCGATGATGCGCAAGGGCTTCGGCGGCCACAAGATCACGTCCGGCGATTGACGGCGAGGCAAGCGCTCGATGATGGCGATCGTGATGGGAGTCTCCGGTTGCGGCAAGACAACCGTCGGCCGCCTGCTGGCCCGCGAGCTGGGCTGCGAATTTCTCGATGCCGACGATTTCCATCCGGAAGCGAACGTCGCCAAGATGGCTAAGGGCGTCGCATTGACCGATGACGATCGCTGGCCATGGCTCGATGCGATCGTCGCAGCGATGCACGAGCGTGCCGCACGGGGAGGCCGGGCGGTGATCGCCTGCTCCGCGCTGAAGGAAGCGTATCGCGACCGGTTGTGCCACGGCATGGACGCAGTCGACGAGGTGCGCATCGTCTATCTCAAGGGCGACACCGCGACGATCGCGCCGCGGCTCGCGTCGCGCAGCGACCACTACATGCCGGCGTCGCTGCTGGACAGCCAGTTCGCTGCGCTCGAAGAACCCGGGGATGCGATCGTCGTCGACATCCGGCAACCGACCGACGAACAGGTGCGGCAAATTGCCGCCGCGCTGCAATCGACGTCCGATTCAGCCGCATGACTGATCAGCGCAAGCCCGGCCGCAAGCCCGGAGCGGCGACCGAAGTCGTGCATCTCGGGCGCGAGCCCGCACGGCATCTGGGCGCGATCAACACGCCGGTCTATCGCGCATCGACGATTCTGTTCGAGTCGGTCGCCGACTACGAAGCGTCGCAGCGCGGGCAGTCGAAGAGCCTGAACTACGGCCTTCGCGGCCTGCCGACAGTCACCGACCTGCAGGCGGCGGTTGCGACGCTCGAAGGCGGCCATGCCGCGCTGGCCGTGCCTTCGGGTCTGGCCGCGACGACCTTCCCTTTGCTCGCGCTGACCAGCGCCGGTGATCACGTGCTGGTCACCGATTCGGTCTACGGCCCGACGCGACGCTTCTGCAACAACCATCTGACGCGATTGGGCATCGAGGTCAGCTACTACGATCCGCTGATCGGTAGCGGCATCGAGCGCGAGATGCGACCCAACACGCGCGCCGTGTTCCTCGAATCCCCCGGCTCGCTGAGCTTCGAGGTCCAGGATGTTTCGGCGATCGCCGCCGTGGCGCACGCGCACGGCGCGCTGGTGCTGCTGGACAATACCTGGGCGACGCCGCTCAATTTTCGCGCCTTCGACCATGGCGTCGACGTTTCGCTGCATGCGGGCACCAAGTACCTGGGCGGACATTCCGACCTGCTGATCGGCCTGATCGTCGGCAACAAGGCGAGCTTTCCGCGCCTGCACCGGCTGTGGACCGACACCGGCGTCACCGCGAGCAGCGACGACTGCTTTCTGGCGCTGCGGGGACTGCGGACGCTGGCGGTGCGGCTGGAGCGCCACCAGGCCAGCGCGCTGCGCATAGCGCAGTGGCTGCGCGACCGGGACGAGGTCGCCGAAGTCGTCTACCCGGCCCTGCCGGGCGCGCGAGGGCACGAGCTGTGGAAGCGTGATTTCACCGGCGCCTGCGGACTGTTCGGCGTGATCCTGAAGCCCGCGCCGAAGGCGCGGGTCGACGCGATGCTGGATGGGCTCTCCTGGTTCAAGCTGGGAGTCAGCTGGGGCGGCTTCGAGAGTCTGATCCTCCCGATCAACGACGCCGTGCGCAGCGCGACGCGCTGGGCGCCAGAAGGTCCGTACATCCGACTGCATGTCGGCCTCGAGGATCCGGACGATCTGATCGACGACCTTGCCGGCGGATTGGCGCGGCTGCGCGCCTGACAGTTCGCTTGCGGTGCGCAGGCCAGGCCCGGCGGACTGCCCGGTCGCGATGATCGTTTGACCCTGCTTTCGGAATCGTGGACACTCTGCCGGCCCGCTATCCTTGGCCCTCGACTCCCGGATGAGCAATCTGCTTCCGCTGCACCCGCCTCTGGCCACGCTCGATGACGATGCGTGGGACGATCTGCTCAACTTCATCGAGGAGCGGCGCGTCATTCCGATCATCGGGCCGGAGCTGTTGAAAGTCGAGACCGAAACCGGCCCGCGCCTGCTCTACGACTGGATCGCCGAAAAGCTCGCCGGCAAGCTGAACGTCGATACGACGCGACTGCCGCAACCCTACACGCTCAACGACGTTGTCTGCTGGTTCCTGTCGTCCCACGGGCGGCGCGAGGAGGCCTATACGCGCGTGCGCAGCATCCTCCGCGACGCGAATTTCACGCCGCCGCTGGCGCTGCGCCAGCTGGCGCAAATCACCGATTTCGATCTTTTCGTCACCACGACGTTCGATCCGCTGCTCGAGCAGGCGATCAACGGCGAGCGATTCCAGGGCGCGCAGTCGACCGAGGTCATCGCCTACACGCCCAACCGCGTGACCGACCTTCCCTCGGAGCGCGAGAAGCTGCAGCGCCCGGTTATTTATCATCTGCTCGGGCGGCTGTCGGCTTCGCCAACCTACGTCATCTCCGACGAGGACACCCTGGAATTCGTCTGCGCGCTGCAAAGCGAGCACCTGACGCCGGAGAAACTCTTTCATGAACTCGAGCACAACCACCTGCTGTTCATCGGCAGCAATTTCACCAACTGGCTGGCGCGACTGTTTCTTCGCATGGCCAAGCGGCACCGGCTGTCCGATCCGCGCGACGTCGGCGAAGTACTGGCCGACAACCATTCGGGCAGCGACGGCCGGCTGATGGCCTTTCTGCAGCAGGTCAGCGTGCGGACGCGGATCTACAGCGGGGCGGAGAAGTTCGTCGACGAGCTGCACCGCCGCTGGACGACGCGTCACAGGCCCGCCGACGTGCTGGCGTTCGGCGCTTCGCCGCAACGCTTCCTGCCACCGGAGCGCGAAATGCCCGACAACGCGGTCTTCGTGAGCTATGCGCGCGAGGACCTCGCGGCGGTGCAGAAGCTCAAGGCGGGACTCGATGCGGCGGGGATCAAGACCTGGTTCGACCTGGAGCGCCTCGAGGGGGGCGACGACTACGACCGCAAGATCCAGCGCAATATCGGGCGTTGCTCGTATTTCATTCCGGTCGTCTCGGCAACCACGCAGCGGCGTCTGGAAGGCTACTTCCGCCGCGAATGGAGCTACGCGATCGATCGAGCGCGCAATATCGCCGAAGGCGCGCTGTTCATCCTGCCGGTGACGATCGACGATACGAATGGCGGCGATGCCCATGTGCCCGAGAAATTCAAGGCGGTGCATTTCACGCGGCTGCCCGGCGGCGAAGTGACCCCCGAGTTCGCCCGCCGCCTGCAGGATCTGCTTTCCACCCGGCACTGAACGGTCGCGTGCACAGCTCGCGTCCGCATCAGGTATTGATCGCCATGCGATTGGCCCGAAACCCTTTATTCGATGAGTAACGACGCGTCTCCGGCGACGGACAACGCGCTCTCGCAGGCGGCCGTCGACCACGAGCATCCATGGCTCGGCCTGGCCTCGTTCACCGAGGAGACGCGCGCCTATTTCTATGGCCGCGAGGAGGAGATCGCCGAGCTTTCGCGGCGCGTGCAGCGCAAGCTGCTGACGATCCTGTTCGGTCAATCGGGCCTCGGCAAGACGTCGATCCTGCGCGCGGGGATCGTGCCGCGGCTTCGTCCCGAGGGCTACTGCCCGGTCTACGTCCGAATCGACTATTCGCGCGACGCCCCCGAGCCGTCGGAGCAGATCAAGGAGGCCATTTTCCGCGCCACGCAGTCGCTCGGACAGTGGACACAGACAGGTGTCGCCGTCAGCGGTGAATCACTTTGGGAGTTCCTGCACCACCGCGACGATGTCCTGCGCGACGCCTCGGGCAGGACACTGATCCCGCTGCTGATATTCGACCAGTTCGAGGAAATATTCACGCTTGCGCAAAGCGACGACTTTGGCCGCAAGCGTGCTGCGCAGTTTCTCGAAGATCTTGCCGATCTGGTGGAGAACCGCGCGCCGAAAGCGCTCGAGGCCAGGATCGAGCAGGATGAGGCTGCCGCCGAGCGGTTCGACTTCACCCGGGGCGATTACCGGATCCTGATCGCGCTGCGCGAGGACTATCTTGCCCATCTGGAAGGCGTGAAGGGCATCATGCCCTCGATCACGCAGAACCGAATGCGGCTCGCCCGCATGACCGGCGCGCAGGCCCTCACCGCGGTGCTGAAGCCCGGCGGCAGGCTGGTTTCGGAGGAAGTGGCGGAGTCGATCGTGCGTTTCATCGCCGGCGGCTCCGAGCTGCCGAACGCCGAGGTCGAGCCGTCGCTGTTGAGCCTGATCTGCCGCGAGCTCAATAACGCCCGCATCGCGCAAGGGCGCACCGAGATCTCCGCCGATCTGCTGGCAGGCTCTCGCGACACAATCCTGAGCGAGTTCTATGAGCGCGCGCTGGCCGACCAGCCGCCCGGCGTAAGGCAATTCATCGAGGACGAGATGCTGACCGAGTCGGGCTTCCGCGAGAGCCTGGCCGAAGAGCGCGTGCGCAAGGCATTCACCGCGGTTGGTGCGCCCCCCGATACGCTGGCGAAGCTGGTCGACCGTCGGCTGCTGCGCATCGAGGAGCGCCTCGACCTGCGCCGGGTCGAGCTGACCCACGACGTCCTGTGCAGCGTCGTCAAGGCAAGCCGCGATTTGCGCTACGAGCGCGAGGCGCGTGACGAAGCGGAACGCCAGCTCGTCGCACAGCGCGCGCGCGAGCTTGCCACGCGCAAGGCACTGGTGCGGGCGAGGCAGGTCGCCGTGATCTGCGGAATACTTGCCATCGGCGCCCTGGGCAGCGCGCTGTTCGGCTATCTGAGCATGAAGCGCGCGCAGGACGCGGAGCTCAAGGCGCAGCAGACGCGCCAGATGGCGGAGACCGCACGGGGCGAAGCGGAAAAGCTCATCGTCTATCTGCTCGACGATTTCTACCTCGAGCTCGAGCCCGTCGGGCGGCTCGACATCGTCGCCGCATTGTCCAAGCGCGCGATCGACTATTACGCAGCGCTCCCGGTGGAGCTGCGCACGCCCGAGACCGACCGCAACCGCGCGCTCGCGCTGGTGCGCTATGGCGCCGCGCTGCGCAATCAGTCGAAGCTCGATGAAAGCGGCAAGGCGCTATCCGAGGCCGTTGGCGTCTTGAGCAAGCTGCGCAAGGAAGGCGATCAGTCGGAGGCGACAGCCGTCGGCCTCGGCGTGGGGTTGCTGTCGCAGGCGCGGGTTGCGGCTAGTCAGAACAGGCGCCCTGATGAGCGCATTTTCGCGATACAAGCCGTCGACGTGCTGAAACCGCTGATGGCGGCGCCGAACCCATCGATTCCGCTGCGCCGCGCGTATGGTCTCGCGCTGACCTTTCTCGGCTTCTCCCAAGGCAACAGCGACGAGGAAGAGGCGGCGGTTGTGACACTGGAGGAAGCTCGCACAACCTTCCGCAGCATCGATAACCTCAAGCTAGACGACCTGCCCGCGGCGGTCGCGTATGCGGAAGCTTCCGCCTGGCAAATGGGTGCGCTCCAGACACTGGGTCGTTTGGACCAGGTCAGAGGAGTCGGAGCCGACGCCTTGAAGGTAACGGGACAGGTTCTGGAAAAGCGTCCCGGAAATATGTCGGCACTCCGGGCTCGGGCTTTGATGGCTGAAAGCCTGTCCGCTACCGAGGGATTCGATCTGCATCTCCGCAAGGCCCTGGCATTGAGTCAACAGGAAGTGCGCGATTGGGAGGCGACTGTCGCGCTCGATCCGAGCAACCAGATCGCCTGGAACAATCTGGTAAGCGGGCGCCTGGGCGCGGGATTCTGGGCCTTGAATTTGGGAGATATCGATGGAGCCCAGGAACAATGGCGCGCGGCACTGGCGGTAGAGCGACAGGTAAAGGAATCCGCGATGATCGGTACCACACTGTCGCTAGCGGCGGGCTACCTTGCGATGATCGAAGCCGATTCCGGCAACGCGCGTGCGGCGGATGCCACGATTGCGGCCAATCGTCGCTATACTGAATTGGCTATCCGCGGCCTTGCCCCGGATTCGTTCGGGCGAGCCTATCTGCCGGAATTCCTGGGCTACTATGGTTATCCGACGACCGGATTCGGCTACGGTGCCTACGGGCCGGTTTTCGCAGCTCGCGACTACGAGACGCTGCGCAAAGAGGCGCGCGCGTCGGTACGGCGTCTCGAGCAGATCAAGAATGCCAACCCCCAGCAAGAGGTGAGGAAAAACCGTTCGCTGGAGGTTGCCTATCGAACCGCGGCAGAAGGTTCGTATCGGCTCGGCGACTACGCCGAAGCGGATGCGGAGATCAAGAAGGCGCTCGCGATCCGGCGCACGATTCCGACGCGTACCCTTTCGGAGGAGCGCGACGCAGATATCCAGCTGATGCTTGCGGCGCTCATTGCCGCGAGACTTCAAAGGTACGCCGAAGCGCAGCAGATCATCGAGCCTGTGCTGAAGCTGCACCGGGGGCTTTACGAGCGCAAAGACAACGACGATCTTAGTCAGCGGGTTGAATTCGCACGCGCGCTGTACGTCTCTGCGGTCGCGGCCACGGGACAAAAGACGGCGCAACTGACCCAGGCCGCAACGCTGATCGATGGCCTGCCGCCGCAGATGCGTCGCCAGATCAGCGTCGCGTACCTGCGCGGTCAGATCGCGGAGGAGCAGAAGGTGCGGCACTAGCGGTTGTGCGCCGCGTGTGAAGCCCTGCATGGAGAACCCGGCTCCCGACCCAGGCTCGACGCGGTCCGGCGATGCGGCCGCTCAAACGTGCGCCCGCATCCGCAAGCACCTCGAGCAGGGAGCCCCGTGGGACGCCTGCGATCTTTTCCGCGAAGAGATAGCGAAGCACCCGGGCGACGCGATGCTGCTCTACTGGGGCGCACTGGCGCACGCGCGATCAGGCGGTTCGAAGCGCGCGCATGCCTTGCTGGATCAGGCGGAGACAGCCGACAACGGAAAAGAGCATCGGGCCGACATCCTGAGCTTGCGCGGGCGCCTCTGGAAAGACGATTATCAGCGCGAGCCCGATCAGCCCGAAGGAAGGACGAAGGCCGAGCGAGCGCGTCAGGAGTATCTGGCCGCCTATGCGCTGAAACATGACGTCTATCCCGGCATCAACGGGGCGACGCTCTCGTTGCTGCTCGGCGACCGTCCGGCGGCGTTGACGCTGGCACAACAGATCGTCGAGCGGCTGGCAGGGCAGGCAAGCCGGCGCACATTCTGGGACGATGCGACGCTGGGCGAGGCGCAGCTCGTCCTCGGTCAATTCGACCAGGCCGCGCAAAGCTATGCGTCGGCCTATGCCCAAAGCGCCGGCGATACGGGGAGCGTGGCTACGATGCGGCGTCAACTGCACCTTCTCGCTCGCGCGGTTCCGCAAGCGGCCGACGCGCTTCGGCAGCTGCCCGCGCCCGACATCGTTGCGTTTGCCGGCCATATGATCGACGCGCCGGATCGGGCGCTGCCGCGGTTCCCGGCGGCGCTAGTCCCCGCCGTCCAGGCGGCGGTCCGCGACCATGTCGCCCGGCTGAATACGCCGATCGTCTACACCTCGGCGGCCTGCGGCGCCGATCTAATTTTCATCGAAGCTGCGCTCGAGGCCGGCGCCGAAGTCAACGTCGTGTTGCCGTTCGACCGCGACGACTTCGTGCAGACCAGCGTGGCCGTCGGCGGCGAAGGATGGGTGGATCGCTTCGATGCCGCGCTGGCCCAGGCGACGCGCGTGATCATGGCGACCGATGAGCGCTATCTGGGAGACGACGTTCTGTTCGAGCATGCCGCGCTGCTGCTCGAGGGACTTTCGATACTGCGTGGCGCGCAGCTGCAAACGATTCCCTCGTTGGTTTGCGTCATCGACGCCGCGGCGCCGGGGCGGGTCGGTGGCACGCAGGCCTCTTTCGACCGGTGGACGCGCCATGTCGGGCCGCCGGAGGTGTTGGATCTGGCCAAGATGCGGTCCAACGCCGCGCTCGCCGGACCGGCTGTCACGCCCGTCGCGCCGCACCCCGACGAGGCGACGCCTGGCCCACCGCAATCACCTGCCGGATATTCGAGGCCGATCGCGGCCAAGCGACCGCAGCGTTCGCTCAAGACCTTGCTGTTCGCCGACTTCGCCGGGTTCAGCCGCGTGCACGACGCAGTGGCGCCATTCTTCCAGGAAAGCTTCTGGAAAATTGCGGCCGGGCAGATCGCGGCCTCGCCGGCCAAGCCACTTCTGGCCAGCACCTGGGGCGATGCGCTGTACGTCGTGTTCGACGCCCCGCGCAACGGCGCGGCGTTCGCGCTGTCCTTTCTCGACAACATGCTCGAGGTCGACTGGGCGTCTCTCGGCTTGTCGGAGGCCAGCCCGATCCGGATTGCGCTGCACGCGGGACCGGTATTCTGCGGTTTCGATCCGATCATCGGCCGCGACAACTATTTCGGCTCGAGTGTCACCAAAGCTGCGCGCATCGAGCCGGTGACGCCTCCGGGCATGGTGTACGCCAGCGAGGCATTCGCCGCCACGCTGGCTGCGACGGAACGCGATGAATTTTCGCTCGAATACATCGGACGAATGGCGCTGGCCAAGAGTTATGGCGAGTCGCGCATTTACCGGCTGGACCGGTGCTGAAGACGGAAGAGCCCGCATGCAAGGATTGGCCGGTGTCGCAATGATTTTCATACTACCATCGCGTCTCGTTCTGGAGAGTGCAGTGAAGAGGCAACGACGAGGCGCCTGGATGGCGCTGCTTTTGACAATGGCTTTAGTGCCGGCCGCTGCAGAGGAGGGTGCGTTACCTGTCTGGTCGGTCGGCGATCGGTGGACGTTCGACAAGTTCGACGGACCTACCTACGACAACCAGGGCGTTATTCGCTCGACGATCGTCTTTTTGATTAAGGAGTCCCGAGACAGGTCCTATGGTGTCGAAGTGACCACGCAGCCAGCCAGGACGGACCGCGGGCCAGTCCTCTGGAATATCAGTCGCGGACTGAATACCTACTGGCGCGACGGCGCACAGCTACCCTGGACCGAGCTCAGGTTCCTAAATTGGCCGCTTGGGGAGGGCACGACCTGGCAGTTCCAGCATCCACAGCGAGACGGAGGGCTGTTCAGCTGGCGCGCGAGCGCGGAACGATGGGAGGAGGTCGTTGTCCCGGCAGGCCGTTTCAAGGCACTCCTCATCGTAATCGACGGTCGAAGCGCGGACGGTTCTTACGCCAAGCACGGCAAACTTTGGTATGCACCAGCGGTGAAATGGAAGGTCAAGGAAGAGTGGGTCGGCGAGCCGGCCGGGCATGCGACATATGTTGCTCGGGAACGCTGGGAACTACAGAGTTACGAGTTGCACTGAGTACCGTTTCCCCGAGCTTCAATCGAGGCCGAGGTATTCGGCGCGCGCCTTAGTATCGCGCGCGAATTCAGCGTAGGGCCCCGCGTAGCGGAGCTGTCCGCTCTCGAGCACACAGGCGCGATCGGCGACGGCAGCCGCGAGAACCAGGCTTTGCTCGGCGAGCAATATCGACAGGCCGGCGCGCTTGAACTCACGCAAGGCCTCGGCGAGCTGCGCAACGATAAGCGGCGCGAGCCCTTCGCCCGGCTCGTCGAGGAGCAGCAATGTCGGGTTGCCCATCAGGGTGCGCGCGATCGCCAGCATTTGCTGCTCGCCTCCCGAGATCTCGCCGCCACGCCGATCGCGCAACTCGGCGAGCGCGGGAAACAGCACGAACAGCCGTTGCGGCGTCCACGGCGTGCCCGCGTGCGCGTCGCGGCGGCCGACCTCGAGGTTCTGCGCGACCGTCAAGCCGCTAAAGATGCGTCGCCCTTCGGGGACGAAGCCCAGGCCCGCCCGGGCGATGCGGTACGAAGGAGCGCCGTCGATGCGTCGGCCATCGAGCCGGACGTCGCCGCGGCTCGGCGTCAGCCATCCGGCGATCGCCTTCAGGGTCGTCGATTTGCCGGCGCCGTTGCGTCCGAGCAGCGCAACCGCCTCACCATCGGCGACGTCCAATGAAACGTCGAATAATACCGTTGCGCTGCCGTAGCCAGCCTCCAGGCCACGCACTTCAAGCATCGCCGCGCTCCGGACCTGCGGCGCTGCCCAGGTAAACGGCGCGCACTTCGCGATCGGCACGCACTTCCGACGGCGGGCCCGCGGCGATCACGCGCCCGCGGTTGAGCACGACGATGCGGTCGGCGTGGGCGAACACGACGTCCATGTCGTGCTCGGTGAAAAGCAGCGCGGAGCCGGCGGTGCGCGCAAGATCGGAAACCTGCCGCATCAGGCGGGCGCGCTCGGGCGGCGCCAGACCCGCCGTCGGCTCGTCCATTAGCAGCAGTCGCGGCGCATCGGCCAGCGCGATCGCCAGCTCGAGGCGCTTCAGGTCGCCGTAGGCGAGCGTCGCGGCAGCGCGCTCGCCCAGTGCGCCGATGCCGACCTGCTCGAGCATTCGTTGCGCTTCGGCCGTGCCGCGCGCGTCAAGTCCCGACAGCAGGGCATAGGTTCCCCCGCGCTGCGCCAGCAGCGCGAGCTGGACGTTTTCCCGGACGGTCATCGAGGCGAACGTCGCCGTCACCTGGAACGTGCGGCCGACGCCGAGCCGTGCAATCGTCTGCGTCGAGAGCCCGATCAATGCCTGCCCCGCCAAGGCCGCGCTGCCGCGATCCGGCGCGAGCTGGCCGTCGAGGACGTTGAACAAGGTCGTTTTGCCGGCGCCGTTGGGACCGATGACCGCGACGCGCTCGCCGGCCGCTACGTCGAAGCTCACGCCGGCGAGTGCCTGCACGCCGCCAAAGGCCTTGGCGATGTCGTGCACCGAAAGCAGCGGCACGGTCATGGGCCCCCGACACTTGGGGCTGGTGCCGCTGCCGCCGCGCGTTGCCGCAGAGCGCGTGTGGCGCCAGCCAAGGCGCCGACGATGCCTTGCGGAAAGAGCAGCACCAGGGCCAGGATCGCCGCGCCGAGCATCGCGCGCCAGTACTCGGTGTGCCGCGCCAGCGTGTCCTGAAGCCAAGTCAGTAAGGCCGCGCCGGCGACCGGTCCTAACAAGGTCTGCAACCCGCCGAGCAGCACCATCACCAGTGCGTCGACCGAGCGCGGTATCGACAAGGATTCGGGTGAGATACTGCCTTTGGAGAATGCGTAAAGCGACCCGGCCAGCCCTGCGGCGAGGCCCGCGAGCACGAATCCGGCCCAACGCACGGTGCGGACGTCGATGCCGATCGCGGCGGTGCGCCGCGGCGAGTCGCGCGCCGCACGCAGGGCGTAACCGAACGGCGCGAATACGATCCGCCACAACAAGGCGATCGCGCCGCCGGCGATCGCCAGCGTCAGCCAGTAGTAGGCGGTGCGCGACGACAACCATGGAGCCGGCCAGACGCCGACCAGACCGTTGCTGCCGCCGGTCAATGCGTCCCATTGGTAGACGGTGGCCCAAGTGATCTGGGCGAATGCGAGCGTCAGCATCGCAAGGTAGACGCCCGAGAGGCGCACGCAGAACCAGCCGAAGACCAGCGCGCCGATTCCTGCCGCGAGCGGCGCAGCGATCAGCGCGAGCTCCATCGGCACCACCCGTGCAGCGAGCGCCGCGGCATACGCACCGAGGCCGAAGTACGCGGCGTGCCCGAACGAGGCCATGCCGCCGGGACCCATGATGAAATGCAGGCTGACGGCGAACAGCGCGAATATCAGCATGTCGCTGCCGAGCACCAGCGCGTAGTCGTCGGCAATGAGCGGCGCTGCCGCGAGCGCTGCGAACAAAAACGCCGCGGCGAGCGCGAAGCGTCGTCCCGGCGGCAACTGCAGATCGCGCTGCTCGGGGATCGGGGAGGAGGCTGGCGGGCGGCCATACAAGCCCCACGGCCGAGCGATCAGCACGATCGCCATCACGACGAATTCCGCGACCAGGGTCAATTTCGCGAACGATACGAGCGAGCCGAACAGCACGACATCGCCAATGCCGATGCAAAGCGCCCTGACTATGCCGATGATCAGCGCGGCAACGAAAGCGCCGCGAATGCTGCCGAGGCCGCCGACGACGGTTACGACGAAAACATCGGCGATGATCGTCAGGTCCATATTCAGATTCGCCGGCTCGCGCGGCAGCTGCAGCGCGCCGGCGAGTCCCGCAAGCAGCGCGCCGACGAAGAACACGCCTGAAAAAAGCCACGACGGATTGACGCCGAGCGCGGCGGTCATATCCCGATCCTCGGTCGCCGCACGCACCATCAGGCCCCAGCGCGTGCGCGCCAGTGCGAGCGACAAGGCGGCCAGCACGAGCGGCGCGAGCACGATCAGGAGAAGGTCGTATTGCGGCACCGGCTGGCCGAAGATCTTGATCGCGCCGGCAAGTACCGGCGCACGCGGCCCCAGCAGATCCTCCGCGCCCCAGATGGCCAGCGCCGCATCCTTGACCAGCAGGACGACGCCGAAGGTCGCGATCAGCTGCAGCAGTTCCGGCGCACCGTAGAGGCGCCGCAGCAGCATTCGCTCGATCAGCACGCCCAGCGCGCCGACCGCCAGCGCAGCGAGCAGCACCCCGGCCCAGTAGCCGAGCGGCCCGGAACCGAAGCGTCCGATCAGGCTGTAGGCGATGTACGCACCCAGCATCATCAGCGAGCCGTGCGCGAAGTTGACGACGCGGGTGACGCCGAAGATCAGCGAAAGTCCGGCGGCGACCAGGAACAGCGACGACGCGCCGGCCAGGCCGTTGAACAGTTGAACGAGGAGCGCGGAGAGGGTCAGGAACGACGTGCGGCGTCAATTAGCCGGGCGGTGTGCGCGCACCCAGTCGTCCGACGGCAGATAGTCGGCGCCGTCGGCGTATCTCGCATCGACCATCACGCCCTTGCCGTCCTTGATCGCGAGTCTTCCGACATAGGCGCCCATCGTCGACTGATGATCGATTGCGCGGTAGCGTATCGTGCCGAATGGCGTTTCGACGCTGAGACCCGCCATCGCGGCGATCAGCTTGGCGTTGTCGGTCGACTTAGCTTTGCGGATCGCCGCAGCCGCGCTCATGACCACGCTGTATCCGACGACCGAACCCTGGCGCGGATAGTCGTTGAACTTCGCGCGGTAGGCGTCGAGAAAGCGCCGGTGGGCAGGCGTGTCGATCGCATACCAAGGATAACCGGTGACATACCAGCCTGCCGGGGCCTCGTCTTTCAGCGGGTCGAGGTATTCGGGCTCGCCGCCCAGCAGATTGAACACCGGCTTGTCCTTGAACAGTCCGCGCAGCTCGCCCTCCCGCACGAACTTGGCGAGGTCTCCGGCGAACAGCGAAGAAAATATGGCGTCCGGTTTGGCATCTATCATCGCCTGCACGACCGGCCCCGCGTCGATCTTGCCCAGGGGCGCTGCGAATTCGACGAATTCGAT
>Ga0207680_10000832_pt1 | contig 14571 bp, 13 predicted proteins | sample KBSS23metaG_FD_184321 | JGI IMG/M metagenome (GOLD analysis project Ga0207680, IMG submission 184321) | Switchgrass rhizosphere microbial communities from Kellogg Biological Station, Michigan, USA - KBS S2-3 metaG (SPAdes) (version 2) | ecosystem: Host-associated > Plants > Roots > Rhizosphere... | reverse complement strand
ACCATGGCAGCGCCGCCTTCGGCCATCAAGCGCTCCGCTGTGGACAGCGCCGTGGCTACATCGCGGAAACTCATGAAGGGCATGTCAGCGACGAGCAGTGCGCTCGTCAGCCCGCGCGCGGCTGCGTCTGTGTGATAAACCATCTCGTCGACGCTGACCGGCAGCGTGCTGCTGCGCCCCTGCACGACCATGCCGAGCGAATCGCCGACCAGCACGACATCGACACCGGCCGCATCGCATTGCGCGGCGAAGCTCGCGTCGTATGCGGTGAGCACGACGATCTTCTCGCCCTTCGCTTTCATTTCGTGCAGGTGCGGCACCGTGACGGCTGTGCGTGCGGCGGACTTTGAGTTGGCGTACATGCTCCGCTCCAGCAACGAGGTTGCGGATTATTGATGCGACGTTGCGGCAATCTCAAGCGGGCGACAGCCGGCGGTATCGATTTGCCGCGCCAGGTCGGCAACGTGGCCGCGGCCCGGAACCGACAAATCGGGAGCGATCTCGGCCAGCGGCAGCAGCACGAACGCGCGCTCGTGCAGATGCGGATGCGGCACATGCAGCCCGGGCTCGTCGATCGACTGATCGCCGTAGACGAGAATATCCAAGTCCAGCACGCGCGGCCCCCAGCGCGTCGCATCGCGCTCGCGCCCGGCGCCGCGTTCGATCGCGAGCAGGGCGGCCAGCAATGCGCGCGGCGTCAACCCGGTTCGCAGCTCAGCAACGGCATTGACGAATTCCGGCTGATCGGCGCGCCCCCACGGTGCGCTGCGATACAGTCGCGAGCGGCGCAGAAGCTGGGTGAGTGGCACAGCGTCGAGTGCACGCAACGCGTGTTCGACCTGAGCGCGCGGATCGGCCAGATTGCTGCCGAGGCCGATGTATACGTTTTGCATTCCAGACTTGCCGTCAGCCAGTCGGCGGGGGCGCATCGCTGCGTTTGCGCGGCCGGCGGCGCCTGCGCTTCGCCGGCGTAGCGGTATTCGTATTCGCCGGGACTTCCGGTTGCGCCGGCGCCGGGGTCCTTGCAAGTTCGGCTGCGAGTACGTCGTGCGACAACGCCTGCGCGCGCGTCCACCATTCGCCGAGCGCTCTGACTTCCGCGCTTTCCTGCGCACGCAGCAGCAGGAAATCGTAGGCGGCACGGAAGCGCGGATGGGCCAGCAGACGGAACACGCGTTTCTTCGAACGGTCTTCGAAGCGCGGTTGCAGCATCCAGATTTCCTGCATCACCATGCCGAAGCGGCGCGGTATCGCCACATGTTTGGCCTGTTCGTCCATGACCTGGCTGCTCACGCGATCCCAGGCGAGATTGGCGTCGCCGCCTTTGCCGACTTCACGCTCGACTTGTGCATGCACGGCGCCCCAGAGCAGGACCGCGAACAGGAATGCCGGCGTGACCGGCTTGTCTTCGGCGATGCGGTTGTCGGTGTTGGCGAGACCCGCTTCGAGCAACGCGCGAAACGCATTACCGCCGCGGAACGCGAGCGCCCGCGCGGTCAGTGGGTAGACGTCCGCGAGCAGGCCGGAATGCTCCAGGGCATGGAAGCTCTTGAGGCCGTACCCGGCGAGCAACAACTTCAGCGATTCATCGAACAGGCGCGCCGGCGGCGCGTTCAGCAGCAGCTCGCCGAGTTCGTCGAACGGCGCGCGCGCCTCGGGCGCTATCGCAAAATCCAGCTTCGCCGCCAGACGCACGGCCCGCAGCATGCGCACCGGATCTTCGCGATAGCGCTGCACTGGGTCGCCGATCAGGCGCAGTTCGCGCCGCGCCAGGTCTTCATAGCCGCCGACGTAATCGCGCACGGAGAAATCGGCGATGTTGTAGTACAGCGCATTGACGGTGAAGTCGCGGCGCACGGCGTCTTCCTCGATCGTGCCGTAGACGTTGTCGCGCACGATGCGGCCGTCGACGACATGGCGGTCGCCGCTGCCATCGTCGCTGGAGCCTCGAAACGTGGCGACCTCGACGATTTCCGGCCCGAACACGACATGGGCGAGACGGAAGCGCCGGCCGATCAGGCGACAGTTGCGGAACAGGCGTTTGACGTCTTCCGGCGTCGCGTCGGTGGCGACGTCAAAATCCTTGGGATGCCCGCCGAGCAGAAGATCGCGCACCGCGCCACCGACCAGATGGGCGGCGAAGCCGGCTTCATGCAGCCGATACAGCACGCGCAGGGCGCCGCTGGAAATGTTCTTGCGCGAGACACCGTGCTGTTCGCGCGGAATGATGCGAAGGTGGATGGAATTCAAATTCGAGTCGGCCATTACGTTTGTTTCGTGCATATCCGTCGCACTTACCCAATTGTCCCACGCCGGCAATGCCCGGTATACTGCCGGCCCTCAAAACGCTCCCTTCGTCTAGAGGCCTAGGACGGGGCCCTCTCAAGGCCTAAACACGAGTTCGAATCTCGTAGGGAGCACCACTTTGCTGTTTGCAAGCTACTGCGCTCGGCATTTTGCGCACGTACGGTGCTCGGAATGCTCATGTACGTTTGAGTACACTCCGCTTCCTGCGCTCCGTGCGCGCGCAAACTACCTTCGCTCGTTACGCTTCCAAATCAGCAAAGCCGAAAACTGAAACGTTAAAAAGCTTAGCCCATGCCATTCGTCGTCACTGAAAACTGCATCAAGTGCAAATACACCGACTGCGTGGAGGTATGTCCGGTGGACTGCTTCCATGAAGGCCCGAACTTCCTCGTCATCGATCCCGAGGAGTGCATCGACTGCACGCTGTGCGAGCCCGAATGTCCGGCCAATGCGATTTTTCCGGAAGACGACGTGCCGGCCGGCCAGGAACACTTCATCCAGCTCAACGCCGAGCTGGCCAAGGGCTGGCCGGTACTGACCGTGCGCAAGGATGCACCAGCCGACGCCAAAGATTGGGACGGCAAGTCGGACAAGTTGCCGCTACTGGAACGCTGAAAAACTGCGGGCGCGATGAATCGCGCCCTTGCGATCAGGACAGGCGCTCGCGCAACGCGCTGAGCACACGCCGCGCTGCTTCCGCAGCGGACGCATCGCCGGATGCGCCGCTCACTTCCACCCTTGCGCCGTCGCCATCTGGCGTGACCGTCACAGTCAAGTGGCCGCTGACCGTAGTTGAGCTTGACGCACTGCTGCTGCCGCCACCGAACGGATGCATGATGCGCGAATACCAGTGATGCTCGGCCGGCGCTGCCGGCGCCGCCGCCTTCAGCCCGGCGACATCGAGCGTATAGCTGTGGCCGGTTTCGTTGCGCTCGCTGATCGTGCCGACCTGCGCGCGTTCCAGCGCCAGACCTACGCGTGTCCATGCATGGCCGACGCTGTCGGCCACATGCAAACTGTCGCCGCCCGGGCTCACCTGCGGCGGTGCGCTGCTCGTCGTTGCCGAAGTCGAGCTCACTGCGCTCGCGCTGCCGGCCGCCGGCACGGTCAGTTCATTCGAGGTCGACGGAGTTTCCAGATCGGGCGGCACTTCCAGCGGCTTGGTTTCCTGCGCCTTGGAATAGTAGTTGTCGTGACGATGGAACATGCTGCAGCCGCCGAGCAGTGCAATCGAAAGCGCGGCAAGTAAGGTCGAACGAAGGAGAATGATGGGCTTCACAGTTAATCCTGGAGTTTGAGTTTTTAGCGGAGTCTCAGGCGGCGCTGCTGTGCCGCGGCTGAACCGCTGACAACTGCAGCGCATCCAGGACGCTTCGCCCTCGCGCGTGATGCGCAGGGCTCAGCGGCAGCAATGGCAAGCGCGGCTCGGCGGCACCGAAGCCGAGTTCGTGCAGGCACCATTTTACCGGAATCGGATTCGGTTCTACGCCGAGCAGAGTGTAAAGATCGGCAACAGCCGCATCGGCGGATTGCGCATGGGCCGCGTTTCCGGCCAGCGCGGCGTCGCACACGACGCGCAGTGCCGCCGGAGCGACGTTTGCGGCGACGGAAATCACGCCTTCCGCGCCGGCGAGCATCGCGCGCGCGCAAGTCGGATCATCACCGCTCAATACACTGAAATGTGGATTTTTCAACACGACGAGCGCGGCGACCCGCTCGGCTTCGCCGCGTGCTTCCTTGATACCGACGATGCGCTCATGACGAGCAAGTTGCGCCACGGTCTCCGGCAGCAGATCGCAACCGGTGCGTGAGGGCACGTTGTAGAGCACCACTGGCAATCCACCCTGGTCTGCAACCGCGAGATAGTGCTGGCGCAAGCCTTCCTGAGTCGGCCGCACATAGTAAGGCGTGACGACCAGCGCAGCGTCCGCGCCGAGAATTCGCGCACGTTGTGTCGCCTTGATGGTCTTGCGCGTGTTCGCGGTGCCGGTGCCGGCGAGCACCGGGACGCGACCGCTGACATGCTCGACCGCGAATGCCAGCAGATGCTCGAACTCGGACTGCTCCAACGCATGCGCTTCGCCGGTGGAGCCAGCCACCACCAGCGCCTGGGTGCCGCCGGCGAGCTGATAGTCGATCAGTCGCGCGAACGCCTCGAGGTCCAGCGCATCGCCCCGAAACGGCGTGATGAGAGCGCAAATGCTGCCGACGAGCTTTTTCAATTGAGGCCTGGAATTTCCTGCGATGCGCGATGTTACTTGCCCCCAGTGGACGCGACAAGTATTCTCACCCCAGCGCCGGTCTGCTCCCGGCGGCCCTGTCGACATGCGCAAAGTCCCGGAACCGCACACTTTGACCGACACGACGCCGCGCCCGGCCGCGAACGAAAACTATCTGCTCATCAACGCATTTGCCGCGCAGGCCAAGTCGCCGCTCGTGGCCATCGCCAGGCGCATTGCCGATTGCGGCTGCAACATCGCCGAAACCCGGGTCGCCGCGATCGGCAGCGACGTTTCGGTGCTGGTGCTGGCAATGGGTTCCTGGGACGCGATTGCCAAGCTCGAATCGGCGCTCGCGCGCATGGAGCGCGAAGAGCAGATCCGCATGCTGCACTTCCGCACCGGCGCGAAGCCTGCGCAGACCAACCTGCTGCCGTATATCGTCGAAGTGGTTGCTGCCGACAAGCCGGGTATACTTTTTCAGATCGCCGAATTTTTCCAGCAGCATTCGATCAGCATCGAACAGCTGATGTCGACGCGCTATCGCGCGATGCAGACCGGCGCCGACATGTTCTCGGCGCAGATCACGATCGGCATCCCGGCGAACACGCACATCGCCGCGCTGCGCGACGACTTCCTCGAATTCTGCGACGGCCTCAATCTCGACGCCATCATGGACCCGATGAAATACTGATGAAGCCCGGCGACAAGATTCCCGACCTGAGGGGCCCCAGCACTGCCGGCGACATTCGTCTGCGCGATTTCAAAGGTCGTTTCGTCGTCGTGTATTTTTATCCAAAAGACAGCACGCCGGGCTGTACGCTCGAGGCGCAGGATTTCCGCGGCCTGGCGAAACAATTCGCCAAGGCCAACGCGACCGTGCTCGGCGTCTCGCGCGACGCGATGCCGTCGCACGAGAAATTCCACTCCAAGCAGAATCTGAATTTCGCGTTGGTGTCCGATCCTGACGAAACCTGGTGCAAGGCGTTCGATGTGATCCACGAGAAAGTCCTGTATGGCCGCAAGTTTCTCGGCGTCGTACGCAGCACCTTTCTGATCGGGCCGGACGGCAAGTTGCGCCGCGAATGGCGCAAGGTCAAGGTGCCCGGCCATGCGCAGGCGGTGCTCGACGCGGTCGCTGCGGATTCCGGATCGAAGTGACGCACTGTCCTGGTTCTGCAATTTCCCCCGCGCGCGTTCTGCGCGCATCCCCACTCCCTCGTTCGACGGTGACCTTGAATGACTAAAGGCAAGCGCATCTACGTGCTCGATACGAACGTGCTGATGCACGATCCAACCGCCCTGTTCCGCTTCGAGGAGCACGATGTGTTCCTGCCGATGACGGTACTCGAGGAACTCGATGCAGCGAAAAAAGGCATGTCGGAGGTGTCGCGCAACGCGCGCCAGGTCAGCCGCTTCATCAACGAGTTGATCGAGAACAAACCTAAGCAGCCGATCGCGGACGGGCTGGAACTGAAGCTGCCGCAAGGCATTCAATTGGACCGCAAAGCGCAGGTTGGACGTCTATACTTCCAAACGCAAAACCTTGAGCCGAGCGTCACGCCGGGCAAGAAGCGCACGCTGCCGGACAATCTCATTCTCGCCTCGGTCGTCGCCCTGCGCGAGCGGCACCCAGATGTTCCGGTCGTGCTGGTGTCGAAGGACATCAACCTGCGTATCAAGGCGTCGATCTACGGCATTCCTGCCGAGGACTACGAGAACGACCGCGCGCTCGACGATTTCAGCTTGCTCTACGCCGGCCACGTCGAGCTGCCGAAGGATTTCTGGGACCGCCATGCCGAGCTGCGCTCGTGGTCGGAGCGCGGGCATACCTTCTACGAAGTGAAGCTGCGCAAGGACGAAGACTGGCAGCCACAGGAATTTCTTTATTTGCCGGGCGACAATGAGGTCGAGCTGCGCGTCCTGCGCGTCAAGGACGGGCTCGCCACGCTGCAGATCATCGACGACTTCCGCGGCGGTTCGCATTCGGTATGGGGCATTGCCGCGCGCAACCGCGAACAGAATTTCGCGCTGAATGCGCTGATGGACCCGGAGGTCGATTTCGTCACCCTGCTCGGCACCGCCGGCACCGGCAAGACCTTGCTCGCGCTTGCCGCGGGTCTTGCCCAGACCATGGATCAGCAACGCTATCGCGAGATCATCATGACCCGCGCGACCGTATCGGTCGGCGAGGACATCGGCTTCCTGCCGGGCACTGAGGAGGAAAAGATGACGCCGTGGATGGGCGCACTGACCGACAACCTCGAAGTGCTCGCCACGCCGCAGGAAGGCGGTGGCTGGGGTCGCGCGGCAACCAACGACCTGCTCGCCTCGCGTATCAAGATCCGCTCGTTGAATTTCATGCGCGGCCGCACGTTTCTGAGCCGCTACGTAATCATCGACGAGGCGCAGAATCTCACGCCGAAACAGATGAAGACGCTACTCACGCGCGCCGGTCCCGGCAGCAAGATGGTATGCCTGGGCAACGTCGAGCAGATCGACACGCCGTATCTGACCGAAACAACCTCCGGCCTGACCTATGCGGTGGATCGCTTCAAGAACTGGGCGCACTCAGCGCACGTGACGCTGCGTCGCGGCGAGCGCTCGCGCCTGGCTGACTACGCATCCGAAATGCTCTGAAGGGCGACGGCCGCCGAGTTGTTCCTGCACTTTCGACCATCGCCGGAAAATGCTCCTGCATTTCCGGCGTACCGGCCGTCCATGGCCATCGCCGAAAATTGCTCCTGCATTTTCGGCGTACCGACCATCCATGGTCATCGCCGGAAAATGCTCCTGCATTTCCGGCGTACCGGCCGTCCATGGCCATAAAAAAAAAGGGAGCCAAAATGGCTCCCGAGTGATGCCCTGAGTAGCAGGAGAAACTAGAAGCGCGTGGTCCAGAGCGCCTGATATTCGAGCTGATTGCCTTCGCCGTTGTTGCGCAGCGTGGTCGGCAGGCCGAGCATGAATTCGGTTGGCGCATAGGACGCGGCCAGACGCAGGCTGGAGAACGGCCCGAACATATGGGCGAAGCCAAACTCGACATTGTGCGAGGCCAGATACGGATCGAGCGCAGTTTGCAGCAGGCGCGAGGTTGGCAGCGGCTGTTCGCGTGTGCTGTAGTGGAACGACCACAAGCCGTTGGTCGCGTCGCGCCACGTCCAGCCGATTGAATAGACATCCACGTCCTGCCATGAAAATGCCGGACTGATCGAACTGCCGAGCAGCACCAGAAAGCGTGTCGGCAGCGCCGCGCTCGTGAACGGCGCGATCTGGCTGTACATCACGCGCTCGGCGCCGACGTCGAGTCGCAGGTCCGGTGAAATCACGTAGCCGAGACCGACGTTTGCGCTGGCCGGAATGTCGAAGCTGCCGGGTTCCGAATAGACGCCCCGGTAGTTGTTGAATGCGTCCATGTTCACGCGCGACTGATAGCCGGCCTGCCAGCTTAGCCTCTCGCTCAGCGCGCTATTGAAATCCAGACGCATACCGGTCCCATAAGATCCGGGACTGTTGCGGAACTCGTACGGCAATCCGGGGACGCTGGTGATGCCTTGTGTCGGCATGCTGTCCAGCCCAAGACCCAGACCGGCAAAGCGCTGATAAGCAAAGATCGCGGAAACGCCCACCGAGGCGTTCTCACCCCAAGGCTGCGAATACGTAGGCGAAATAATGTAGCGCTGCAACCCAGGCGTGTAATCTTGCAGCAAGCTCGGAGCCTGCGCCGGTACGAATAAGGGAGTATCTGCGGCCTTGCTGCGCGACAATGTCACCGAAACCGCCGACGCTGCGGCGCTGGACGTGGCGAAGTGCGACGCCGTCGGTGCGATGTGGGCAATGCCACGGTCAAATAAACTGGGTGCAGTCAGCGGTGCGTCGGAATCACGCGCCCAGGAAAAATCGATAGTCAGGTCAGCAAGCGCGTATTCGCGCCACGCATCCAATACACTGGCAGACTGCGTAAACTCGGCCAAGCTGTGGACACGATCGCCCGCGGCTGCAAAAGAAAGCGGGAGCGTCAGGATTAACCCGAGCGCTCCCGCAAGTTTTTTGACTTTCGCTGTTGACCGACGCATAGCCCTGAATGCGTTAGGAGATGTCTCCGAGACAGATCTTTGCAAAAAAACAACACGGCGTCAAGCGTCGGAAGCAACATTTTCGCTGGTCCAGCGCTTTGATTCTCTGACAATTGGCTGCTTCTCCACGTTCCGAGTTGTCGTAAATTCACAACATGCCTCCATGCCGCGGAAACCATCCATCATCAACGTACTGACCATTGCCGGGTCTGACTCGGGCGGAGCATCGGGTGTCCAGGCGGACCTGAGAACATTTTCCCGGTTCGGCCTGCACGGCCTTAGCGTTATGACCGCCGTGACTGCACAGAATCTGCACGAGGTCGTTTCCGTCCATTGCGTGCCCGCGCGGGAAGTCGAATGCCAGTTGCGCGCGCTGTTCAGCGGTTTCCGCATCGACGGGGTCAAGATCGGCATGTTGGGATCCGCCACGAATGTCGCCGTCGTGGCGCGGGTTTTGCGCGAATTGCGCGCGCGCAACGTCGTGCTGGACCCGGTGCTCGCGTCCAGCAGCGGTTCGGCTCTGCTTTCCGCACGTGGGCTCGACGTACTGCGCACACAACTCATCCCGCTTGCCAGCGTGCTGACGCCGAATCTGCCGGAAGCAGCCCTGTTGCTGAAACGCACGGTTACACAAGCCGATGCCGCTAATGCAGCACGCGACTTGCTCGCGCTCGGCGCGCGCGCAGTGCTGCTCAAAGGGGGGCACGGCCGTGGCGCGGTCGTGCGCGACATCCTGGTCGATGCCGAAGGTTCGCGCGCATTCCCGCACGCGCGACTGCCGCTGCGCGCCCGCGGCACGGGTTGCGTGCTCGCCTCGGCGATCGCCTGCGGTCTGGCCATGGGCCAGTCGCCGCGCCGTTCGATCACGATCGCCGAACAATTCCTGCAGCGCGCGTTGCGCCACAGCTATGCGCCCACGCGCGATCGAATAAAAGTATTGGATGTGTTCGCAAAAACCTAACGACGGCGGTTTATGATCTTGCGTGTTCGTTCCACATTGGGGATATCCATGTCCAAGCCAATTCTCGCCGCCCTCGGCGTGCTGATCGCGTTCGGCGCGCAAGCCGCTGAAAATCCGACTGCGCAACCGCTGGCGCAGCCGGCGCAAAAAACCGCTAAGCCGCAACTGCAGCGCTTGCCGGCACCAATGATGAGCGTGACGCGCGTGACGCGCCAGGCCGACGGCACCTTGAGTGCCGATTGTGTGCAGCGGCCCAATCCGAAAGCGCTTGCCAAGTCGGGCGGAGCGCAGCCTTGAGCGCGCTGGCACGGCTCGCAAGTCTGCTCCTGCTCGGGCTGGCGGTACTCAACGCGGCCCGCGCCGATACCCCTCTGCAGTCCGGTGTCGGGGCGGCGCTGGCGTTGCCCGGACAAACCTACATCACCAATTACTACATCGATGTCGACAGCGCGGCGCAGCAATTGCGGGTGAGCGTGGCCGCCAATGGTGGCGACGTCGATCTGTTCCTGCGCTGCGGCTCGCCATTTCCGACCCAGGGTACGCAAGCGGTCGGCTGGACCCTGCTTGACCGCTATGCGCAATACCACTCGATCAGTTCAACGTCCAATGAGGCGATTCTGGTGCTGCGTTCAAGCCGTGTGCCAGTGTCGTGCGGGCGCTGGTATATCGCGGTCATCAACAGCGACACGGCGGCCGCAAGCGGCAGTCTGACGGCGACGGCTTCGAGCACGCTGCCTGCCGGCGGCATCACCCTGGATTTCCAGCATGCGAGCAGCGATCCGAGCGACCATACCAATGATTGCGATATCACGTTCTGGACCGACCCCACGGCGGCAGCCGCAGTCGGCGGCAACACCGCCACCACGCTTGGCGAGCAGCGCCGCAATGCGCTGACCTACGCCGCGCAGCAGCTCGCGCAGCAGCTGGGAATGCGCAACACGATCAGCGTGCACGCCTGCGGCGCGCACCTGGGCGGCGATGCGAACTCGGCGATCCTTGCGCACGCCGCGCCGCTTTCCTATTTCCTGGACAGGCCGGATTTTCCGTTCAACTCGCTGCCGCGCAAATACACCTGGTATCCGGCCGCGGCGATCAGCAATCTCAACGGTACCAGCGTGTGCGGTTTTTTCGGTGGACCTTGCGACGACGTCAGCAATGCGGACCTGGAAATCACATTCAACGAGGACATCGGCACCGCCAGCGTGATCGCCGGCGAAACGTTCTATCTCGGTTTTCAGTCAGGTCCGGCGAGCGCGATCGACTTCGTCACGGTCGCGATGCATGAGATGACGCACGGCCTGGGTTTTTTTGGATTGGCAAACACCAGTGCAGACATCGGCCCGATCGGCGCGAAACTCGGCATCGACACGCAGACCAACTCTCTCTCTTACACCAACGTCGATGACGGCCCGTACGACGACATTTTCGACGTCAACGTGGCCAGCGTCACCGGCAGTACCTACACGCCGTTCATGGGCTATGAAGTGAACGGCAGCGGCGATGCGGCGCGTGCGGCGGCGCTGGTATCGGGTCCGGTCACGCAAGCCGGCCATTACAATCCCGGCGTCTACACCGGATTGCGCTGGTTCGATGCGGAGGCGGTCGATTCCAGCGTGAACATCCATCGCACGGAAATCGCACCGAACGACTTCCCTAGCCTGTATGCACCGTGCGACGAAACGGCAGCGCCAACGTGCGCGACGCAGCCCGCTTCGACGCTGTCGCACACGGTGCAGGCGAACGACATGATGAATGCGTACTACTCGCGCTTCAACCTGCGCAACATGGGCCTGGCCGCGCCGATGCTCGGGCCGGTCGGCTGGTCGACCGCGCCGGTTTCAATGCCCGCATTCGCCACACCGATTCCGAGCAACTGGTTCGACCGCACGCACAGCGGCCATGGTTTCGATTTCCAGCTGGTTGCGCACGACGCCACCCGCGGCGATGTATATTTCTTGACTTTCTATACCTATGCGGCGGACGGCACGCCGGAGTGGTATCAGGCTTCCGGCCGGCTCGTCGATGGTGTTTTTGTGCCCGACGTGCAGAGTGACGGTGAAACGCTGTACCGTCTTGTCTACGACAGCACGGGCGTCGGCGCAATCCACTTCCACGCCGACGACGCCTGCAAAGGCGATGCACTAACTCCGCCGTGCAGCGTCGTCGTCGATTTCAATCAGGCCGCGAATTCGCCGGCGTGCCGCAATGTCGACCGTAGCGGTGCCGCCTTGCTCGGCGTAATGAGCTGGAGCATCGGCAGCGAATCGGCCAGCTGGTGCGTGGAACCGATTTTGTCGCTCGCCGCGCATGCCACTCCGGACTGGAACGGACACTGGTTCGCGTCTGCGGATGGGGGTTGGGGTTTCGAGCTGCTCGACGTCCACACGGCGGGCGCGCCGACGATCATCGTCTATGTCTATTACCCGGGACCGAACAACCAACCGATTTGGGCCACGGCTTCAGGTACTTTGAACGGCACCAGCGTTGCCAATATGCAGCTGCTGCAAATCAGCAACGGCTATTGCCGCGCTTGTACGCCGCCGTCACAACTGAGCGGCACAGCGATCGGCTCGATGAGCCTGAGCTTCGATCCGCCAAACCCGGGTCGCGGCTACACGACCGGTACGGCGACGATCACGACCAGCAGCGGTTTCAGCCGCAGCAATATTCCGATTTCGATGCTGTCGGTTCCGACCGGACAATGAGGAAGGCGTTGTAGCCTGCATCGGTGCGATGGTCTATGCTGTTATCCCGGCAGCATCAAGATCTTGGGATGTGTTTCTCACCGACCACGGAGGAGCCATGCTGGCGGAAGCCCGAACTAGCAACGACATCCATAGCACCCGCGTCCTGTCGCTGGATTCCAGCGGACGCATCCTGGATTGGATGTCATGGCAGGACGCGGTATGCCTGTACGTGCGCGACGCTGTAGCCTGGACGCTCGGCGATGCCTGTCTCACCATCCATGGCGGCACCAACCGCGACAGCGGTCTGCAAAGCCTGATCGATCTTCATCCCATTGTTGCCAGCCGTGGCCACGCCCGGCCCACCCTGCTCGAGCCCGCTCCGGCGCTGACGAATGTCGCGCTGTTCGCGCGTGACCGCATGCTCTGCCTGTACTGCGGCGATCACTTCAGTCGCGGCGAGTTGACGCGCGACCACGTCGTGCCGCTGTCCAAGGGCGGCCGCGACGCGTGGGAGAATTGCGTCACCGCCTGCCTTTCCTGCAACGTGCGCAAGGGTTGCCACACGCCCCAACAGGCCGGCATGCCGCTGCTCGCCGTACCTTACCGGCCGAGCTGGGTCGAACACCTGATCCTGTCCAATCGCAACATTCTTGCCGACCAGATGGAATTCCTGCAGAACCATCTGCCGAAGAATCGCCGACACGCTGGCTGACCGGCGTTCGACGCTACAGTTTGCGCGAACAATCGGTTCTAAACCGTTGTAATCGCGCGCGTTGAATCCAAAACCTCAGGAAGGTTCTAGCACTCGCTCTGCGCCCAGCCGGATTTGTTTTGCAAAACGCCGGCGCATCGGGTAGAAAGCGTCCTCACGCTTTTTTTACAACTTCACTGCCTGGGGACTCGAATGACTACCAACTGTGCTGTGCGGTTAGCGCTGCCCGTCGCCATCGCCTTTGCCTTGAGTGTCGTCGCTCATGCCGAAGAGGCTGGGAAGACCCTTGATGTCATCACCGTCACCGCGGAAAAACGCGTGGAAGATGTGCAGAAAGTGCCGGAGTCGATCACCACGATCGACACCGAGAAGCTCGACATCATCAAGTCGGGCGGCGACGACGTGCAATTCCTGTCGGCACGCGTGCCGAGCCTGCTGGTCGAGTCGTCGTTCGGCCGTACCTACCCGCGTTTCTACATTCGTGGTCTCGGCAACTCCGATTTTGACTTGAACTCGTCGCAGCCGGTGTCCCTGGTCTACGACGACATCGTGCTGGAGAACCCGATCCTGAAGGGCTTCCCGGTGTGGGACATCGGTCAGGTCGAAGTGCTGCGCGGTCCGCAGGGCACGCTGTTCGGACGCAACACGCCGGCCGGCGTGGTCAAGTTCGATTCGAAGAAGCCGACGGACGAGCCCGACGGCTACGTCGACTTCAGTTATGCCAATCTGGACACCGCCAAGTTCGAGGGCGCCATCGGCGGCGCACTCGCGCCGTCTTGGTCGGCTCGCGTCTCGTTCCTCGACGAGCACCGTGACGACTGGGTGAAAAACACGGCACCTGGCCGCCACGACAGCTTCGGCGGCTACGACGAACAGGCCATGCGCGTGCAACTGCAGTTCAAGCCATCCGATACGTTCAATGCGCTGCTCAACCTGCACGGCATGAACTACGACGGCTCGGCCATCCTGTTCCGCGCCAACATCATCCAGCCCGGCACCGACAATCTCGTGCCCGGCTTCAAGCGCGATGAAATCTCCATCGATGGCCAGAATTTTCAGCGCTTCCAGTCAGCCGGCGCGAACCTGCATCTGACTTGGGATTTCGCGAACATGGAGCTGGCCTCGATCACCGGATTCGATCGCATGCACGTGCTCAGCCGCGGCGACATCGACGGCGGCTACGGCGCCGTATTCGCGCCGCCGTCCGGCCCGGGCACGATTCCGTTCCCGTCGGAAACCGCTGACGGCCTGCCGTTCCACCGCCAGATCACGCAAGAAGTCCATCTGGCCTCGAAGGACACCGCGCCATGGGACTGGATCGTCGGCGCCTACTATTTCAACGAGAATATCCGCATCGACAGCTTCGACTACGCCACCCTGGCCGGCGGCGTGCAGGACGGCTACGCGCTGCAGACGCAAAAAGACGTCAGTGAAGCGCTGTTCGGATCTGCCGGTTACCAGGTGAATGACCGCCTCAAGATCAAAGGCGGCTTGCGCGTCTCGCACGACGAAAAGAATTGGTACGGCGAACGTTTCGTCTCGCCGCTTTCGTTCCTCGGCGTGCCCGACCATGCCGGTCCGTTCTACGAGAATCCGAGCACGACGAAGA
>Ga0207680_10000830_pt1 | contig 14597 bp, 12 predicted proteins | sample KBSS23metaG_FD_184321 | JGI IMG/M metagenome (GOLD analysis project Ga0207680, IMG submission 184321) | Switchgrass rhizosphere microbial communities from Kellogg Biological Station, Michigan, USA - KBS S2-3 metaG (SPAdes) (version 2) | ecosystem: Host-associated > Plants > Roots > Rhizosphere... | reverse complement strand
GCGGCTGCGGCACCAGCTTCTCGGTCTGAAGCGGCCGCGCGGCGAACGCGCCTGGGCGGCACCCTGGTCTTCACCACACGCACCTGCGCTGGCGAACCGCCCGCCTGCGGACCCGAACGCGCGCGCTGTATTTATTTTCGCCGCAACAAGATTACGCGCTGTTCGATAAGCAGGCGAAGTTATCGAACAGTCTCCAAGCCTGGCGTCATGCGTTTCAATCACTTGGCGCGATACGCGCCACACCCAAGCGACAGAAAATTTTTTCGCGAAATTTTTATCTCACCCCTTGCACCGCGCGGTCGCGCACACCATCTAAGCTAAATCCCCCAAGGTGCATCCAGGCCGTCACGTGCGTTCAGCGCGCGCGTTTGCGCGCGCGCACAGGCTGCATCGGCAAGGGCGCCGTCACCCACGACAACAGGACATCCTCGACTTGAAACAGAAGCCGCTTCACGTCTGACTTGATCGCCGTCGCCACTTGGCGGTTACAGGTCGCGCCCGCATTGCGTCCCGCGCCCAGCAGGTTTTCGAGCGCGCGCACCAGCGCCGCCATCAGCGTCTTCTGCAACGGCATGTTGGACGCCGCCATCTCGCGCCGCGCCACGGCGACAAGGATCGCATCCTTGCCGGGAAAATACTGATACAGCGTGCCGATGCTGACTCCGGCACGCTGCGCCACCGCGTTTGTGTTGAATCCATCATGACCGGCGCGCTGAAGCACCTGCGCCGCCGCCTCAAGAATTGAATCCACTGTCGCCTGTGCCCGCGCCTGCCGCGGCATACGGCGTTGAGAATCCTGAACCTTCTTCATCGAACACGACCCCTGCAAAGGCGAGTACCGCCGCGCAGGCTAGCCGCTTACATTCAAATCGAAAAGGAACGAACCGATGAGCCACGCCGACTGGAAGCTGCGCCTCACGCAAGGCAACGCCTTCGACGATCCGGACGTCGCGCGCTGCTACGCGCATCGCCCGCCCTATGCATCCGCGCTCTTCGACCGCCTGCTCGCGCTGACCCCGCGCAAGGAGCAACTGGTCGATCTCGGCTGCGGTCCGGGCAAGGTCGCAGCCGCTCTCGCGCCACATTTCACGCACACGCTCGCACTCGATCCCGCCGCCGCGATGATCGATGAAGCGAAGCGCACGCACCCGTGGGCCAACATCGCCTGGCTGCGCGCCGGCGCCGAAAACGCGCCTTTGCCCGCGCACATCGACCTCGTCACCGCCGGCACCGCCATCCACTGGATGCAGCACGGCGTGCTGTTCCCGAGATTGGCGGAACGCACGAACCTCGTTGCGACGCTTTGGGTGGAAGCCCCGCCCGATCCGCGCTGGGACGCCGCTTATGGCGACCTCATGACCCACTGGCTCGCCCGCGTCGGCCAGGTCTACAACCCGGTGAACTTCCGCAAAGGGCTCCTCGGCTACGAAGCCTGGCTCGACAAGCAGGGCCTGGAGACCTTTGCGGCCCGCTTCGCGCAGAGCATCGACAGCTTCATCGAGGGCATGCATTCCAGCGCCACGTTCAGCCGCGCCCGCATGGGTACCGGTCTTGCGGAGGAATTCGGCCGCGATCTGCGCGCCATGCTTGCGCCCCACGTGACGGACGGCCTTCTGACTTTCGAAACCCGGTCCACGCTCGTTTGGGGAAAGCCGCGCGCCGCGCCTAGTCGCTGACCGACACCCGGCGATGCATCGACAATTCGTCGTGATCGGCGCCGTCGACGCGGATAGACGCGATCATCCGCCCGACCGTCTTGAACCCGTTGCGCTCATACAGTCGCACCGCGCCCACATTCGACGCCGTGACCGTGAGCGTGACGTGCTCGACCCGATTCGCCGCCTCTTCCAGCGCCGCCTTCATCAAGGCGTCGCCCACGCCGCGACCGCGAAATTGCGACCGCACATAGAACGCCCCAATGGAGCCCTGATGCCGATGCTTCTTCTCCGGCGCCTGCCCGAAACTGATGATCCCGGCCAGTTCGCCGTCGATCCATGCCCCGAATCCGGCGCCGGCCGGATGAGCCATGCGAGCTCGCCACCATTCGATCGGATGCGCCGCCTCGTCGCCGTGGTCTGCACCGAAATTCTCCGGATGGTTCTTCAAACCCTCCAGCCGAACGTCGCGCACGGCCTCGGCGTCATCCGCCGTCAGCCGCCGGATGTTCATGCTGCCGTGCCCGAAAAGCGCATTCGCCACTCTCCCACCTGCTCGTCGGTGATCTTGGCGAACAGGACTTCCGGTGGATTGATCGCCTGCCCCGGCTCAAGCTGGTTCAGGTATTCCGCCATCGGCGCATCCGGCCACGGAATGATCTCCGGTGCCGGCTGGATCGCCTGGTGGATCGCCCGCGCCGCGGTCGGCATCACCGGCCACGTCAGGTGCCCGAACAGATGAACCAGGTTCAATCCCATGCGGATTCCCACCGCCGCCTTGGTGCGGTCGGTCTTGAAGTGCGTCCACGGCGCCGCGCGCGTGATGTACTCGTTCGCCGCCACCCAGATCGCACGCAGCTCGCCCAGCGCCTTGCGGAATTCCAACCCTTCGAGGAATTCGGTGTACGCCGCGACCCGCTTGTCGAGTTCGGCGCACAACACCTTCTCTTCGTCGCCGTATTCGCCCTCGCTCGGCACCTTGCCGTCGAACCGCGCGACGCAGAATTTCGTCACGCGATTGACGAAGTTGCCCAGCACGTCGTTCAGATCCTTGTTGATGACACCGGCGAAGTGCTCCCAGGTGAAATTGCTGTCCGAACTCTCCGGCGCGTTCGCCATCAGCCAGTAACGCCAATAGTCCGGCGGCAGCGGCAGCGACAGCGCGTCGTCCATGAACACGCCCCGATGCTGCGAGGTCGAGAACTTGCCGCCTTCATACTCCAGCCAGTTGAAGCCCTTCAGCTTGTCCACCAGCTTCCACGGCTCGCCCGATCCCATCACCGTGACCGGAAAGCCCACCGTGTGGAACGGCACGTTGTCCTTGCCCATGAACTCGTAATAGGTGACGTCCTTCGACTCCGGCCCGTACCACCACGTCTTCCACGAGTTGTTGTTGATGGAGTCCGCCCACTCCTTCGTCGCGCCGATATATTCGATGGGCGCGTCGAACCAGACATAGAACACCTTGCCCTTCAGCCTGCCGTCGCCGATGTCGTCCGGCACCGGCACGCCCCACTCCACGTCGCGCGTGATGCCGCGGTCCTGCAAACCCTCATCCAGCCACTTGTAGGCGATCGACGTGACCAGCGTCGGCCACTCGCCCTTGTGGCTGTCGATAAAGGCCCGCAGTTGCGGCACGAACTCCGACTGCTTGAGGAACAGATGCGTCGAATCGCGAATGTCGATCTCCGTCGACCCAGATACCGCCGAGCGCGGATTGATCAGGTCGATGGGATCGAGCACCCGCGTGCAGTTCTCGCACTGGTCGCCGCGCGCGCGGTCATATCCGCAATGCGGACACGTCCCGATCACATAGCGATCCGGCAGGAAGCGCCCGTCGCCGGTCGAATACACCTGCTTGGTGGTGCGGATTTCGAGGAAACCGTTCTTCCAGAGCTGCCGCGCGAAGTGCTGCGTCAGTTCCTTGTTCTGCGGCGAAGACGAACGGCCAAAGTGATCGAAGCTGAGATGAAACCGCTCGCAGGCATCTTTCTGCAACGCGTACTGCTCGTCGCAGAACGTGCGCACATCCTTGCCAGCCTCCAGCGCGGCCAGCTCCGTCGGCGTGCCGTGCTCGTCGGTGGCGCAGATGAACAGCGTCTCGTGCCCGCGCGCACGCCAGAACCGCGCCGTGACATCGGCGGGCAGCATCGAGCCCACCAGCGTGCCGAGATGCTTGATCCCGTTGATGTATGGCAGGGCGGACGTGATCAGAACGCGTTTCATGCTGTGCTCGGCAAATGGGCGCGGACATTACATTCAACCGCGAATCCGTCCACCCTTAAGGCTGCCGGGGCTGCATTGCAAAGGGAGAGACCGCTTGAGCGAAACACCTGCTCGCAAAGGCCTTTTCCGTGCGAACTTCCAGACCAACCTGATCGCGGGGCTGCTCACCGTCACGCCGCTGATCGTGGTGTGGTTGGTGTTCAATTTCTTTCTCTCGACACTGTCGACATGGGGCGCGCCGCTGGCCGGTTCGCTGACCGAGTTCCTCGACCGGCAATTTCCGATGCTCGAGCCATGGCTGGACAATCCGACCGTCCGCTGGTGGATCGGCGTCGTGGTCGCGCTGCTGGTGCTCTACGCCATCGGCGCCGTCGCCAGCCGCGTGGTGGGTCAGCAGTTGATCCACTGGCTGGAGCGCATCATCGCCCGCATCCCGATCGTCGAAACGATCTATTCCGCGGCCCGCAAGCTGGTGGACGTGCTCCGCCAGAAGCCCGGCGCCGGCGGACAACGTGTGGTGCTGATCGACTTTCCGGCACCGGGGCTCAAGGCCATCGGCTTCGTGATGCGCAGCTTTCCCGATGCCAAGACCGGCGAAGAACTCGCCGCGGTCTACGTCCCGACGGCCCCGAACCCGACCTCCGGCTATCTGGAGATTGTTCCGCTGGCCAAGCTCACGCCGACCACGCTCAAGAGCGACGAAGCCATGACGATGATCCTCAGCGGCGGCGCCGTCACGCCCGATCACGTCTCCATCGCGCGCTAGAACGGAATGGCTTAATGGCCGGGTCTGTGGGAATGGGTTGTTTTGATACCCCCTTCCCGGTACTCATCCGCCGCGGCCGGCTTAGCTCAGTTGGTAGAGCACCTGATTTGTAATCAGGGGGTCACAGGTTCGAGTCCTGTAGCCGGCACCACCGTCAAACAACCGGTTTGGCCGATCAGGCGGCGTGGAGGACCGGCGCTTGCGTGGCCGCCGCGGCTGCGGGACTTGCCCCATCGAGGAACTGGCGTGCCCAAAGCTCCAGGTTGAGCGCGCGCCATAGTTCCGAGGCGCCGTTCACGTGGCCGCCGCGGTGCCGTCGCAACAGCGCGTTCGACGCCGCGCCGTGGGACCAGCCGCGCTCGCGGAACGAACGCGAGGCGAATATGTCTGCCGCCATCGACCCTAGGCTCTCGCGGAAGAACCGCGCCTCGGGTGTCGGAAAGCCGAGCTTGGTGGTCCTTGTCCGAATGGCTTCGGGCAACAGGTCGCCCAGCGCGCGGCGCAGGATCACCTTCGCGCGGCCCTGCGAAACGATCTGATCGCCGCTCAGCGAGAAGGCCAATTCAATGAGCCGGTGGTCGAGGAACGGCACCCGGGCTTCGATTCCATGGGCCATCGAATTGCGATCGAGCGAGTGCACGATCTCCGGCAACGAATGCGACGTCATCAGGCGCGCGAGATGGTTGCGCAGCCGGTCGCCGAACGGCGCGGCGTCGGTGGTCACCGGTACCGTCACCTGGCGCAGCTCGGAATGAACCACCGCATCGGCGCGGATCAACCGGGCTCGGATCTTGTTCTCCAGGTTCGGCGGCAGGAACGCACGTGCCAACCCGGTCAGCGTCTGCCGCAGGCCGTTGCCGGAAATCTGCCGGTGCGAAGCCGTCTCCCGGGCCAGCGTGCGCAGGCGCCCGCTGCCCAAAAGATCGGCGAAGCGGTGATAGGCGGCGTGCGAATAGCCGGCCAGCGCTTCATCGGCGCCCTGCCCGTCGAGCATCACTTTGCGGCCCGCGAGGCGTGCGTGCTTCATCACGATCCACTGCGTCACCATGCGGCACGAATTGAACGGTTCATCCTGTGCCTCGACAACCGACGGCAATGCATCGACCAGTTCGCCCGATGAGAACGAAATCCAGTGCGGCTCGGCGTCCAGTGCGTCCACGACCGATTGTGCGTAGGGACGTTCTTCCATGCCCGCATCGTTGAACCACGCGGTGAAGGTTCTGGGCCTGCCGCTGCGGCGGATCTTGCGCGTGGCGCAGGCGAGGATCGAAGAATCGAGGCCGCCCGAAAGGCTCATGCCGATCGGCACGTCGGTGCGCGTCTGAAGGCGCACGGCATCGAGGAACGTCTCGCGGAACGCCAGTGCGACATCGCCCTTGGGCGGGTCGTTGGGCTGCAATTGCCAATACGGCGCGATACGCAGGCTGCGCGTGTCGAAGACAAGATTGTGCGCAGGCAGCAGCGCATACACGCCGCGGAAGAAGGTCTGATCGGTATGGTCGACGTTGCCGAACTCGAGATAGTCGCGAATGATCGGAAGATTCGCCTCGAGCGCCTGGTCGGTATCGGCCCGAAACGCCTTGATCTCGCTCGCGAAGCTGAAGCGCACGCCATGCACGCGATAATAGAACGGCTTGATCCCGAAGCGATCGCGCGAGCAGAACAGACGCTGCGCCTTGCTGTCCCAAAGCGCAAAGGCCCACATACCGTTGAACCGCTCGACGCAACGCTCACCCCACTCGGCGTAAGCCGCGAGGATGACCTCGGTGTCGCAGCGCGTGCGGAAGCTGTGACCACGCGTCTTCAGGTGGTCGCGCAATTCGCGATGATTGTAGATCTCGCCGTTGTGCACGATGTGCAGATAGCCGTTGGTGCTGGTCATCGGCTGGTGGCTGCGCGCAATGGGATCGACAATCGCCAGCCGCCGCGCACCCAGCGCCACGCCCTCGCCGGCGAATACGGCGCCGCAATCTGGTCCGCGATGCGCAATGGCGTCAGCCATGCGGCCGACGATTACCGTCTCCGCCTGGCGCCCAAAGCGGACGACCCCGCAAATCCCACACATGTGTGGCCGTATCCCCAAAGCGGAGAACCGGTGCTCCCAGACTCGCTATCGTGCTCGCCAGTCGCCCAAGACCGGCGATCACGGATTCGGACCCGTCCAAATTCCGTGGTTCACCAGCACGTTAACGCGGCCACAAACCCCAAATTTCGCCGCTGCTATGATCTGTTGCAGTACGTTCGACGGCCGTGCCAAGCGCTCCCGAATGGCCCGTCCATCGCTTGCCAGCGCCCCTCGCTGTCATCCAGGAGGGCAAAGTTGACGCCAGCAATATTGGATAATGACTGCACCCGGCGCAATTGCAAGCAGGGACAGGCCTAGGCAGTCCGGGAATGAAGAGCTAAGCGCGGAGCAGCAGAAAGACTGCTTTTCCGGACAATCAATGATCAACCTTTAGCGCGCCCGCTCCATCGAGCGGCCAGTGCTGCTAGCGCCGGATCATTTCACCAGCATCGGCTTGCCCTGATGGGCGACCAACAGGTCGTGCATGTCGTCGGCATGCTCTTCTTCCTTGCGCAGGATGTGCTGGATCATGGTCTTGGTACCGGGATCGTCGTCGCCGAAATACCGGATCAGTTCGCGGTAATGGTCCACCGCGATGCGCTCGGCGATCAGATTCTCCCTGATCATGTCCACCAGATTGGCACCCTCGACATACTCCGAGGCCGACCGCGTCAGGATGCCCTCGGGATTGAAGTTTGGCTTGCCGCCCAGCTGGTTGATACGTTCGGCGACTTCCATAGCGTGACCGCGCTCGTCATCGGCATGCTCGGCGAATTCGGCCTTCACCGCTTCGCTGGAAAGGCCGGACGCGGTGACCGAATGGAAGCTGTAGCGCAGCCAGCACACGATCTCGGTCGCCAGCACTTCTTGCAGGATGGCAATGGTCTTGTTCACGTCTCCGACATAGTTGGAGCCGATCGCACCATCTTCGATGTGCGCCCGCGCGCGATCCCGCAGCGTCTTGACGTCGGTCAGAAAGGGTTTGTCCGCCACGATAGTCTCCGCCCAAAGGAATTGAGCAGAGGCAACGCGAGTTCCGTATGAAAGTTCCCTAGGACGCCAGCGCAACGGCCGCGCGCGGAACAATGCGCTCGCCGGGTAACGTAACGGTAATGCAGGTCCCAACGCCCAGCCGGCTGGCAAGGCCGATGCTGCCGCCCTGTGCTTCCACAAGTCCTTTTACGATGGGCAGGCCGAGGCCGGTGCCCTTCTCGACCCCGAGGATGTCCTGGCGAACCTGGCCGAAGCGTTCGAACACGCGTGCCTGGTCCTGTTCGGCAATGCCGATGCCTTCGTCGCGCACGCCGAAAGCAAGACCATTCGCATCCGCGCGCGCAAAGATTTCGACAACGCTGCCGGCATGACTGAACTTGATCGCGTTGGTGAGCAGATTAAGCAGGATCTGTTTCACCGCCCGTTGGTCAGCCCGGACGGGAGGCAGCGCCGCCGCAACCGCCTTCGTGAGCCGAACGTCACGACTGCGCGCGCGGGTCGCAACCGTCTCGACGCATTCATCGATGATATCCTCGATATCGAGCGTCTCGTCCTTGAGATCGAGCTTGCCGTCCTCGATACGCGACAGGTCAAGCAGGTCGTTCACCAGGCTCAGGAGATGCGTTCCCGAGCTGTGGATCAGCCGCGCGTACTCTACACGCTTGGACGCAAACATGTCGGACCCCAGCATCTCGGAGAACCCGATGATCGCACTCAGCGGCGTCCGCAGCTCGTGCGTCATGTTGGAGAAGAAAAGCGTCTTTGTTTTGTCCGCGTTCACCGCCACGTCGCGAGCCGCCGCAAGTTCATCGCGGGTCTTGCGAAGGTCGAAGCGGCTGCTGACCAGCGCATAGCTCACCGGAACGGTGACGACTGTCGCGATCGCGACCGTCACGAACGGCGTGTACGCCGTCCAATCGTTGAGGATCAGGATGGTGATGACGTAGTCGGCAACCATCGCGGCGGCGACGCATAGCGCCGACCACCGGAGAGTCGCGAGGAGCTTTTCCCTGACCATGTCCGTTCCGGGCGCACTGGCGCCACCAGACGGAAGAATGCGCGCAGCATGCTTTCCGGACTGTTTACACGGGCCACTACGGAACAACGCAAATTAACGCGCGTGAACCATTAGCCGTGCGAGCGAGAAAGCGCGCAAATCCGCGGCGCTGCGGCCGTCGAGCGCCAGTTGCGCCAGCGCTTCGCCGATCGCGGCGGAGTGCTTGAACCCGTGTCCCGAGCACGGCGACGCCAGAATAACGCGTTCGCAGCCGGGATGCCGGTCGATCACAAAGCCGAAATCGCGGGTCACCGTGTAGAGGCATGACAGGGACCGTACGCAACGTGACGTGACACCCTTGATGTAGGGCGCGACGAACATGTCGAACACCGGCCGCACTTCGTCGGGTGACACGTCGCGCCTGACGCTGTCCGCTGTCGTAGCGTCGTCATAGTTCTCGACCGCGACCTTGATCCCGCCTAGCGGACCATCGAGCGCCGGAAAACCATAGACGCCGCCTTTGCCGTTCGGCAGGTCCCATATGAAGATCGGAAACAGTTCCGGTCCGAACGCCGGCGCGTCCTCGACCTCGAACCAGAACTGCACCTGGCGATGGACCTTGAACAGCCGCGCCATATCCGGCGGCAGCAGCGACGGTAGCCATGCGCCTGCCGCCACGACCAACTGATCCGCTTCGTACGACGTCCTGTCCGTCCGCACTGTGACGCTTGACGGCGTCGCGTCGAACGCAACCACCTTTTCGTTCCGATGGAGAACCGCCCCATGCTTCTCAGCCAGGCTCAATTGCGCCGTGACACAGCGCTCCGGCCGCACGAACCCCGCGCTGCGCTCGAAATACCCAACCGCATCGTCATCCACCCCGAATTGCGGAAACCGCGCACGGATTGCCGCCGCATCCAGCATCTCATGTGCGATGCCATGCGTCTGCGACGCGGCCACCGTGTTCGCGAAGAACGGCGAGCCATGAAAGTCCGCGGCCTCTGGCCCGGAGATGATCAGCCCGCCGTTTGTCGTCAACAGATCGGCACCGGTCTCGACCTCGATCTCGCGCCATATCGCGTGCGAACGCATCGCCAGGGGCGTGTAGTGCGCGCCCTCCCCGATCGCGAGCCGCGTGACCCGCGTGTCGCCATGGGTCGAGCCAAACGCGTGCGGTGGCGCGAACTGGTCGATGCCCAGCACTTTCGCGCCGCGCTTCGCCAGTTGGTACGTCGTGGCGGCGCCGCAGGCGCCAAGACCAAGAACGATAACGTCGTACATTCAGACCGACGTCGCGCCGCCGTCGACCCGCAGCACCTGGCCCGTCGTGTAGCCACCCTTCATCAGGTAGAGATACGCTTCCGCCACTTCCTCCGGCTCGCCGATCCGCGGCAGCGGCTGGCGTTCGGTCATCTTCTTGAACCGCCCGTCGCGCGCCTCTGGTGGGATGGAATTCCAGACGTCCGTGCGGATACCGGCGGGGCAGACGCCATTCACCCGGATCGGCGCAAGATCGACCGCCAACCCCTTTACCAGGTGCTCGATGCCGCCGGCCATCGCGGTGCTGAGCGGCGCGCCCTTGCGCGGCCGATGCGCCACGGTGCCGTCCGTCAGCGTGATCGACGCGCCGGGGCGCAGATATTTGTGCGCATGCTTGACGCACGCTACCGAGCCCCAGAAGCGGACGGCAAACAGGTCGCGTGCCTTCTCGAGATCAAGCTGGTCGATGGTCGTGGCGACGCCGAACTGCGCCCAGTCACCGGCCGTGAACACCAGGTGATCGAACGGTCCGACCTTGGTGAAGAATGCCTCGACACTTGCTTCATCACGCACATTGATCGCGAGGGCTTCAGCGCCTTGCAGCTTGTCCTTGACGCTTGCGAGCTTGTCCGCACTGCTCGAGCCAACCACGACGCTGGCACCGTCGGCCATGGCGCCCTGCGCCACCGCGAGGCCGATGCCCGACGTCCCGCCAATCACCACCACGCGCTTTTGCCGCAGGCTCATGCTCGATCTCCTTCACCCTTGACGCCTTCGCGCATCGGGCGCGACGCTTGTCACAACGATAACACGCCAAGCTATCACGGAGGACGCCATGGTCACCTTCACCCGCGAACGCAGCGAAGAGGGCGTGACGGAGCGCCTGTTCGATCTCACCGTCGAAGGCGAGCGCGTCCCTGCCGTCATCTGGGCCCCGGAGGGCGCCAGAGGGCAGCGCCCATTGATCCTGATGGGCCACGGCGGCTCGCAACACAAAAAAATCGGCACCCTCGCCGCTCGCGCCCGCCAGTACGCCAAGCGCCTGGGCTACGCGGTGCTGGCGATCGACGCACCCGGCCATGGCGACCGCATCAGCCGCGAGCAGGCTGAGAAGCAGGCGGCCGAAGTCGGCGCCCGCGTCCGGGGCCAGGGCAACACCACCTTCACGCCGGAGATGATGAAGGCGATGATGGAGCGCACCATGCGCGCCGTTCCCGAGTGGAAGGCCGCACTGAACGCCACGCTGGCCTTCGATTTCGTCTCCCACACAACCCGGATCGGCTACTGGGGCGTCTCGATGGGCACCGCGATCGGCGTGCCGTTCCTCGCCGAGGAACCCCGCATAAAGTGCGCGGTACTCGGCCTCGCCGGTCTACGGCCTGGCCAGACCGCATTCGAAGAAGCTGCGAAAAAGATCCAGATCCCGGTCGAGTTCGTATTCCAGTGGGAAGACGCCGTGGCGCCGCGTGAAAACGGCATCGCGCTCTTCAACGCCTTCTCCTCCAAGGAGAAGACGATGCACATCAACCCGGGCGAGCACGTCGCGATCCCGAATTTCGAGGGCGCCTCTTGGGAACGCTTCTTCACCCGTCACCTCGGCAAGGCAGAAGCAATGGAAAGGGCCTTCGAATAGCATGCACAATCGCCGGTGCGGCGGTCCTCGCTGCCACGCTGATGGTGTCAATTCTCGCCGCGGTCCGGGGTCTCGCGAAATAGTTAGTGGTGCCTGTGATGATGCCGCCTGACCGGCGCACCCTGTGTGCTGGCCTTCGTCGGCAGACCCGAACAGTTGGCGTCTTTCGCCAGGCCTGGATCGACGAACGGCAGGACCGCTGCAGGCGGAAAGAGAAAGCCCAGCACCCCGGCAACCACACCCTGCACCACAATGCCGCCCGGCTTGATCCCGACATCCGGATGCGCCCAGTTTCCCGTCACTGTGATGGGAGCATGCAGGCGACCGATACGAAATTCCTTCGGTTCGCCGACGATCGTCATGTTCAACGTCTCGTCCTGGAGATTGAGCACGCCCCTGCCATTGATCCGAACCGGCTCGGTATCGAACACGAAGTTCTGCGTCTGCATCACGCCGTTGTGCGTGTCGAACTGCGCCACTGCACAGCGCAAATTCGTCTGCTCCTTGTCGCTGATGAATAGTGCATTGAGCAGGTTAATACCGGTCCACTCCGCGACCTTGGCATTGAACTGACCGTGCGGCACCACCAGCGTCACCGGGCCGTTCGCGGTCGATGCCACCTGGTGCGCACTGTTGCCTGAACCCGTCAGCCGGGCGCGCGCTTCCAGCACGCCGGTCGCTGCTGGGTTGGCGCCCAGGAACTGCTCGACTTTCACATCGGTAATGCGGGCATCGACAGTCGTGACGGCGACCGTCTTGTGTGCATCGATCTTGAGCATGCCGCTCAGCCGGCCATAGGCGAACTGAAACGCCAGCGGCTGCAACGTCAACACCGCATTCTGGAGTTCTATATGCGTATGCACACCGCGCAGCGGGAAGTCGCGCGAGCGAATGTCCGCCGCGTCATAGTCCACGCTCGCATCCATCTGGTTGAGCCGATCCACGTGCAAGGGCACATCCGGCAGCAGCTTGTCGGAAGCCACGGCACGCTCCGATTTGGTGCCGAACAGGTTGCCGATGTCCTTGAAATCCAGCACCCGCGACGCGACCTTGCCGCGCAGCATGGGCCGCTCGCCCGCCGTCTCGATCGTCAGCGAGCCATGCAGATCGGAATCGCCGACCGTGCCGGCGAACTCCTTGAACTGGTATACCGGGCCATCCCGCGTCAGCGTACCCCTCATGCGATACGGCGCGGTATGCGGCATGACCAGCCCGGTCAGCGGATAAAGCTCGGACATGTTCGGCCCCGACAGACTCATCGCGGCATAGAACTGGCCCAGGTGGAAAGGATGCACGATGGCGCCGTCCGCCGTGGCATGCGTTGGGCCGGCCTTTACGTCCGCGGTGAAGTGGTACGGCTTGGTCTCGTCGACATGGATCAGCGGCCCGCCGTGGATTTCCGCCGTGAACTTGTTCTTGTTGAGCGTACCGTCGCCGGTGAGTTGGAAAGCCGAACCGCGCGCGCCGGAGGTCTCCTCCGACGATACCGTGCCGACGAAGACCAGGTCGCGGATGCGATCGTTGATCTTGATATGTCCTTCCCGCACCAGCAGGCGATGAATGGGCGGCAGATTCCATCCGGTGTTCCCACCGCCGAAGTCCCAGTTCGTGCGGCCGTCCGCCAGCCGCACGACCCGGATATTCGGACGATCGAACCGGACCAGCGGAAGGATCGCGTCACCGAAGATCGCCGGAAACAGGCGGAAGGAGAAAGCCATGTGCGGAATCTCCGCGGCCTGCGAGCCCTTGGCCCAGTCGGGATTGGCCACCGTCACGCCGCTGGCCGACACGTGCGGCTCCAGCCGAAACAGGTCGACCTTGAGATTGCCTTCGATCTTGACCGGCCGTCCAAGCTTCATCGATGCCCAGCGGCCGACCGGCCCCCGCATGGTGTTCCAGTCCAGGAAATACAACCACAGCAGTGCTGCCGCGATCAGCGCAACGAGCAGTCCGAGGGACCACGCCGCCATACGCGCCGCTGTGAGTTCGGTTCCAATGAAAAACCCATACGTCCACTTACCGGCCTGACGCAGGCCATTTCCCAGTCTTTTCCAGACCGAACCCTGCGCGTCATGCGCGTGTGCGACAGCCATACGGAAATCCTCCGACGGGACAACGTGTTGGCTCCGAAAAGTTTGCAACAACCACACGGCAATCCGCGTTGTTCCCGCATGCGGGGAACATGGATCGGTACGCTCTGGAGTCTTTTGGTCGAAGGCATCAACGCCTTCATCGAGGATGAGGCGCTTACGCGGGGCGCGGCGATCGCCTTCTACATCGTCACCGCCATCGCCCCCACGCTGTTCATCGCGTTGATGATCGCCAGCCTCGGTTTCGGCGAGGACGCGGCAATGAGCGCCATCCACTACCAGCTACGCCGCTTCATGAGCCATGACAGCGTGCTCCTCCTCCAGACGGCAGTCACGCACACGACAACAACGTCCACGGGCATCCTCGGCACATTGGTCGGACTCTTCACGCTGGTCATCACGACATCGGGCGTGTTCGGCGAGATGGAGGACGCGCTAAACATCATCTGGCGCGCACCGCGAAAAGGTTCGGTGCTGCGGCGCCTTCTGCGCGGCCGCGCCGTCAGCCTTGCGCTTGTCATGGGCCTGGGCTTCATGCTGCTGGTGTCGATGATGATCACCGCCGCGATCACCGCGCTCGGCCACTACATCGACTATCACACACCCTACAGCCGGACTGCGCTCTGGTTTGCGAACATCGGTATCTCAATTCTGCTGATGACGGTGTTGTTTGCAGCGATCTACAAGGTGCTGCCCAACCACGACCTGGAATGGCGCGACGTCGGAGCAGGCGCGCTCATCACCGCGCTCCTGTTTCAGTTCGGCCAGTTCCTGATCGGTCTCTACATCGGTTCGTCCGGTCTCGGTGCGTCATATGGTGCAGCTGGTGGACTGATTGTCATGCTGGCATGGGTGTACTATTCCGCTCAGGTCTTCTTGCTGGGGGCGGAGTTCACCAAGGTCTACGCCTGC
>Ga0207680_10000822_pt1 | contig 14639 bp, 9 predicted proteins | sample KBSS23metaG_FD_184321 | JGI IMG/M metagenome (GOLD analysis project Ga0207680, IMG submission 184321) | Switchgrass rhizosphere microbial communities from Kellogg Biological Station, Michigan, USA - KBS S2-3 metaG (SPAdes) (version 2) | ecosystem: Host-associated > Plants > Roots > Rhizosphere >... | reverse complement strand
GCCGGTGGAAGCGCTCGCTGCAACGGCCAGACGCATTGCGGCCGGCGATTACACTCAGCCTGCGCCGATTGCGCAACACGACGAGGTCGGCGAACTTGCGACGACGCTTGCGAACATGGCGCAAGCGATCGGCGAACGCGAGGAACGCATCCGTTTCCAGAGCGGTCATGACGCGGCAACCGGCCTGCCGAATCGGGTTGCCGCCGAGGGCGCAATCCAGCAGGACCTGACAGCGAATGCGCGCCGGCACGGCGCTTTGTTGATGGTCGCATTGGCCCGTCTACCGGAAATCGTAAAGACCATGGGGCATGCAATCAGCGATCGCCTGATGCGCGATGCCGGCGCGCGCATCGGCAAACCCGCCGGTTCGGCATTGGTGGCGCGCGCCAGCGATATTCAATTTCTGGTGTGGCTGCGCGATGCCGAGCAGGCCGACGCGATCGCGCTCGCATTCCGCATCCTCGACGTGCTCGGTGAGCCGTACCGCGAAGCGGATCTCGCCATCGATGTGGCGCCCGTGGTCGGGATCGCTTTGCATCCGGCACATGGAGCGCAAGCGAGCCTGTTGCTGCAACGCGCCGAGGTCGCGTTGTTTGCGGCGCTCGGGTCCGAAGAGCCCGTCATGGTCTACGATCCGCTCGCCGATCCGCATCGGCCGGAACGTCTTTCATTGATGAGCGATCTGCGCGAAGCGCTGGAGCGCGACCAGCTGCAATTGCACTATCAACCCAAATTGAATCTGACGACGCGCCGTATCGACGGCGCCGAAGGTCTTGCGCGCTGGGGCTCGATACCGCCGGATGCATTCATTCCCCTGGCCGAGGAAACCGGCAATATCCGGCGTCTGACGCGCTGGGTGCTGGCCGCAGGCATCGCTTGTGCGCATCGGTGGGCAGTCGAGGGTAAAGAGTTGCGCCTTGCGCTCAACGTGTCCGCGCGCGATCTGGATGACGTCGATCTGCCGATTCGAATCAGCGAGCTGCTTTCGGCGCACGGTGTCGAGCCGCATCGAATCCAGCTTGAGATCACCGAGAGCGCGGTGATGGGCAAGCCCGAAGCCTCGATTCAGGTATTGCGGCGCTTGGCTGACCAAGGCATTGATTTGACCATCGACGATTTCGGCGTCGGTCAATCATCGTTCGCTTACCTGCGGCGGCTGCCGGTGCGTGAGCTAAAAATCGACAAGAGCTTCATGCTGAAACTCGCGGAAGGGTCGGCGGACCGCACGATCGTCAGCTCGATCGTGGAGCTGGGGCACCGGCTCGGCTACCGGGTGACGGCGGAGGGCGTGTCGGACCAAGCCACGCTTGACTATCTCGGCGAAATCGGTTGCGATCACGCTCAGGGCTTTTTCATCGCGCGTGCATTGCCTGCGGAGGCCTTCGATGCGTTCCTGGCCGACAGCGACCGATGGACAAGGCAGGCCTAGCGGCCTGATGCCGCGGCTTATTGCGTTGCTCGTATGCATGAATGCGATCCTGCCTGCGCGCGTCGTCGCCCAGGATTTCCAGATTCACGGCTTCGCCGACCTGCGTTTTGTGTCTGCCGCAGACGATGTGAGCTGGACGCATGGCGGGCTCGGCAAGACGCGTTACGGCGGCGGCAGCGACGCTGCGCACTTCGGCGGAGCCGCGCTGAACGCAACCTGGCAGGCGCGACCGGACCTGTTGGTGCTGGCCGACCTGCGCTACCAGCCGCAGGATCATTCGACAGTTGGCCTGGTCGAAGCATTCGCACGCTATCGGCCGGTATCGACCAGCGCCTGGCGCTGGTCGATAAAAGCTGGCGAATTTTTCCCGCCGATCGCGCTGGAAAACGATGCCATTGGCTGGACCAGTCCGTGGACGCTCACATCTTCGGCAATCAACAGCTGGGTGGGCGAGGAGTTGCGTACATTCGGCACCGAGTTTCGCATCGAGCATCGCGGCGAGGCGAACACGTTCGAGGCCGGCGCTGCGTTGTTCACGGCGAACGACCCGCTCGGCGAGATTCTGTTTGCACGCGGTTGGTCGATGAGCGACCTCGTCGAGGGTAGCGGCGGCCGTCTGCGCGAATCGGACGCCTATGCCGAGTCGCTCGGGATCGCGCCGCCACGCCGCTACGACCCCTTCATTGAGATCGATCATCGCGTGGGCTTCTACGCCGACCTCACCTGGCGCTCGCAGGAATTTGGCCGCGCCACTGTGCTGTACTACGACAATCGCGCTGACCCAAGCGCATATCACCCCTTCGGTGGTAACGATGAACTGTTTGCCTGGCGCACGCACTTCACCAGCGCGGGCGCGCAAAGCCGGATCGGAGATCTCGTATTGATCGGTCAGGCGATGGCCGGCACGACTGAAATCGCGCCGACGGGTTTTCGCGGAGAAGCCCATTTCTCGGCTGCGTATGTGCTCGCGGGCTGGGAGCTGGGTGCCTGGCGGCCGGCTCTGCGCCTGGACGCATTCACCACACGCGAAGATCCCGCATTTCCGCCCGCGCTGAGCGAACACGGCAACGCGTTGACGCTGGCAATGAACTGGAGGCCGCTGGACTGGTTGCGTCTGACCGGCGAAGCGCTACGCGTCAGTAGTACGCGTGACCAGCGTCTAGCGCTTGGTCTGGCGCCGCACCAGATCGATATGCAAGTGCAATTCAACGCACGGGTGCTGTTTTGAAGATGGACGAACGGCGCGCCCGCTAGGGACGCGCCGCCGGCGTGTCGACTACGCCTATTGGTTGAGCCGGTAGCGGACAGGCACTTCGATGCTGGCAACCACGGGTCGCCCATCATGTAATGCCGGTTCGAATTTCCAGTGCCGCACTTCATTCGGCGCCGCGCGATCGAGGATGCTCGAGCCGCTGTGGCGAATGACGCGAGCATCGGCAACCTGGCCATCGACATTTACCTGTGCGAGGACCAGTACAGTGCCTTCTTCACCGGCGCGCAGGGCCTGGATTGGGTATGCCGGTTGGGGACGTACCGTCAGGAACACTTGACGATCGCGTGGTTCGAGCGCTTGTGCTGGCTTGGACGCTTTGGCTACGCGGTGAGGCTTGGCAGCATTGGCGGACGCATTCGCGCCTGCCTTTGGCGTTGTTGTCGCCGATTGCGCCGAGGACGAAATGTCTTCGGTACTCAGCGGCGCTGTTCCGGTCGCTGAAGATGCCGTGTTTTCGGAAGACGTGGTCTGCGGAGCGGTAGCGGTGCCGTCGTCGCTTTCACCCTGATAGTAAACAAACGCACCCACGGCAATCGCGAGCACAGCCAATATTCCTACCATGGGCAATACGCCGGTCCGTGCCGGCCGAGCTGGTTGGGGCGCGGATTCTATCGGTGTCTTGGCATTGAGTTGAGCCATGTTGCACCTCCAAGTGTGGGACGTGTCAGGAACTCACCCCTGTAGTGGGAGAGTGGCACGCAGGTTGCGAGACAACGTTTGAATTTTGTTATTGGGAAAAAAACGTTCAGGTGCTGTTTCTAAAACGTAGTTGCTGCCCATTGGATCGACCGCGCCTGGTCGAGGTAGTCTATTGATATGCGAGCTTTCGTTCTTTCCGATTACGGCGGGCCCGAGCGCACGGCGCTGAGCGACGTGCCGGCACCGTCGCCGCGGGCTGGCGAACTCCTCGTCCGCGTCCACGCCGCCGGCCTCAATCCCGTCGATTTCAAGACGCGTGCCGGTAAATTGAAAATCATCCGCAACTATCCGCTGCCGATCGTGATGGGCAACGAACTGTCTGGCGTCGTTGCAGCCGTTGGCTCAGGTGTGGTGCGCTTTGCCAAGAACGACCGCGTGTTCGCGCGCGTGGACAAGGACAACATGGGCGCGTTTGCCGAGTTCGCTGTTGTCCATGAAGACCATGTTGCGCGAATGCCAGTGTCGCTGGACTTCCCGGCAGCAGCAGCGGTGCCGCTCGCGGCGCTCACCGCGCTGCAGGCGCTGCGCGACGAGTTGCACCTGAGTGCCGGCCAGCGCGTATTCATTCCAGGTGGCGCCGGCGGGGTCGGGACTTTCGCGATCCAGCTTGCCAAGCACTTTGGTGCCCACGTGGCGACGACGGCATCGCCGCGCGGCGAAGCACTCGTCAAGCGGCTCGGCGCCGACGTGGTAATCGATTATTCGCGTGAGCGCTTTGAAGACGAGTTGTCAGGCTACGATTGCGCGTTCGATCTGCTTGGTGGCGACACGCTGGCGCGCCTGTTCTGCGTACTCAAGCCGGGCGGTCGCGTGGTCTCGATCGCCGGCGTGCCGGAGCCGGTGACGGCACGCAAGGATCTGCGACGCGGCAACTGGCTCGCTGCGCTGTTCTGGGCCGTCAGCCTGAAAACGCGCCTTCGTGCCGCCCGCCATGGCCTCAGCTATCGTTATCTGTTCATGCATCCGAGTGGCGCCGACCTGGCCTATCTGGCTTCGCTCATCGACAGCAAGCAGCTTGAAGTCGTCGTCGACCGAGTCTTCCCATTCGCCGAAGCAAAACAAGCGATGGCCTACCTGGAAACCGGTCATGCCAAAGGCAAGGTCGTCCTTGAGCTAAGCCCCGCCGCTCCGAGTTGAGTCAATGATGTCCGTGTTGGATCGATTTGCGACTTCTATACGTTTAGACAGCAAGCGGCCACTCGGAGACATGGCGCGCCGCAGATTCATGACCGCAAAGCGGACGTCCAAATCGTTGAGGACATAGTCGAACGTCGTCGGAAGCGGTGCCCGTATTGTTCGTGATGAACACATGGTGTCCGGCACCCGTCGCCGCAACCACGGCCGCACGCGCGGGTTGAACATTTGTGGTGCCAGAGTATGCTGGCCGTGTCGCGCTGGAGGCAGTATGGTTTCTGCTTCGACGAGCTTGATTCTGCGCTGTGCGATGGCGCTGATCGCGGGGATGTGTAGTGCTCATTCGAGCCTCGCACTAGCCAGCGACCTTATCTTCGAGGACGGCTTCGAGGTGGCCCTTGGCTCGGCGTTCTTCGTCAGTCCGCAAGGGCTCGACACGAATCCCGGCACCAAGGTGTTGCCGTTTCAAACCATCAACAAGGGCATCGCAACGGCGGCGACCGATCCGGTCAAAAAGACCGTAGTCGTGGCCGGCGGCACATACAGCGAAAGCATCTCTTTGGTCGATGGCGTGAGCTTGTTCGGCCAGTATCAAACCGGTACTTGGACACGCGATCCGGCCAACGACACGGTCATCAATGGCGCCGCTGCAGTGAACAATCACTTGCGCACGGTGACCGCATCGAACATCGCATCCGCCACGACGCTCGACGGTTTCGTGATCTACGGCGCAGTCAACGCTACGGCCGGTGGCAACTCGTACGCAATCTACATTTCGGCTTCGAGCGCCAACTTGCGCATTAGCAACAATGTGATCTATGGCGGGCGTGGCGGACCCGGAGCAGCAGGGCCGCCCGGTACGAACGGCAGCGCGGGCGTGGATGGCGCCGCCTACTCCAGTGTACTCGACTCGTTCACCGCGGCGGGCGCCGGGCAATGCAGCGTTTCGAACAACCGCACTGCCTCGGGCGGTGGAACGCTGACCTGCGGTACGCCGGTCAACGGCGGCAACGGCGGCGGCAACAACTGCACGCCCGCGCAGTCGACGCAGAACAGCACGGCTACTTCACCGGCATCAGCGGGAACGACCGGAGGCGGCACCGGCGACGGCAGTGGCGGCACTGCGGGCACGCGCGGTTACGACGCCGCGCTCAACGGCTCAACGTGTTTTCTGCCGATCAGCGGCGGACAGGTTCAGTCGATGTCCGGCGGTGATGGCAGCGATGGTGGTAGCGGTGCGAGCGCGGTTCCGGGAGCATCCGGCTGCGTTGTTCCAGCAGGCAATGTTGCTGTCGATGACTGGATGACTGACACCGCCGCGAGCGGTTCGGTTGGCGCGAACGGCGGCGGTGGTGGCGGCGGCGGTGCCGGTGGCGGCGCCGCGTGTACAACGAATGCAACCTGCAAGGACATGCTCGGCGGCCATGGCGGAGGCGGCGGCTCAGGTGCTTGCGGCGGTTCTGGCGGCAACGGCGGCAGCGGCGGCGGTGGCGCATTCGACATCTTCGTCGTCGGCGGCACGGCGCCGATCATCCGGCGCAACACACTGTTTCTCGGCGACGGCGGCGACGGCGGCAATGGCGGCGACGGCGGCGTCGGTGGGCTCGGCGGCGATGGCAGCCAGGGCGGGCAAACCGGCGCGTTGTTCTGCACCGGCCAAGGCGGCCGAGGCGGCAATGGCGGCACTGGCGGCCATGGTTCCGGCGGCGGTGGCGGCTGCGGCGGAGCAAGCGTCGGCATCTATACGTCGGGCGCCGGCACACCTGACTACTGCACAGCCGGTAATAACATCGGCTACGGCGGTTTTGCCGGATCCGGTGGAGCGGGCGGCGCGTCGCTCGTGAGTCCCGGCGGCGCGGGGCAAACCGGCATACAGGCTGTTTGTTCCTTCAATTGACATGGCGAGAACGATATGGTCCCGTCATCGACTGCCAAACTCGTTCGACTCTGCGCACTAGCCTTGTTTGCCGCGGCGTGCTGTTTGCGATCGAACTCGCTTCGAGCGGATAGCGACGTCGTATACGCGAACGGTTTCGACAGTCCACTGGTCGCGAATGCGTTCTTTGTCAGCACGCAAGGCCTCGATACGAACCCCGGTACCACGGACCAGCCATTCCTGACCATCGCCAAGGGCATCTCGGCTGCCGCAGCCGATCCGTTGAAGCGTACCGTGCTTGTCGCCGAAGGAACCTATAGCGAAAGCATTGCGCTCGCCGATGGCGTCAGCGTGCTCGGCCAGTACCAGAACGGAAGCTGGGCGCGCGGCCTCAATTTTTATACGATCATCGACGGTGTCTCTTCTGTCGGCAACCACGACCGCACCGTGGTCGCGTCCAACATCACCTCGGCAACGACGATCGACGGCTTTGTGATCTTCGGTTCCGTCAACGACAAGCCCGGTGGCAATTCGTACGCGATCTACGTCTCCGGCTCGAATGCCAACTTGCACATCACGAACAACTTCATCTTCGGTGGGCGCGGCGGACCCGGCGCAGACGGCTCGACTGGCCCCGATGGGCTCGATGGTGCCGCAGGCAGTGGCCGCACTTCGAATCTGTCGATCGCCGACGCTGCTTACGACGCGAAGGACGCAAACGGCACCGGCGAATGCGACGTCGCCAACAGCCGCCAGTATGCCAATGGCGGCATGCTCACCTGCGGCGCCACGCCGGTCGACGGCGGCAGCGGCGGCGGCAATCTTTGTCCGGCAATGAGCTTCTGCGATCTGTGGGATGCCAACTTCGGCTGTCTGCAGAACACGTCCAATTTTCACTGGACCAAATACACCGCGCTCGACGGCGCGTCGGGAACGACCGCTGGCGGCGTGACCGACGGCGCCGCTGGCCCTGGTGCGGCCTCCGGCGATGACATGATCCAGATCTTCGCGAACTTCTATGGCGGATATATCTGCTACATCCCTCCGGGTACGACTTACGGTTTGAACGGCGGCAACGGCAGCGATGGCGAGCACGGCTCCGCGGCTGCGGGCTGCAGTGTTGCATCAGGCACGGTCGTCGGCGGCGATTGGGTCGGCGGTGCTGCGCCGGCGGGAATCTCGGGCGGCCACGGGGGTGGCGGCGGAGGTGGCGGTGCCGGCGGCGGGGGCAAATGCGAGAACGATGGTCACGGTCACACCGCGTGCACCGACGGCGGCGGCAAGGACACACTGGGTGGTCACGGTGGTGGTGGCGGCTCGGGTGCTTGTGGTGGCGCCGGCGGCGCCGCCGGCAACTCCGGCGGCGGCGCGTTCGGAGTATTCATTGTCGGAAGTAGCACAGCGCCGGTTGTCAGCGGGAACACATTGTTCGGCGGCTCGGGTGGCCGCGGCGGCGCGGGCGGTAATGGCGGCGCCGGAGGTATTGGTGGATTAGGAGCAATCGGAGGAACCACCGGCGTACCGGTCATCTTCTGCACCGACATTGCCGGCCAAGGCGGCAATGGTGGCGACGGCGGCGACGGCTCGGGTGGAGGCGGAGGTTGTGGGGGCGCGAGCTACGGCATCTATACCTTTGGCATCGGTACACCGGTTTACTGCACGGGGACCAACAACACGATCGTCGATGGGGCAGCGGGATCCGGCGGCTCCGGCGGACTGTCGCTCGTCAACACGGGAGGATCCGGCGCTTCAGGTGTCTTGGCAGGCTGCTCATTCAATTGAATCGCCCAACAGTTGTGGAATACGGGTCTGGGTATCAACACGCTCTATAGGACCAATTTCCGATGCTTGAAAGCAGCCGCTCGCGATGGACCGCAATGGGTCGCAAGCAGACTTGTCCCCCATCACCGAACGCGCACGACTGCACGCAGCGCTCAGCCTGAGCCGCCCCGGCATCTCGTGCAAGCAGCTTGTGTCGCGATTTCCTCCCAAGAATACGCGCGGCCGGACACTCTGGATAGGCTAAGGGCAGCGGTCGAGCATCTAGCGCTCGATCGGCGAGTTAAACGTCGCGTCGTACTCGAACGTTGCGCGATAATCATCAAAAGTGTGCGGGCTCTTGGTCTGCAGGTGACCGGCGATCGTCTTGGCATCGAGCGACTTCTGCTCGAACCGATCGAGCCCACCAGTACTCATCCAGCCCTTATTGATCTCGACCGTATAGATCTCAGTGCCGTTGGCGCTTTTTCCATGGCCGAACATGTCGTCGCCGATGGTTACGGCAACGGCGTGAAGCTTGCCCGTAGCGGCTAGCTTGGGGAGCTGGTCGGGGGCGTGACGCAGAGCGTCCTCGCCGATCGGTGCGTCGGAGAGGATCACACGAATCTCTTCCTTCTCCTTGTGAAAGGAGTCCGGCCGCGCGATCGCGTACACGTGCGTGAGCGGAATCGATTTTCCGTTGATGACGAACTTGCCTTGTACGGTGCCCTCAGCTGAGAACGTCGGGGTCGGCGCGCACAGTGCCGCCGCTACGATGATTGCAAAACGCTTCATGACGATTCCTCCGATGTCTTTGCGGGAGCAAGCGGTCGGCTGTGTCTCATCAGCCGATGCAAAGGCTACTCCGATCCAGGCCCCACGCCATGCGTGATTTCCCTCAGTCAAAAGCGCTCATACGCGAAACTCGAAATCAGCAGCCTGTGCATTCGAATGCCCTTCGCCCCGAAGCGGACATTCGCGACCGACTGGATTGGGTCGACTTCCGTCCGACGATGTCGTTATCGAAGGAACACGTGCGCAAACCGGTGCAGGTAACTGAACTCGCTTAGGCAGCCTCTTTAGCCTTCGTCATCGCGCTTGATGGATTGATTGGATTCCTTCGGCTCGGCTTTCGCCTTCTCGTCCTTGCGCACGATTTCGGCCGGGTTGTCGCCGACGTCGTGCAATTGCAACGGACTGTCCAGCAGCGGTTGCGGGTCCACGCGCGCGGCGAGCCAGCGAATTCCTAAGTGCAGGTGCGCTCCGGTCGCGCGGCCGGTTCCACCCACTTTACCGATGACGTCACCGCGTTTGACCTGGTCACCCGGCTGTACCGCAATGGCGGACATGTGGAAACTCGCGCTGACCATGCCGCCGCCGTGATCGATGTACACGCTGTTGCCAGTTAGAAAGTGCTCGTCGGCGAGCACGACCGTGCCGTCGGCAATCGCCTTGATCGGGCTGCCCTCGTTTACCGGATAGTCGCGCCCGGTATGCTGGCTTTCGACTTTGCCGTTGAATGTGCGCAGGCTGCCGAAATCGTCCTCGTTCCTCGGCAACGGTTTGGCCGGCGCCCCGAGCGGCAGCGAAAAACGCGGCGCCTCGATCTTCGCCGCGAACAGTTTGAGCACCGCTTCGCGCTCAAGCAGCGCGCGCTTCTGATTTTCAGGTGATATGTTGATGTAGGTATCGTCGGGCAGGTTGATGTCAACCTTGGGACGCTCGACCTTTCCAACGATCGCCACAGCGTGGCGCAGCTTGCCGTCTTGATCGACGGCCGCGATCGCGTAACGGCCGGGCTTCGCGTCGACATCGAATGGGTAGTAGCAAACCGAATCCACAGCCGGATATTTCTTGGCACCGAGCACACAACTTTTCGCGGCGATACCGGGCCAGCGTGCGACTTCGCCCTGGTTGAGGATGACGCTGGGTCTGGAGGCGGGAGGTGTTTTGTGCGCGGCTGCCACGACGTTGCCCGTGGCTAGCGCGAGAACCGTAAAGAACACTGAGTGTGCGATCGGCATGATGATATGCCCCCTTCCGTTGGTGGGATTTGTCAGATGCAGAATGGCGCAGACAAGCTGAATGGCGGCCGGTTGCGCGAGCTGCAGAACTACCGTTCGACCTGAGATATCGGCGACGAACGCAATCTTTCGAAATGGGCTGTGCCGCAGCGATCCAGAAAGCGGCCTGTCAGGAGCTTCTGCTTCGGGTCGGAAGCCGAAACCCTGTAAAGGCTTTGGGCCTGCGAGCTCATTTTTCGCTCTTTCAATATCTGCCTTTTCGTAAGGATCATCGCGATTCACCAACTGCAGATATTTTGTTAGCGCCTCGCGGCAGACACTCGGATCTTTGTCGTGAGCGACAGCGGCTTTCAACAACCACGGTCGAGCGTGATTGGGGTAGTTGGCTATTAATTTTGAGACCAATTGGTCTGCCTTATCCGGCTTTGGCAGCTTCGATAGATACAGCATGCTCAAACCCATAGCCGCACTTTCATTTGCGGGATTGATAGTGAGTATTTTCAGGTAAGCATCCTCGGCATTGGAGTAACGTGTCATGTCGATGAATACACGAGCTCGCGTGTAAAGGGCTTCGACATTGTGCGGACCAATTTCCATTGCCTAATCTAGATCGGCAAGGGCCTTGTCGTGTTGCCCCAGGTGTTCTAACGCGAGCGCGCGCCACGCGTAGCCCTGATCACCAAACCGGATTGTCTGGGAACAATAACGCGCGGCATCTTCGTAATCGTGCAGGGTTGCTGCAACTTCGCCTGCCCGTTCCAGAAAACAAGACGCAGGTCCGTCGGCGCCCGCGCTACGGAGTTCTCTCAATGCTGCTGAGTAGTCGGGCGGATGACCGTGCAAAAATAGCAACGACAATGCAACCGGGTTTGCGCTCGGCCGGGTCCAGCTTAGGCGTTACGTGCGTCTCCGAAAATAGGCCTGTCTTTCCCGGTCGAGCGACCGACTCGATTCGCGCAGTCGCAGCAGGTCCTTGCGTGCGATGAGCCCGACCAGTGTTCCGCTGCTTGCCTCGACAATTGGGACGCGGCCGACGTCGGCGGCGATCATCAGATCGGTGACGCGGCCGACCATGTCGTCCGGATGGGCGACCGGCAGCGACGCATCCGAAACGATGTCATTTAGCGTCTGCTCTGGGTGGCGCTCCTGCGCCTGCCAGCGTAGCGCGTCGGCGCGCGTCACCATACCGACGAGCCGGCTCTGCGCATCGATAACGGGATAGCTGCGGTGGCGGTGCGCGTCGGCGCAAAAGAATTCGGCGACATCATCGATCAGCATCGTCGCCTGCAGCGTATCGACTGACGTGACCATGATGTCGGCGGCGCGCGTAAGCTCGAAAGGATCAATCCCGTACTCACGCGTCACGTGTTGGCCGCGACGTGCGATCTTCTCGGTGAGAATCGAACGGCGCAGTAACAATACCGTGACGGCGTAAGCAGCGACGGTCGCCACGAGCAGGGGCACGAGCATCTGCACCTCACCCGTGAGTTCGACCGCGAACAGCGTACCGGTGAGCGGCGCACGCATCGTGCCTCCCATCATCGCCGCCATCCCGAGCAAGGCCCAGCTCGCGGGTTCCCCGGGCAGCCACAGACCGAGCAGCCAACCGAGCGCGCCGCCGAGAATCAGCAGCGGCGCCAGCACACCACCGGACGTGCCGGATGACAACGCAATCAGCCAGATCGCAGCCTTCACCGCGAGCAGCAGCAGCACCGCCTGTGCCGCAGGGTGCCCAGAGAGCAAGTCGGCGATTACGTCGTAGCCGACACCGAGCGCGCGCGGTTCGATCCAACCGCCGAGCCCTACCGCGATTCCGCCGAGTACCGGCCACCACATCCAATGCAGAGGAAGGCGTTCGAAGGCATCCTCCAGGCGATAGAGCAGCGTAGTGAGAAAACCCGATTGCAGCCCGGAGACGATGCCGAGGCCAGCGCAGACGAGCAATCCCCACCAGGGCAGCGTCCAATGGAAGTGCGCATGAAACAACGGCCCTTCGTCAAACAATTGAGGTCGCCACGTCATCGCCGTGCCGACGGCGACCGTGACCGGAATAAAACTGCGTGGTTTCCATTCGAAGAGCAGCAATTCCACGGCCAATAGCACGGCCGCCAGCGGCGTGCCGAAGATCGCTGTCATGCCGGCCGCGGCGCCGGCGACGAGCAGCGTTTTTCGCTCCGCCGCACTCAAGTGAAAGAACTGGGCGAACAACGAACCAATCGCGCCGCCGGTCATAATGATCGGACCCTCGGCGCCGAACGGGCCTCCGGTTCCGATCGATATCGCCGACGACAGGGGCTTGAGCACGGCGACTTTCGGCGACAGCCGGCTGCCGCCGATCAGGATCGCCTCGATCGCTTCAGGAATGCCGTGTCCACGGATTTTTTCCGAGCCGAAGCGCGCCATCAGCCCGATGCACAAACCGCCGAGGGCCGGAACGGCGATCAGCCACAGGGTGCGGGGGACCTCCGTCATGGCGATGGGAGCCGTGCTGATCCTGTGGAACCAGACGGCATTGCCGACGAGCGCGATCAGTTTGATCAACAGCCACGCCGCAAACGCGCCGCCACTGCCGACCACGAGCGCCATCGCCATCAGCAACAGCACGCGTCGATCGGTGGTGAAATCGGCGAGACGGCTGCGCGGCAAGGATTCGTTGTACGAGACAGCCAGCGCGTGGTTCTGAGAGTCTTCGGCACGCATCGGAAATCTGACTCGGGGTTTGGTAGGGCGGAAAATTATATCGCACTACGATATTATTGGCAGACAACGAGGCAGGCAGCGATCGAACCGAATACTTCCAAACGCCGATTGACGGCGTCAGACTACGCGGCACTCGCGCGCTGGCGCCATGTCCTGCGCCGGTTCAGCGTGTTCAGCGCGTCCGCCGCTCATGCTGCCGGATTACCCTCGCAACAACATCAGGCCATTCTCGCCATCAAAGGGCACACGCACGGCGCGATGACCGTGGGTGCGCTCGCCGAGATGCTCTTGATCACGCCGCACGCCGCGACTGAATTGGTCGACCGTCTCTGCGCCGGGAGCTTGGTTGTGAGGTGCAAAGACTCTCGCGACCGAAGGCGCCTCGTCTTGACCCTCACCCGACGAGCCGAGAACATCCTACGAGCACTGAGCGTGGTGCATCTGCGAGAAATCAGAGAAAACGCTGCCACGCTATTTTCGATATTGCGAGCCCTCGTGCGGAAGTAGATGCCCCTTCCTTTCCTTCTGCACGGAATGCAGCCTATGGACGGGTTGCCCCGATAGCTGCCGGCCGTGACTGTCGCCTAGGGGTCGACTTGCGGCAGTCGAAGTGCGGCCAACTCCTGACCGAGAGTATTCCCTTCTGCAGTGCGAACATATCAGGAGAGCTCCGTCGAAAGCCCGAAATGCTTGTGATACTCGCGGCATCACGTAGGCTCGCACACGTAGCCCTGAAGCCGACCGAACCACAATCGGCGGAATCAGCGGATCTTGCCTGACGCGGATCGTTCTTCCCGGCAGTACCAATCTCTCTGTCGCCGCCAGGAACGCCTCTGCGCGTGATAAAATGCAGTATTCGCAGCACCGTTCTGCTGGCCGCTTTCGGACTGCGCTCCCGTCATGATTCAAAGGATGACCGATGTATTCGCGAGATTGGTCGCGTAGAGCCACGTGCGCTCTTTTCTCGATCGTCTGTTCCACAGCATTCCACAGCGCTGTCGCATCCACGACGACCATGACTGTAGAGGACGCGGTCACGCTCGTGTATCCGGAAGCATCGACGATGCTATTCCCCGTGGTGCGCAGCGGCGACCTCGGTTTCGAGGTACTGCTCGATTACCACACCGCAAACGGTACCGCGATTGGCGGGGTCGATTACACGGCGACGGCAGGGACGCTCGATGCGCCCGCGGGCGTGGTGAACAGTTCGATCCCAGTCGCGGTGAGTGCGAAGTCGCACCCTGCGCAATTGACGTTCGATCTCGTGTTAGACCGGGCAATCGGCATCGGTGCGCAGCCTGCGTTTGCCGCACAGCAGACGTTCGCGACGGGATTCCAACCGTTCCGAGTTGCATATGCTGATCTCAATGGTGACGGCAAGCCCGACGTGATCGTCGAGAACGGCGACAGCACGTTCTCGGTACTGCTGAACACGACCCCACCGGGAGCCGCTGCGCCTACGTTCGCTGCACAGCAAATCGTCTCCACGACGGAACCCATATCGGCGATAACGGTGGCTGACATTAACGGCAACGGCAAGCCCGACGTGATCGTGGCGAACGCCTATGGCGGCTCGGTATCGGTGTTCTTCAACCGGACAGCGCCCGGCGCGACCACGGTCGCGTTTGCCGCTCGTCAGACGTTTTCGATCGGCAACGTATCCGCCACGCCGAACCACGTTGCAGTGGCTGATCTGAACGGTGACGGCAAGCCGGATCTCGTCGTCAGCGCGGCGAACCTCACCGC
>Ga0207680_10000815_pt1 | contig 14697 bp, 15 predicted proteins | sample KBSS23metaG_FD_184321 | JGI IMG/M metagenome (GOLD analysis project Ga0207680, IMG submission 184321) | Switchgrass rhizosphere microbial communities from Kellogg Biological Station, Michigan, USA - KBS S2-3 metaG (SPAdes) (version 2) | ecosystem: Host-associated > Plants > Roots > Rhizosphere... | reverse complement strand
GACGGTGATCGATCCCGACGGCAACAAGCCGATCCGCTTCCTGCCCTTCATCAAGGAGCAGGGCGAGCCGGACTTCTGGTGCCCGATGGCGTCGGCGTTGCGCTTCCTGCGCAAGGATATCGCGGCTTTCCCGCACGAGACGTTCCTGATGCCGGATCCGGCGCGCGTGGAGACCTTTCGCAAGGCGCTGGCCGAGAAGGGCAAGGGTCCGTATGTCGGCATCTGCTGGCGTTCGATGATGCTGGCCGCCAAGCGCGCCAAGTACTACTCGGCGCTGGTGATGTGGGAGCCGATCCTGAAAACGCCCGGCGTCACGTTCGTCAATCTCCAGTACGGCGACGCGAAGGACGACATCGCGGCGGCCAAGACGATGTTCGGAATCGACATCCACCAGATGGACGTCGACCTGAAGGACGACATCGACGGCGCGGCAGCGTTGTCGGCGGCACTGGATCTGGTGATCTCCGCACCGACGGCGGCGGCTGCGAATGCCGGCGCGATCGGGACGGAAGTCTGGTTCCTGGCGGCGGGCCGCGTGTGGCCACAGCTCGGTACCGATGAGTACCCTTGGTACCGCAAGACGCGCGTGCTGGCGCCCGAGAAGTTCGGCGACTGGAATGCGCTGATGCCGCAAGCGGCGAGCGAACTGGCGGCGTTCGCAAAGCGCTAATAGCCCTTGCGCAGGTTCTCTTCGACCGAGATCACGCAGCGATTGTAGCGATCGGTACCCGGCGCATAGCCGCGGTTCACGCAGTAGGTGGCCGCCTGCGGGCAGCCCGCGGCGGTGCAGCCATTGGGCTGGACGGCGGCCGTGTCGTCTCCGAATGGGTCGTACATGAGTGAATCGCAGCCGCCGAGGCAGAGCGCCAAACCCAATGCTGCGAGCGTGATCCGGATCCGCATTCTTGCCCCCTGCCTCCCAAGAGCGAAACAGCGGGAATCATAGCGCAGCGAAGCGGCCTCTGCCTATGCGCGGCCCGTTCATTTCGCCTTAGCGGCGGGCGCTGCGCAGGTTCTGGCTGACAGAAGTGAGGCAGCGGTCATAGCCGAGGGTGCCCGGCTGATAACCGCGCGCGGCACAGAAGCCCGGTGCTTGTGGGCAGCCCGTGGGCGTGCAGCCATTTGCAGCGACCGGCGCGGCGGTCGCGCTCCCCGCGTCGGTGAAGACGTCCGGCACCAGGAAGCCGCGCTCCGGTCCGCCGACGCGCGCGATCATCTTGTCGGCGATGGACGAACAGCCGCCGGCAGCGAGGGCGAGAAACAGGACGGCGAGGTGGAACGGCTTCATCGAAGCACCCCTTAGAAATTCATCGTGAAATGGACGCTGGCGCCACCGCCGTCTTCGGGAAGGACATCCATCCGATAGCGGCGGTTCTCGTGATAGCGGGTAACCAGGGCGTAGTTGAAGCCGAAGGACAGCGCGCTGGATGCCAGCGTGTCGTACCAGTGGTTCTTCTTGGCGTCGGTCAGCGCATAGCTCACCAGGAAGCGGGCGGCATAGGCGGGAACGCCGTACTGCCAGCCATAGCGCTGCCATAGATAGCTGGCCGAGGAATCCGCCAGCGCGACGTCGGGCGGCGAAAAGCTGTTGAAATCCGAGCGATCGGGCCGCTCGATGCGGACAGCGGAACGCAGCGCATAGGCCGCGCCCACCGTAAGCCCGGCCGCGAGCGCGAACTGGCCGATGCCTTTCCAGTCACCGTCATGGGCCAAGGAAACGCCGACCGCCGAAACCGGCAGCGCAACGAGCAGGATGTTGCCGGTGTTGCGCAGCGCCTTGCTCGCCGCGGACGCAGGTGTCGACGCCAGCGCCATGGCGGCCAAGCACAGACAAAGCAGTCTCAGCCGCGATACGCCCACCCCCTACTCCCATTTTTGCCGACAGTAGGCGCGGGGTTTCAGGGCGGCGTCAAGGCGACAGCGTTAACTCGCGGGTTTGGCCAGGGCGTCCGGCGCCGTCACGGGCGCGTTCGCCGGCGATGGAGCGGGCCACGCGTCGGCTGGCAAAAACGTCATGTTCACAACGCTATCGTATTCGTTGTCCGCTCCGTTGTCGGCTACTGCTGCTGTTGCTGCTGTTGATGATAGAGATGCTCAGGCATCGACGGCGTGGGACGCGGCGAACTCATCGGGCGGGCGACACGCAGGAAGTCTTCGTGGCGGACGGGCGCCTGCGTCGCCTCCACTGCGACGGAGATCGCGAGTTCGCTCTCGGCGCCGCCCTTGAACGTGCCGCGCGTGGGCGGAACATCGGCGTAATCGCGGCCAACTGCGGCACGGATGTGGCGCTCGCCGGCGAGGATGTCGTTTGTGGGATCGAAACCGATCCAGCCAAGGCTGGGCAGATACATTTCCACCCACGCATGGGTCGCGTTGTCGGCGGAGCGGTCCTGCCGGCTGCCACGATGGTAGAGATAGCCGGACGCATAGCGCGCCGGGATGCCCCAACTTCGCGCGATGGCGATCATGATGTGCGCGAAATCCTGGCAGACACCGCGTTTGGCCTTGAGCGCCACGCCGATCGGCGATTGCGCGTCGGTCACGCCGGGCGTGTATTCGAACGCCCCGTGCAGCGTCGTGTTGAGGCGGCGCAGCGCCGTGAGCGGATCGTCCTTCGGCTTGCCGAGATCGTGGGCGGCGACAAATTCGGCAAGCTCCGGCGTCATGCATGCGAACGTGGACGGTTCGAGCAGGTCGAACTGGTCGTCGGTCAGGTTGTAACCATTGTAGCGGCCCCATTCGAGCGCATCGGCGCCCTGCGGCGGCACCGGCATGGCACCGATCTCGACCACCGCCTGCGCCTCGATGCGCAACTCGTCGTGCTCACGCAGCACATTGAAGTGATAGACGGCGTTGCCGAGGTAATCCGTATACGCATAAAGTTGTGAGCGCGGGTTCGTGGTGATCTGAAAGCTGCGCAGCGCCTGCGGCCCTTCCGAGCGTGGTTGCATGCGCAATTCCATCACGGTTTCACGCACCGGCGAGGAATAGCGGAAGCGCGTAACGTGCCGGATCGAATAATACATCAGAGCACCGTTTCCGCGCCGTAGCTGATGTAAGAGACATGCACGGCTTCATGGATTTGCTCGCACTGGTGCGTGATGTCGGCGAGGAAGGGCACGATGGCGCCGCTCATCAGATCCTCGACCTGCCCAAAATCGACCGCCGCTTTGAGCTTGCCGGCGAGTCGTTCGACCGTCGCGCGGCGGGCGGGAGGCGCCGCGGGCGCGACGCGGGACAGCGAGTCCACCACGCGATCGACGGCAAAGCGGACCGAATGTGGAAACTCGGGATCAAAGATCAGAAACTGGGCGATCCGTTCCGGCCGGATAGAAGCGGTGTAGGCGCGGCTATAGGGTTCGAAAGCGCAGCAGAATTTGAGCAGCACCAGCCAGTCGAAATACTTGGGCGTGGGCTTGCCGGGCTGGCTGCGGAAATGCAGGTCGAGCAGCCGCGAGATGAGTTGTGCGCGCTCGATATATCGGCCGAGCTGAAGAAAGTGATAGCCCTCATTGTGCGTGAGGGTGGAGAGCACGACGCCCTGCAGGGTGTGAAAATCCTCGAGCGCCTCGCGGAAGATTCGCTCCGGCGAATGGCTCCACACGGCGTCCGTCGTAACAGGCAGAAGGCGAAGATAGAGCTTGTTGAGGTGTTCCCACACTTCCGTCGAGAGGTGCTCCCGTACCTGTCGGGCGTTGTCGCGCGCAAAGCGCAGCGAGGAAACCAGCGAGGACGGGTTCACGCGATTGAACGCCAGCGTCTGGGTGATGATGTAGGCGTCGTGGGCCTTGGGCGCAGACTCTCCGGCGGAGACCGCTTCCACCACGCGGTGCCAGGAGGCATCGGCGTCCTCGCGGGTCTGCTCGACCATGGATTCGAGCTTGACGGCAACAAGACGTGCGGTGTGCTCGCCGCGCTCGAGATAGCGGGCCATCCAGTAGAGCGAATCCGCGACGCGGCTCAGCATGCGCTCCCCTGCCCGCTCATTCGCTCAGCACCCAGGTGTCTTTCGAGCCGCCGCCCTGGGACGAATTCACCACGAGGCTGCCGCGCTTGAGCGCGACGCGGGTGAGCGCGCCCGGAACGATGGTGGTCTGCTCACCGTGCAGGATGAAGGGGCGAAGATCGACATGGCGCGCCTCGACGCCGCCATCGACGAAAGTCGGCGCGGTGGAAAGCTGGATCGTCGGCTGCGCTATGTAGTTGTCGGGATCAGCCTTGATCTTCTGCGCGAAGTCGTCGCGTTCCTTCTGGCTGGCATGCGGGCCGACCAACATGCCATAGCCCCCGGACTCGCCCACCGCCTTCACCACCAACTTGTCGAGATTGGCGAGAACATGACTCAGCGACGACACCTCGCGGCACAGGAACGTCTCGACACTCCCAAGGATCGGCTCTTCCGAAAGGTAGTACCGGATCAGGCGCGGGACATAGGCATAGATCGCCTTGTCGTCGGCAACACCGGTACCGAGCGCATTTGCCAGCGTGACATTGCCCGCGCGATAGGCGTTGAACAGGCCGGGTACGCCGAGCGCTGAGTCGTCGCGGAAAATCAGAGGGTCGATGAAGTCATCGTCGATGCGGCGATAGATGACGTCGATGCGCTTCAGGCCCGACGTGGTGCGGGTATAGACGACATTGTCGTTGACCAGGAGGTCGCGGCCTTCGACCAGCTCCACCCCCATCTGGCGCGCGAGGAAGGCGTGTTCGAAATATGCGGAGTTGAAGACGCCAGGCGTGAGCACCGCGATCGAGACGTCCTCGTGAAACGGCGCGAGGCTGCGTAGCGTGTTCAACAGCTCGTTGGGGTAATGCTCGATCGCGCGCACTCCCATGGAACGGAAAACGGCCGGGAAAGCACGACGCACCACCTCGCGGTTGGCGAGCATGTAGGAGACGCCCGAAGGGACCCGCAGATTGTCTTCCAGCACGACGAAATCGCCTGTTTCGTCGCGGATGAGATCGCTGCCGCAAACGTTGACATAAGCGCCGTGCGGCACCGCGAGCCCGCGCATCTCGCGCCGGTAGTGCTTTGACCCGTAGATCATCGACCGTGGCACGATACCGTCACGCAGCACGCGCGCATCACCGTAGATATCACGCAGGAACATGTTGAGCGCCGCGATGCGCTGCTTGAGGCCGGCCTCGACGCGGGCCCATTCCCGGGCGGTGACGATGCGGGGCAGAAGATCGGTCGGGATAATCCGCTCGGTCGCCTGATTGTCGCTGTAGACCGTGAAGGTGATGCCCTGGTGCAGGAAGGTCTGCTCGCAGGCCTGCTGGCGGCGGAGCAGCTCGTCGGGGGGAAGTGTCGTCAGGCGTCCGTCGAGCGAGCCATAGTGCGGGTGCACCTGGCCCTCGCGCGTGAACATCTCGTCATAGGCCCGGCCCAACGCATAGTGCTGGTACGGGACATCCTTCCCCGGAATACAGGGATGGCTGGGCAGATGGTGATCCGGCCCCCCGAAGTCTTCCGTGTGCGCCAGCGCCTCGTGCTGCATTGCGAAATGATGACGGGATGACGGGGTAACCCGTCAAGCCGTCCTGCGGCTTGTGGCGAACGAAGGCGTGGTCAAAAGAGCGCAGTTAGTGCGTGGCGTGCTTGCCGGTCAGGAATTCGCGGACGTCGCGGGCGGACTGGTTGGGGATTTCCTCCATCGGGATGTGGCCGGTCCCGGCGTAAATGAGAACCTTCGAGCCGGGGATGGCGTCCTTCCAGGTCGCCGCGGTGGCGGCGGGGATCAGGTGGTCCTGCTCGCCCCACAGAATGAGAACCGGCATGGTGAGCTTGCCGATGTCCTTCTTGATGGCGTCGCGGTTGTAAGGCTGGTTGAAGCGTTCGAAGGTCGCCTGGCGCTCGCCTTCCAGCAGCGCCATGTCGGTGTAGAGCTGAACCATCTGGTCGGTCAGCACCTTCTTCTGGACGATGGCCTTGTCGAGCCCCTCTTTCACCAGCGGCTTGGGATCGATATGCGCGAGGATCGCCTGCGCCCAGCCCATGCGTAGGAGGCGGAAGGCGAGCGGAATCTGGTCGCCCTGCTTGCTCGGCATGCCAGCGGCATCGACCAGGATCAGGTGATCGACGCGATCGGGATATTCCTCGGCGAAGCGTGCGGCGACGGCACCACCCATGGAATTGCCGGCGAGGGTGAATGTCCTGAGGCCCAGCTTGTCCGCGAAGGCTTTGACGAAGTTCACCATCCCTTGGTTGGAATAATCGCGGTTGTTGGTGGGTCCGGTGAGGCCATGCGCGGGAAGGTCGACCGATACGACGCGGAATTCGTCCGACAGCGTGTTCGACCATGGCTCCCAAGTGAACAGAGAAGCATTCGAGCCGTGCAACAGGAGGATGACAGGCGCATTGGCGGCACCGCGGATACGGTAGTGCGCGCGGGCACTGGGCGACGCGGGCGTCGATGGCGACGCATCAGGCAGCGTCGAGGGATAGGTGAGATCGACAAACTGCGACGGCGGGGTCGCGTATTTTGCTTCCAGCGTGGCGCGCGGAATGTCACCGGCGCTCATATAGATGAACAAGCCGACGAGCGCGGCGACGATGATGCCAAGGATGATCAGGACGTGACGCATGACGCTTCCACTTCGCTTGGATGTCATGGCCCGCGGAAGCGAGCCACCCAGTTCGAAATCTTCGGATTATCTAAAGGTAATCGAAATCGCGCGCATCTGGTTGCATGTCGCGGGGTGTCATCTGGGTCGCCCGTATTCGCGGGCCACGACAACCTTTTGTAATTCCAGACTTCTTAGAAGTCGGCCCCGGATGGCCCCGGGTCGTCCGGGGGACGCGGCAGCGAGACGATGTTGGGTGCAGCGGCGAGTTGGGGCTTCTTCCGGTGCGGGACAGCAATGACCGGCTCGATCGTGACCGAGGGCGCGGAGGGGTGATGCGCGTGCGACTCGGCAGGGCCGCGGGCAGCCCATTGCAGCGTGTCGAAGCTCGCGCAAGTGTTGCAGACAGCGGTCCAGTCGTTCTGTGTGGATGCGCACCGCGTGCAGTGCCACTCGGCGTCGCGCGCGGCGCGGGCCGCGCGGGCGAGCCAGATGTGCGCCGACGTGGCGTCGGCGTTCTCGCCTTCCTCGATCTCGGCCATCAGAGCGCACACGCGCGCGCTGGCGTGATCGTCGGCGAGTGGCGCAAGAATGCGCCGCGCCGCGGACCAATCCTTATCGTGCACGGCTTCTTCAGCTTCCAGTACGCGGCTTTCGAAGTGATCGCGGTTGAGATGCGCGAGATTAACGAGGCGCTTGACGCGCTCCTCATGCGTCTCGTCCGGCTTCACTGAGGCATAGACATCGGCGAGGTCGGGATGGGGCGACGTCGCCCAGCAGGCTTCGACCACACCCTGCGCGCGCCACGCCTTGCCGTCGACGGCGAGCTTGCGTGCGGCGAGCACGGCGGCGGGTGCAAGGCCTGGGTCAAGGGCGAGGGCTTCGGTCGCGTGCTCTAGCGCCGCATGCAGAGCGCCGGCATCGTCGGCATCGATCGCCTTGGCGGTGAGCAGCACGGCGCGACGCCGTTTCACGGCGTCATGGCCCAGCATGTGGTGATGCGCCATCTGGTTCAGCACCTCGTGCGCCTTGTCCCATTGGCCCCGCGCCGCTTCGAGATCGAACATCGCGTGCGCCGCCCACGGCACGCGCGGGCGCAGGTGATAGGCGCGCTCGGCGAAGACCATTGCCTGATCAGGCTGCTCCTCGCGCGCGGCGAGCAGGAAGAGGCCGCGGAGGCCCAGGAACTCCGTCTGCCCGTTGTTGAGCATGGCGCGATAGGCGTTGCGCTGGGCATTGCCGTCATTGGCCAGCACGGCGGCCTGGGACTGCAGCAAGAGCGCAAGCGGGTGCGTGCCGAGGATGCCGCGCGCGCGGTCGGCGTGGCGGTGGGCCTCGTGATGATCGCCAGCGGCAACGGCAAGAAGGCCGTGGCTAAGCGAATCATTGCCGCGGCGGATGCGGCGGGCATTGAACCAGGCGCCAATGGCGCCGGGGCTGGTGACCAGCGTGGTGATGAGCCGTGCGAGCAGGATGACGAGAGCGGTGAACAGCACACCGAAGCCGATGGTGGCCGGTGCACTCATGTGGATTTCGTAGGCGTCGAGGGTGAATACCAGCTCGCCCTGACGGTCGGCGATCCAAGCAATCGCGCCCGCGATCGCACCGGCGACGAAAAGAATGAGAAGCAGCCGCCTCATGGTGCGTTCAGGAACCGTGAGAGCCGGGTGGCGAGCAGGACGGTGTCGTGCTGGATCGCCTGGCGGGCGAGCGCTTTGCCGAGCCAATCCTGGGCGGAGACGCGCGCGGCGCCCTTGAGCGATTTCATTTCCTTCACCGCGCCGTCGAGATCGCCTGCATTCAGGCGCGTACCGGCACGGGCGAGCGTACTCTCGCTGTCTTCGCCTTTGCGCTCTCCGGTGCGGCGAACGACGATCAGGTTGCCAATGTTGGCCCACAGACGGCCGATCCAGGTGGTGGCCTTGGCGCGGTTCTCTGCTTCCAGCGCACGGGCGGCAATATCGGGAAACTGCTGCGCCAACGTCGCCTGTGTCGGCACGCCATGCAGCGCGAACGGCGCGAGTTCGCCAGCTTCGACAGCATTGGGCATGAGCCCGCGAAAGGTGGCCAGCTCCGAGGCGAAGGGATCTGCGGTGGCGCTGGCGCGCACGAGATTGGCAAGCGCGATCTCGGCGGCGGCGCGCTTCATGGTGACGTTGGGTTCGACATTCTCGAGCCGCGCGACGCGCGCTTCGAGCGCCGTTTGTGCCGAGGTAACTGTCGCGACGCGGGCAGGCATATCGGAGCCCAGCGCGTTGCGTTCCAACGCGGCGATGCGGAGGTCGAGGTCGGTACGCGCAGAGGAGAGGCGGCGGTCGAGATCATCCAGACGCGCGGCCGCCTGGGGGTCAGGCGCGCCTTCGAGCTTGCCGACGCGTGCCGAGAGCGCGGCGAGATCGGCCGTGGCGGTCGAGCTCAGGCCGCCGGCGCCGCCAGATTTTTCAAGGACGGCGATACGGGCTTCGTCAGAGGCGAGGCGGTCGCGGAGCGAGGCGATGTCGCCCTGCTCGCCCGTACCGGTGCTGAGCGCCTGTGGCTGGGTGCGGGTCATCTGCCACATGAACAGGGCAGTTACACCGAGAACAATCATGGCACCGATCATCAGGGCGATCAGGCCCAGGCCCTGGAAGCGGTTGGGCGGGGCGGGATGAACGACATGGACCGTGTGCGTTCCCGGCGGCGGGGGCGGCGTGGCCGGGGTGGTCGAGTCGGTGGCGCTCATGCGCCGCAGTATTGCCTAACCCAGCGCGTCCAGCACAGAGGCCTGATTGGGGTGGTCGGCGATACGAACTTCGCGGAAGGCGAGCGCAGAAAGCGGCTTGGCGGCAGCGAGGCTGATGGCGACCGCGATGAGATGGCCAGGAATGAGGCCGGCGCGGGTGACGCAACTGACAAAGGCCTGGGCACTCCGGGCGGAGAAGATGAGGACGGCGTCGAGTGTCGGAAAGGCCTCGCGCGCGGCGGACGGCAAGTCTGTGACGGCCGGCACGTCGTAGAGAACCTCGGTTCGGATGGTGAAGCCCGCAGCGGTGAGCGCCGCTGCAAGGCGGCCTTCGGCCTCGGCCCCGGTGGCGTGAAGGAGCGGGCCATCCAGCGGCCTGGCCGTGGCTTGCACGGCTTGCGCGAGGGTGTCGGCGTTGCCATCGGCGTTGCGGATGTCGCTGAAGCCCGCGTCCCGCGCGGTTTGCGCCGTCTGCGCGCCGATGGCGAAGATTGGGAAGTCGCGGCGTGAGGTGCGGCGGGCGAAGGCGCGCACGCCGTTGGCGCTGGTGGCAAGCAGGCCTTGGATGCTGTCCAGATGCAGCGGCTGGCCATCGTGGTACCGCACCTCGAGCAACGGAGCGACGACCGGATCGTGGCCGCGTGCTTTGAGCAGCGCGGCGGTGTCGTTCGCGTCATCTATCGGACGCGTGACGAGGACGCGCATTACAGCTTGAGCCACTGCGCGACGCGTGGCTTCAGCGCGAGGCCGGCCTCCCGGCCTGCCTTGGGTGACGCTTCGCGCGGATTGTGGCCGAGCGCCACGGTGAAGTGTGTTGTAGCCGCGTCCGCTCCGTCAGGTGCAAGAACCTCGCCGGAGAACGTCAACAGGTCGCCACTGATGGTTGCGAGCCCGGCAATGGGCGTACGGCAGGAACCGTCGAGCGCGGCCTGAAAGGCGCGTTCGCAGATCACCGCGATCTCGGTCGGCTTGTGGTTGAGCTGGCCGCTGATCTCGCGGGCGTGCGTGTCGGCCTCGCGGATTTCGATGCCGATGACGCCTTGCGCCAACGATGGGAGCCAATCGCTTGGGCTCAGGATCTGGGTGGCCCGGACCTGCAGGCCAAGGCGCTTCAATCCGGCGAGGGCGAGGTAGATGGCGTCCATCTCGCCGGCGTCGAGTTTGCCGAGGCGGGTGTCGACGTTGCCGCGCAGCAGGACCACTTCGAGATCGGGGCGATAGCGCAGAACCTGGGCATGGCGGCGTACCGAGCTGGTGCCGACCCTGGCGCCTTTTGGCAATTGCGCGAGCGAATTTGCTTTATGCGACAGGAATGCTTCGGACGGGTCCTCTCTTTCCAGGAAGGCGGACAGGGCGAGGCCGGGCGGCAGATCGGTCGGGACGTCTTTCATCGAGTGAACGGCGAGGTCGACCTCTTCCTTCAGGAGGGCATCTTCGAGCTCTTTGACGAACAGGCCCTTGCCACCAGCGTCGGCGAGGCTGCGGTCCTGGATGCGGTCGCCGCTTGTTTTCAGGATCACGATCTCGCACGCCGCGCCCTTGGCGATCAGCATCTCGCGCACCATGCTGGCCTGCACCAGCGCGAGCTTGGAGCCGCGGGTTCCGAGACGAAGGGTGCGATTTTGCGACATGAGCTGGATGGGTCTATGGGACGGCCGGAACTTACCAAACACGGAAACGCTTTGCGCGCTCTGACGGTCCTGGGCATTGAAACGAGCTGCGACGAAACCGCCGCGGCGGTGGTGCGCGGCGCCGGTCCGGGGCCGGGCGAGATCCTGTCGAACATCGTGTTCAGCCAGTTGGACGCGCATCGCCCCTATGGCGGCGTGGTGCCGGAGATCGCGGCGCGAGCCCATGTCGAGCGGATCGACGATATCGTCGCCGAAGCCTTGTCCACAGCGGGCGTGGGGTTGAGCGATCTCGACGCCGTGGCGGCGACGTCGGGGCCGGGACTGATCGGCGGCGTGATGGTGGGACTCACCACCGCGAAGGCGCTGGCGCTGGCCGCCGGCAAGCCGCTGGTCGCGGTCAATCACCTGGAAGCGCATGCGCTGACGGCGCGGCTGACCGAGGGTGTCGAATTTCCATTTCTGCTTCTCCTCATTAGCGGTGGGCATTGCCAGCTCCTCGGCGTCGAGGGCGTGGGCAAATTCCGGCTGTACGGCACGACCATCGACGATGCGGTGGGCGAGGCATTCGACAAGGTCGCCAAGCTGCTGGGCCTGCCCTACCCCGGCGGGCCGCGCGTGGAGGCGATTGCGGCAACGGGCAATCCCAAGGCCTATCCGCTGCCGCGGCCGTTGCGCGGGCGCGCGGGGGCGGACTTTTCGTTTTCCGGCCTCAAAACCGCGGTGCGGCAGGTATCCGACGGCGCGAACACGGCCGATCTGGCAGCGTCGTTTCAAGCGGCGGTCGTGGACATCCTCACCGATCGCACATCGACGGCGATGGCGCGGTTCAAAGCGGATTTTCCGAATACGGCGTCACCGGCGCTTGTGCTGGCGGGTGGAGTGGCGGCGAACGGAGCGATCCGGTCGGCGCTGTCAAATCTGGGGAGCCGCAATGGCTTCCAGATAAAAATACCCCCGCCCAGACTTTGCACGGACAATGCCGCGATGGTCGCCTGGGCGGGGGTAGAACATGGCCAGCTAGGTATCTTCGACGGCATTGGGGTATCGCCGAAGGCCCGCTGGCCGCTTGCCGGAACGCCTGCTCGGGGGGAGTAAGGGCGCGCCGGCGAAGCCTTGAATTCCGGTGTTAGACCGACGCGAAAGCCGCGAAGGTCAAGACGCCAGCCATCACCAGGATCGCAACCGAAAACAGGCTGGAAACGGTGGCCGCCGTAGCAGAATGCTGGGCGGGAATATGGTTCGTGACGTTGGTCATGACTACCTCTCCTTTTTATTGGGCGGCTCGGCCGGATTGCCTCTTTGCCGCCTGGTTCACTCGTCAGCCCTCTCGCTGACAGGACGGATATAGGGTCGGTTCCTTGAAGTTCAATGAACGGTTTGCATTTTATTCAGGATTCAATCATCTTCTTACTTTGTATAACTAATTGAAATTGTTCAGTATTGATGCGTTGCAGCGTAAAGCTATGCGTCAAACGCATGCCGGAGATGAGCAGGGAATGAAGGTCGCCACTTGGAATATCAACTCGGTGCGGCTGCGGGCGAAGCTGCTCAGCCGCTTCCTGCGCGAGCATCAGCCGGACGTGGTCGCGCTGCAGGAGACCAAGGTCGAGAACGGGCTTTTCCCTAAGGCGCCTTTCCATAAGCTGGGTTACGTCCACCAGGCGATCCACGGCCAGAAGGGCTATCACGGGGTCGCGGTGCTCTCGAAGATTCCGTTCAAGAAGTCCGAGACACAGGATTTTTGCCGCGAGAAGCATGCGCGGCACCTTTGCGTGACCCTGGAGAACGGGGTCGAGATCCATGACTTCTACGTGCCGGCCGGTGCCGACGTGCCCGATCCGGATGTGAACGCCAAGTTCGCGCACAAGCTGAACTTTCTGGGCGAGATGGCGCGGAAGTTCGAGAGGCGCACCGACCGCAATACGCAGCCCGCAATCCTGGTCGGCGACCTGAACGTCGCGCCGCTGGAGCATGACGTCTGGAGCCACAAGCAGCTATTGGACGTGGTGAGCCACACGCCGCTGGAAACCAACCTGCTGGGCGAAGCGAAAGCGGCATTCGAGTGGACGGACGTGACACGTGAATTCGTGCCCCATGACCAGAAGAGCTATTCGTGGTGGAGCTATCGCGCTGCCGACTGGCAGCTCAGCAATCGTGGACGCCGGCTGGACCACATCTGGGTGAGCCCGGCACTGAAGGGCGCGCTCAGATCGCAGACCATTGTGTCCAAGATGCGTGGCTGGCAGCGCACGTCGGACCACGTGCCGGTGATCGCCGAGATCGAGGTTTAGCCTTAACGCCGCGACAATGGTCTTTACCGGCAGGCGATGGCATAGAGCGACCATGCGCAGGCTTGTTCTAGCGGCTGCGGCGTTCGTGAGCGTGCTGGACGCAACGAAGGCCGATCCGGCCTCCGATGCATTCGCAACCGGCGATTTCGCGGCCGCCGAGCTGGCCTATCAGGCGACACTCGCCACATCGCCCGATGACGTCGCCGCGCTGACAGGGCTGGCGCGGCTGAAGTTGTATGAGGAGAAGCGTGGCGAGGCACGCGATCTGGCGCAACATGCGCAGCGCGCCGATCCGGGCAATGTGGATGCGAAACGCGTGCTGCGCGGCGCGAGCGTGCGCGATGCAGCTTTCGCGCCGGACGTGTGGCGCGTCACGATGACGGGCGATGCAGTGGATGTGCCGTTCGTGGCGACCGATCCGCTGCCGGTGGTGAAGGTGACGATCAGCGGCATCGACCACCTGTTTCTGATCGATACCGGCGCGCCAGACATCATCCTGGATTCCGATTTTGCAAAAGAACTTGGCCTGAAGCCCGGTGGAACGCAGACCGGCACCTTTGCCGGCGGGGCGCAGGCGGCGTTCGAGCATGTCGTGCTGCCGGCGATGGATTTGGGCGGCACGCATGCGGAGCAGCTGCCCGCGACTGTCTTGCCGACACGCGGGATGTCAAAGGACCGTGTCATCGACGGGATTATCGGCACGGGGTTCCTGATGCATTTCCTGCCGACGCTGAACTATGCCGAAGGCCTGCTGACGCTGAGGCCACGCAGTGCTTCTGCCGCTTTCGAGGCGAGTGTCGGCGAGGGACAGGCGGTGCCGATTTGGCTGGTGGGCGATCATTTCATTTTCGCGCGCGGGCATATCGGCGACGGGCCGGAGGCACTCTACAACATCGACACGGGTCTTGAAGGCACAGGCATTCAGGCAAACCGGCCGACGCTGAACGATGCGCATATCGCGATCGATGAGACCGCAGTGCAAACGGGCATGGGTGCTGGCGGCACGGTGCGCTTCATCCCGTTCAAGGCGAGCGCGACGATCGGTGCGGTAACAGTCGAGGACCTGAACGGCGTCTACACGCCCGATGGCGACCAGTACAGTCTGTTCCAATTCGCGGTGGCTGGCACGATCTCGCACCAGTTCTTCCGCGAAAAAACGCTGACCTTCGACTTCGACGCGATGAAGATGATCGTGCGCTAGCCGTTGTTGGTCGCAAGTCCGGGTGGAAAACCGCTTCACACTTTCCGGGAATTGCTCCTAGCCACGCTTGGTCATCACGCCGATCGCACGCGTGCTCTGAAAGGCGCGATAGTTGAAGGTGAACCCGCACATGACCTGGTTCGCCTTCACGCCATCTTCGGACAGCGGGAGGTACAGCGCGTCGTAGTCGGGATAGGGATGGCCTCGCCAATCGCCACTGTCGCCGGTAACGCGCATGGGATGATGCGCGGCACAGGTCTTGCGCAGGATCCAGAGGACTGCGTG
>Ga0207680_10000814_pt1 | contig 14699 bp, 19 predicted proteins | sample KBSS23metaG_FD_184321 | JGI IMG/M metagenome (GOLD analysis project Ga0207680, IMG submission 184321) | Switchgrass rhizosphere microbial communities from Kellogg Biological Station, Michigan, USA - KBS S2-3 metaG (SPAdes) (version 2) | ecosystem: Host-associated > Plants > Roots > Rhizosphere... | reverse complement strand
CCGTCCGTGCTCAGGATCGTCACAATGCCGGTACGCGCCGAGTCGATGTACGTGATGAAGAGATTTCCGAATGCGTCCCAGGCGAGCGTGGGGTCGCAGCAGGCGGCGGGTCCCTGGCCGGCGTCGCCGTCGGCGATCGTCTTGTCAGCGGGGTCCGGGAAGGTCCAGCTCACCCCTCCGTTGACGCTCCGCGCAGCGAGCAATCCGGAGCCCGCGAGATTGTTGCAAAGTGCAAAGAGCTGGTCGTGGTTGGCAGGATTCTTTGCGATCGCGCATTCGCTCTGATACCCGCCCATCTGAGAGAGGTTCACATCGACCCCGGAAGAAAGCTGGGCGCGAACCGCCGACGCCAACAGGAAGAGACCCACGACGAACAGGCGGACGAGAGTTCGAGTTCTCTTTTTCATCACCGTCTCACCTCGGCTGGGCCGGGGCCCAGACTCCGCGGCGGGCTTCCCGGGCTTCCCTCTCCGCCCGGGCGAGATCACCGTACTTGTCGCTGTATTCCGGCGCTTTTCGCGCCATTCCGTTCCTCACGAGCTCCAACCCGACGTCCTTGAACCCGATCTCGGGATCGTCGGTGATGAGCTCTCCGATCATGGTGTCTTTCGACTTGCTCTCCATGCGGACGCGGGCGTTCTTCCCGAGTACCAGGCGGCTGACGAAGTCCTTCGCCTCGCCAGCCAATCGTCCTTCCCGCGGGACGATGACGCCGACAAGACGGACCTCGAAGCGGGCCTTGCCGTTGTCGAGCACCACGTTATCGGCGCTCCTGACCTCGGTGACCTTTCCCCAGAATGAATCCCCCGCAAAGGACGGCGTCAACATCGCCGCCCAGATCGAGCATCCGAGCACGCACCCGAGAAACCCGGCCTTCTTCCTCGAATCGTTCATCTGCCCTCCGATTGCACGAGCTCATCGATCGCGCGGATGGTGATCCCCCGCTTTTCCTGCCCGACGAGGTAAACGTCCCGTTTGAGATTCCTCCCATGGAGCCGGACCACTTTTGATGGTTTCCTGACATGTAGTCGCCCCGAGCGGTCTCGGAGGCTAGAAAAATCTCTCGCTGCTCCGAAAGAATTCCCTGGGGAGCCCTGTCCCCATTTGCCCCCTTCTTCGATGGGAAGGGCAGGACGGAACGGTGAGCAGCCCTCCGGCCTCTCGAATCGTCCGAGGTTCGGATGAAAAGTGCGCAACGGAAAAACGAATCGCCGGTTCTGGGCGAGCAAGAGACGTACTCCGAGGACGAGATTGCACAGATCTCCTCACGCGTTCTCCGAATGTGTCTCTCGAGGGGAATCTCCCGAGCCCAGGCCGACGATGTGGTTCAGGACGTCTGGTTGTGGCTCGCCCGGTCAGGTTGGCCCCGCCTGGCCCTCTCGCCCGGATGGATAGTGGCCGTCGCCTGGAACTTCGTGCTGAGAGATCGGCGACGAACGTATTCCCTGAGACGGCGCGAGGAGCCCGGTCTTCACGCCGTGGAAGAACCGAGCTTTCTCCCCGACCACACGGGTTTCGAGAACGAAGACATCCTGAACTGGATCGAGCGATCCCTTCCGGATATCGAGAAGAAACTCCTGGCGCTGATTCGCCGGGGAAACACGTTCGCGTGCGCGGCGGCCGCGCTCCACATCCCCCGGGGAAGCCGTTCGTACCATCTCCACCGGATCATCGACCTCGCCCGCAGGAAGGTGGGCGGCCCCCCGCCGACGCGCTCGAGCAGCGGCGGGACGACCGGACGTCATTCCCGTCAACCGAACGGCATCAGACATTGAGAGCCAGAAATCTTCTTGTCCGGTCGAGCTCCGCTTCGAGCTCCCGGGAAAACGCCCGCTCGCGCGGAGGAGCGCCGGCGACGTAGCCGAACGAACACGCGAGCGCCTCCCCCTTTGCCGAAAGATTGCCCCAGCCGATCACGCGATCGCGCCAGAGAAGCGGCAAAGCGTAGTAGCCGAGCTTCCGCTTCGCCGGCGGCGTGTAGGCCTCGAAACGATACGTCCACCCCCACAGCCGCTCGAACCGGTCGCGGTCGCGGACAACGGGATCGAAGGGCGCCAGCAACCTGACCGTTTCCGAGACCGAGGAGCGCGCCGGGTCCTCGCGGTCCGGCCAATACCATTCGACGCCGTCGACCTTCGCGCGCGCGAGCCTCTCTTTCGCCCGTTTCAATCCTGCCGACAGATCATGTTTCCACTGGGGCGCCGCAAACCGCAGCCGCCGCACCAGGAACGACAGACCCGCGGCGGTCAGCGGGGCGTAGAGCCGGACCGCCGCGTCCACGAGAGCGTCGAGCCGGGCGCGGCTCTCCATCGTTCCGGCGGGAGGCGCCTCCCGTTCTTGAATGGCGTACACGCGAATGCCCTTGTCCCGGCGAACCACCCGCAGCAGTCCCCGGTAGTGCATCGCATCGAGAAGCTGGGTCGTGGCGTTCGAAGACCCGCCCCAGAAATTCGTGACCCGACCGTGGGAGAACTTCCGATCGACGTCGCGCGGGTGCGCCTCTCCGCGTTCCCGGATGAATTCGAGAAGGAGGCGCGCCCTCCGCCGCCTCGCCGCGGACCATGCCCGGGGCGCTCCCGCGGGCACGTCGATGTCCGGCCTTGGGTGCATCAGGGCGTGGAGACCAGGCGTCACGAAGCCGTAGGTGACGAAGAAGTCCTCCTCGATGCCGAGCCTCGCGTACCCCTTTTCCAGGTCGCCCGCGCGGTAGCCTTCGACCCGATGGCGAAGGGTCAGGTCCTGGGCCCGCGCCGGCGCGCGGATGGGATCCGCCTGGACGAAGCCGAGCTTCTCGATCGCGCGCTTCAGCCCGATCGGGGGAAAAAGACTCCGATCGACCGTGAAACCCCGGAGAAGTTCGAGGTTCACGGTCATTCGATCCCTCCTTCGACACGCTCGGAACGATGGATCCCGGGCGGCGGCGGGATTATCGCATCGGGATTAGGGTCACGAGCGCGGGTCGCGGTGTGGCATATTTGAGCGCGGAGGAAATCGTCATGGACACACTCGGCACCTGTCTCTGGTTCGACGATCAGGCGGAGGAAGCCGCCCGGTTCTACGTTTCCATTTTCCCGAATTCGAAGATCGTCGCCACGAGCCGTTATCCGGAAGGCATTCCGGGACCGCGACCCGCGGGCTCCGTCATGACGGTTCAATTCGTCTTGAACGGTCGCGATTTCATGGGTTTGAACGGGGGTCCTCAATACACGTTTTCCCCGGCGATTTCCCTCGTCGTCCCCTGCGACACGCAGGAAGAAGTGGACGAGCTCTGGAAAAAACTGACCGAAGGCGGACAGGAGGTCGAGTGCGGCTGGCTGACGGACCGGTTCGGCCTCTCGTGGCAGATCGTGCCGAAGGAGTTCTTCGCGATGATGAGCGGACCGGACAAGACCGCGTCCGCCCGCGCCGTCCACGCGATGCTGGGCATGAAAAAGCTCGACCTCCCGACCCTGCGGCGCGCTTACGAGAACGGTTGATCAGGGGCGCGGTTCGAGCCGGAATCCCCTCGCCCGGCCCGCGTTCCTCGCTCTTCGCCCCCGCGCCCCCATCTTTCCCCCCGGCCCGTCCAAACAATCGGCTTCCGCCGGCGTCTAAGAGACCGATGATGGTTCTGCTTCGAACGGGCGATTCCGACGTGTCCGCTGCTCTGGTGCGCGAGGCGCAGGGCGGAAGCGACGAGGCCTTCGAACGCCTGTATCGGCACCACGCTCCGAGGATTTTCGCGCTCGCCCTGCGCATGACGCGCACGCGCGGCGAAGCCGAAGACGTCACCCAGGAAGTCTTCCTGCGCGCCTGGCGCTCGCTCGGAACGTTCCGGCGGGGCTCGACGTTTGCGACGTGGATCCATTCGATCGCCCGCAACGTGGTATTCGACGGAAGCCGGACGCGAAAGATCCCTCTCGTCGGCATCGACGAGCACCTGCGGGATCTGGCCCGCGACCTTCCCGACACCCGGCTCGACCTGGAACGCGCCGTGGCGGATCTTCCCGATCGCGCACGGATGGCCGTGCTCCTCGCCGCGGCCGGCCATACCTACGAAGAGATCGCCGCCATCATGGAAACCGCGATCGGCACCGTCAAGGCGCAGGTCCACCGCGCCCGACAACTTCTCAAGGAGGCCCTCGCATGAACGACGATTCGACCCACGACCTGGAAGACCTGCGCCGCGAGCTCGCGCCTCTGCCCCTCGCGATCGAACCTCCCGACGCCCTCTGGAACCGCATTCGCGGGGGGATCGCCTCCGGCAGAATCGCGCGGACGCCCACCGGGCCGCGCTGGTGGCAGCTCGCCGCGGCCGCACTGATCATTTTCGGAGGGGGATACATGGCCGGACGACGCTCGCCCGGCGCACGCGCCGCGAACCCGGCCCCTGCCGCTTCGAACCGGCCATCCGCCACCGCCGCCGACATCCAGCGCAGCGGGACCGACTACGTCGTCGCTCTCGCCGCCTTCCGACAGCTCGCCGGGAAGGATCCTCGATCGATCGAGCAGGCGCGCGAAGCCGCGCTCGCCACGTTCCACGGCGCGTCGAAAGAGCTCGCGGCGATCACGCCCGACGATCCGACCGCGCGAAACATCCGCCGGGCTTCGGCATCGCCGTCCTCTCCCGCGGAATCCTCCCGCGGGCTTTCCTTTTAGGAGTGGTCATGAAGTTCGTTCGTCTCCTCGGCCTCGCCCTCTTCGCCCTCCTCGCCCTCGCCCCGCGCGCCGCGAGGGGGCTCGGCTCTCCCTGCGAGGGGAACATCCCTCTTCGCGGCGACATCGGCATCGGGCTCTTCCGCTGCCTCGGCGGAGAATGCGCGGTCAACGGCGAGACGCCCCGCGGCTTCGCGCACTACTTCTCGGTCGAGCCGCGCGTCGAGAAGATCGACCCGGAAGGCCCCGCGCACGAGCTCCGCGACGGCGACGCCATCGTCTCGATCGACGACGCGCTCATCACGACGCGCGAAGGCGGCCGCCGCCTCGCGAGCCTCACCGCCGGCGTTCCGATCCATCTCCGCGTCCGGCGAGCGGGGCGCGAGCTCCTGTTCACGATCGTTCCCCGGACGGGCTGCAATATGCCGAACCTCGTCGTCTCTTCGAACCCCCGGACGCCGGGACCTCCTCCGGAAAAGCGCCGCGCCAACCCTCCGTTCGATTTCGGCGTCCGCATCCGGTGCGGCGACTGCGGCTGGACGAACACGGGAAGCGGATCGGGCGTCGCCTGGCGTCCCGACGAGACCCCCGTCGTCCTGTCGGTCGACAAGGGCGGCGCCGGGGAAGCGGCCGGGCTCCGCCCGGGGGACGAGCTCCTGGCGATCGACGGCTTTTCCACGACCGACGGAGAAACCGGTCGCCCGATCGGAGAGATCACCCCGGGAAGGCCCGTCAAGCTCACCGTCAAGCGCGCCGGGCGTTTCCTCGAGCTGACGATCGTTCCGCGCCCTTACGCGCCGGCGCGATGAAGGAGGATCGCATGCGTTTCGCCACCCTCCGCTCCCTTCTCCTTTCGTTCGTGATCGCGATCCCATTTCGCGCGGCGGCCGCCGCCCCTCCGGCGATCGATGCCGAGGCCCGGTCGAAGATCGTCGCGGCAACGATCCGCGAGATCCGCGCCCGCTACGTCTTTCCGGAAGTCGCGGCGAGGATCGACGAGACGCTGTCGAAGAAGGCCCGAGGCGGCGCCTACGACGCCGCGACGACGGCTCCGGCGCTGGCGGCCGCCGTGACCGCGGACCTGCTCGCCGTCAGCCACGACAAGCACCTTCGCCTCCTTTTCGAGCCGAGAACCCCCGAGGCCGCCGCCGCCCCGCGGGCGGAAAGGGTCGAGAGATTCGTGCGGATGCTCCGCGGGAAGAACTTCGGCGTCGCGCGCGTGGAGCGAATGCCGGGCAATGTCGGCTATCTCGACCTGCGCACGTTCGAGAGCCCCGAATACGCCGGCCCCACGATCGTCGCGGCGATGAACCTCCTCGCGTACACCGACGCGCTCGTGATCGACCTGAGAAAAAACACCGGAGGCGATGGGGCGATGGTGACGTTTCTCGCGAGCTTCTTCTTCGACGGCAGCGAGCCGACTCGTCTGAGCGATCTCTACCAGCGCGAGGGAAGCTGGTCGCAACAGTCTTGGACGACGACCTGGGTCCCCGGCGCCAAGTTCGGAGGGACGAAGCCGGTGTACATCCTGACGGGAAAGACGACGTTTTCGGCGGCCGAGGGCTTCACCTACGACCTCCAGAGCCTCAAGCGCGCCACGATCGTCGGCGAGCAGACGGGCGGAGGCGCCAACGCCGGAGACGAATACCGCATCGATCCGCTCTTCACCGTCTGGATCCCGACGTCCCGCGCCGTCAATCCCGTCACGCACACCAACTGGGAAGGGGTCGGCGTGACGCCCGACGTCAAGGGACCCGAGGCCGACGCACTCGACACCGCCTATCGACTCGCCCTCGCGAAGCTCGGCAAGCCCTTTCCGCCGGGGCGAGCTCCGAGGAAGAGGAATAGGGGGGACTCCCCGGTCGTCGAGCGGCCGATCGATGCTACGCTTGGGGAAATTCAGAAAGTGAGGTCCCCATGCACTACGACTCCATGCACGTCATCAGCTGGATCGTCCTCGGGCTGATCTCCGGATTCATCGCGGCGAAGATCGTCAACCACAAGGGAGAAGGGGTCATCCTCGACATCCTGCTCGGCATCATCGGGGCCTTCGTCGGGACCTGGGTCTTCGGAAAGATGGGCATGCACGGAGCCAACGGCGTGAACCTCTACAGCATCATGGTCTCGGCGATCGGGGCGATCCTCTTCCTCGTGATCTACCACGGTATCCGGCGCGCTTTGTAGCCGGGAGAGGTCGGCGGCGGCGGACGCTCGGCTCTCCGCCGCTCGGCCACCGTAGAATCGTGTATTACGGGCGAGGCTCGGCCCGCTTCCGCGCGCCGCTACGCCCCGCCGTCTTCGCTCCGCGCATGAAGGGCCGTCCGTGAAAGCGGCGCAAGGTCCTGGGAGTATCCGCGGGGATCGCCTCTCGCGAAATCCCGGGCGGCAATGCACACGTCTTCCGCGGTTCGTCTGTGAACCGCGGCGTCGGTCCTCACTCGGATCCGCCCGCCGGCGCGCGCCGGCGGTCCCGGAGGATCGAGAGATAAGCGGTCCACGGTCCCACCGCCTCGCCATGCGCTTTCGCCATCGTCCGCGCGATCTGGCCGACATGATCGAGGTCGTGGACGACCCAGGTCGAGAGCAGCTGCCCCAGCGTCACTTCCCCGAGGTCGGGATGCCGGCCGCGGCGTTCGAGATCGGCGGCCGTCAGCCCGAATCCCGCGAGCGTCGCGAGGCTTTCCCGGCGAAGGCGGGCGAACGTTTCGAGGAGCTCGGCGAGGCTCCGGTTGCCGCTCTCCGCGAATTGCGCCTCCCGGTCGAACCGTTCGAAGGGCTCGGGTCGTCCGCCGAGGATGTGCCGGGCGCGCGGAATCCAGTCGGTCCGCTCGCCATGGATCAGGTGACCGATTACGTCGTACGGCGACCAGGTTCCTTCGCCTTCCGTCGCCCTCACCCAGATGTCCGGAAGTCCGCCGAGAAGCGCGGTGAGCGCCGCGGGCGTTCGTTCGAGGAGAGCGATGCCGTCGCCGAGCGCGGGTCGATCGACTTCCATGGCTCGATTTTAGACCCGGCGGTCGCCGGGCGCCGTGGGCCGGAGCCCCGGAGATCAGGAGAGAAAGCCGGATCACGGCTCAGCGCACGCCGATCACTTCAGACGCAGCTCGTGATAGCCCGCGCGATCGACCGGCAATTGCCGCAACTGACGGACGGAAACTCTCGCGACGATGCGGCCGTCCTGCCTGAGCTCCAGGAGCTTTCTGGCCTCGACGCTGCGGTCCCGGACGCAGATGCCGAAGAGGTAGGAACTGCACTCACGCGGGAGGACGGGAAAGGGAAGCGTCGTCCGTCCGTCCGGTCCGATCGGAACGTCCACCGGAACGTCCGCTTCGATTCGGAATTGAGCGTCTCGCGGCGGCAAACCGATCACGACGACCTTCTCCTCGAAGGGCTCGTTGTAGGGGGGCAGGGCGAGCCCGCAACCGATCGCCAGGAGCGCCAGCGACGCGAGCGCGAGGCGAAATCGCGCGCCATCCCCGAAGGATCGTCTCCCGCGCGGGAAGATTCCGCTCACGCGTCCTTTCGCCGGGCGCCGCCCTCGCCCCCGGCGTCACTCCCCATCGTATCCATGCGGGACGCGGGGAAGTGAAAGCTCGCGTGAAGTCCCGTCCGCGAAATCGAGGCGCAGCTCCAGACGGTCTTCGAGGACGACGCCGTAACCCGACGCGGCGTAGCCGCTTCCCTCCGGCAGCGTGAACCACGCGTCATGGTAGGAGTCCCGCGCGAGCAGGCGGGGAACCGGGACGCCCGGCGGAACGAGGGTGTCGGCGGAAAGCATGTCCGCCACGATCACCCGGGAGAGTCCCGCTTCCTCGCGTTCGCCGCTTTCCGCGAACTGCATCACCGCCTGGAACCGCCCGCAATCCGCGGTGACGATCGTCACCTCCGCGCCGACGAGCATTTCCCGCTCGGGATCCCAGCGGATGTCGCTGAAGACCCCCGTCACCGACATGAGATGTTCGTCCAGAACGAAGCCGTCGTTCTTCACGTCGAAGCAATCGTTCAGGTCGGTGCGCGGGAAATAGCCGAACAGAATCGTCCAGACACCGCGAAAGGCGAGCGCGTCCGGGCTCGTGGCCCGCTCGAGTCCCGACGCCCGGACCCGATGCGTGCGGTCCGCGCGCGACACTTCGATCGAAACGGAAGGCTCGTCCACGAAGAAGGGAGGGCTGGAGAGGTCCTCCGGCATCTTCCAGAACCGGGACGCCTCGATCGCGTCGCGGAGCTCCGTTCTGCGCTGTTCCGACAGGTGTCCGGCTTCGACCGCGTCCTCCTCGCCCCGCATTGCCCGGCAAAAGCTCCATTCCCGAGTCCGAAGATCGCCCTCCCGCGAGATCTCGATCCAGCGGCCGCCGCCATTCGAGACGATACTTGCCGCGACCCAGGGCTCAGCGGCCGGTTCGCCTCCCGCGCAAAGAGAGGGAACCACGAGCAGGGCCAGGGCTCCCCAGACGATCGATCGCACATCTCCACCCCGTCGCCGCGGGCCGCAGCCCCTCGAGAAAGAGAGGGGGCTCATCGGGCTACCGCCGGACGGCGGAGAGATCGGGCGCGATGTTCGCATGCCGGAGGAACATCCGCCACGTGCCGTTCTCCCTTCGCCACACGTTCGTGAACCGGCGTTTCACCTCGGGCGATCCCGGCGTGTCCACGACGGTGTCGGACCCCATGACCGTCAGCAGATCCGCCGCTCGACGCGCAATTTCGACGTGGATGGCGATCGAATGATGCGCGATCACGCCCCGCCGAAGCAGATCGAGCACGGTCCCCTTGTCGTGGACGCGATTGATCGGCGAATTGACGAGGAGGTCGTCGGCCCAGAGCGCGTCGAGGCGCGTGAAATCACGGGCGATGAAGGCCGCGCAGTGTTCGTTTTCGAGCGCGACGGCTTCCGGATCGACGTTCCCCTCGGCGGCTGCGGCGGACATCGGACCTCCTCGAACGGAAGAGGGAAAAGAATAGCAGGGCACGCTCCTTGCGAGAACCGCGGGGGCCCTGCCGCGCCTCGAGCATGGTGCTCGAGATGTCCTCCGGCCGATCCCGTCAGCCCGACGGATGAATGACGAGCCTTACACCGGCGCGCCGACAGGTCGCCTTGAACGCATCGAGATCGCCTTCGGCGATATCGGGTTCGCCCTCGCAGCTCCGGTACCAGTCGATCCGGGAACCCCGGGGAAGCGCCGGGATCACGTCTGCCAGGGCTCTCAAGGACCGGCAGACCGTCTCCCCTCCTCGAATCGGTCCGACACCGCCGAGAATGAAGACCCAGTCCGGGGTCGGGGAATCCGGGTCGTACACATGACCGACCGACAACGAATATCCCTGAGCCGCCGGAGCCGCATCGTGCGGCGCCGCGAAAGCGTCGAGACTCGCGGCGACGAGGACGGTCAGCGCGAGATGACGGAAAATCATTTCTCCTCCCTCGCCGCCCGAATCCCGCTGCGCGGGCCGCGCCGCACGCCGGAACGGCCCCGCCTCACGGAACTCCGTTTAAGGACGAGTCGATGGCGTGTATGCCGTGCATTCGACCTCCACCCGCGCCCCGAGAGCGAGCCCGCTCGCCGCCAGAGCGCTCCGCGCGGGGAAGTGGCGCGGGAAGTAACGGCGATAGACCTCGTTGAACGCGGACCACTCCCGGATGTCGGCGAGAAACACGGTGCACTTGACGACGTCATCCATCGAGGCGCCGTGCCGTTCGAGAATCGCCTTGACGTTGTCGAGGGCCTGCGCGGCTTCGGCGCCGATCCCTCCCGGCACCAGCTCTCGCTTTCCCGGCACGTTCCCGACCTGGCCCGAGAGCATGAGGAAGTCTCCCGCGCGAACCGCCTCGGAGAACGGCAGGGCGAGCGCGGCGCCTTCCGGGGACGAGAGGAAGGCGGGAGATCGGGCGGCTCGGGAGACGTCGGAGCTCCGGCAGCCGAGCGCCAGAGCCATCGCCGGGAGCAGGAGCACGGGGCCTCGCTTCATGTCACGCCTCCGGTTCGAGGTCTCTGCATCAGGCGCGGCCTCGGTCTCCGCCCTCGTCTCCCGCGCGCCGCAGCAAAACGACGCCGAAGAGGCCGGGCATGAGCCAGGGAACCGCGGGGATCCCCGCGATGACGCCGGGCTGCGTGTACCAGGGCGCCGTGGCGGCCGAAATCTCGGGGTACGCGATCCCTCGCATCAGGAGGAACAGAAGCAGAAGCATGCTCGCGCCGACATAAGCGCGAGCCGCGGCGCGCCCGAGCCAGCCCGCCTTTCCGAGCGACGTGGCGAATGCCGCCGTGGCGAGATAGGTCGAAACACAGGCAATGAACTCCAGGATCGAGTAGAAGTTCGCGATCACATCGCCGACAGCCGGCGCTTTTCCGCTCCGCAATCGAACGGAAGAGACTCCGAAGGAAAGGCTCAGACACAGGAGATAGGCCATGCCGGCGGTCATGCACGCCGCGAATCCGAGGGTCGAATGGAGTCGTTCGCCCGCGCCACTCAGCGATTCCTTGAGAGCGATGAACGCGCTCGTCATGACGATCGAGCTCCCGGCGAGAACGAGGAAGCGCATCTGATTTTCCGCCGGCGTCGCCTGAAACGGGGCTCCGATACCGACCCACAGGAGCGCGATGACCGCCCAGGGAAGGATGAAGAGCGATCCCGCGAGCGCGACCCCTCGCCCTTCCGACGTGCCCGAAAAGAGCACCCGCAGGCCCAGAAGCCACGAAGCGACGAGGATCAGGGCAACGAGCGCGATCCCCACGCCCTGATAGACGCCCGACGTTCGGAGGGGGCGCGCCCCGGCGACGACCACCAGGAGAAACGGGAGCGCGGAAAGAAAGGAGTAGCTCAGACGTCGGCCCGTACCGTTCATTCCCCCTCCTCTTTAACGCGATCGCTCGTTCGAACAGAAGCTCGCCACTCCGGTCATCCGTATGGGAAGAGAACACCCACGCCGAAAGACTCCGCGGACGATCCCATGGATCGGGAAGAGAATGCCGGGGCCGACCCCGCAGTCGGCGCCGCTCGGCGGCAAGCTCGTCTCGCCGGAAGTCATTCCCGCGCGCCGTGCCCTCGAAGTGCGCTCTTCCCGGGGGCGGGAGCGGCTTCGGGCCGACTCTTCGGAGAATCTCCCGCGCTTCCCGAACATTCTTCGACGGGAACGATTCGAAGGGAGTCACCGAACCATCTGCCGAGAAGCCTCACGAGAGCGCTTCGATGATCGGCGCCGGTCGCGACGACGATCCTCGAACCCTCGTGGCGCCGGGCGAAGGCGGCAACGTTGAGCGCCAGGCGATAGTCGCGCCGCGCATAGAATTCGGGCAAGGCTTCGTACGGCGATCCGGCGAGGAGATACGCGAGACGGGCATAGTAGGCGTCATTGAAATCGTCGTAGCGCGAGTCGTTGAGCTTTTCCGGTGTGGCGTCGGCGAGGATGGCCTCTTCCCGGGCGGAGATCGCGTCGAGCAGCGGATCCTTGAAACGAAGATCGCCATCGAGGGCACGCTCCATTTTCTTGATGGGGCTCTGCTTCGACCACCAGTCCGCCGGGATCGGGGCATTGGCGACGTCGTCGCCCAGCCAGTCGAAGCCGAAGGCTCGCGCGTTCCATTCCGAGGCCAGCTCGATCATCTCTTTCGGATAGTTCGCCTCGAGGTACGCCCTGGGACGTGGCAGATCCTCCTGCCGCATCTCCACACCCACGTAATCCGGCTTCAGACACCGGATCAGCGAATACAGCGTCGAATAGGTGTATCCGGGACTCTTCGCGTGACGGCCATGCAGGGTTCCGATGATCGCGATCTGCGACTTCGCTGCGGGGGCCGCGCCGAGGGGCAGCGCGCAAAAGACCGCGATGGCGATCGGGCTCAGGCGACTCATGACGTTTTCCTCCGGGAGTCGCCGGACGGCGCATCGAGGAAGCCTGCGGAGCCAGCAGATGGCACACACGACCGACGGCCGCTCTCCGGCTGAGACCCGAGATCATCGGGCCACAGGGACAAATCCCGGCAACGCCATCTCCCTGGAATCCGCATCCGCTGGAACGACATTTTACCCGCCGATCCGGCGAGGGGAAAGCGACGTCATGACGGCGAGAGCGGCCGCCGCCGCCATCTTGTGCCTGGCCTGCCAGGGCGGTCCGATCGATCGGCCCATGGCGCTCAGTGCCTTCCCGACATCCACGCCCCCGAGTACCGCGGCCGCATCGCGAAACACCCGCTCCCGCTCATACCCATACACGGCCCAGCCGCGCGCCTCGGCGGCGGCTACGATGGCTTCGCGATACATGACGGAGTCGGCGAGCGTCTGCGCGCGATTGTCCGCGATCCGCTCTTCCGGCGTCGGCGGCAGCGACGGACACGCGCGGATGGCGATGCGCGCAATCGGCATCGAAACGGACGCGGCGAGCGTCTCGAGGTTCTCGCGAGCGCCGCGCGCCGCGGACGCTTGCACCCGCGCGATCAGCGCCACCGCTTCGGAAAGCGAGATCTCCCGGGCCCAGGGGCTATTCCGGTAGCGGCCCACAGACCACGAACCTTCGTGATGATAGGGATGCGTGGGCAGGCCCCGGTCGGTGAGCTCGATCTCCCGGCGATCCAGGACCGCGCCGTCGGGTGCCAGGGTGACGAGCACAGCCAGGTTGCTGTGCTCAACGACCCCGACGGTCGCAGTTCCCCCGGTTCGGCGTCTCGCCACGTACCCCTTCCTCGCGGGCACCCCGCGCCCTGCCCCCGTCGTCACCTTCGTCCAGGCAACGAAGCGAGCCCGACGTTACGGCCGGAGAGCGAAGGCTGACCGTGCCGTCGATCCGGTTCCTCGCCTCCTGACGAGGCACTTCCGGCCGCTACCCGGGGATCTCGGCTTCGACGAGCTTTGCGAGGAGAGTCAGCGATTCCTGCCAGCCGAGATAGCAGGCCTCGGCCGGAATCACGTCCGGAACGCCTTCCTGCACGACGTGGATCTCCGTGCCCACCGACACCTTCTTGAACGTGATCGTGGCCTGGATCTCGCCCTTCATGTTCGGGTCGTCGAAATGATCCGTGTACCGAATGCGCTCGTTGGGAACGAGCTCGACGTACTTCCCGCCGAAGGAGTGGCTCTGTCCCGTGGTGAAATTCGTGAACGACATCTTGTACGTTCCGCCGACCTTCGCGTCCATGTGCTGGACCGTTCCCGTGAAACCGTTGGGGGGAAGCCATTTCGCCATCGCCGCCGGATCGAGAAACGCCCGGTAGACCCTTTCGGGCGTCGTGCGAAGAACGCGGTGAAGGCGGATCGTGTTCGGCATCATTCCTCCCGGGAAGAATTCTACCCGAACCCCGGAGCGAACCGCCTCACAGGCCGCCGAAGAACGCCGCGATGTCCCGGGCCACCCGCTCGGGTTCCTCGGCGGGCGCGAAGTGTCCGCCGCTCGGCATCGGGGTCCACCGGCGCACGTCGTAGAGGCGTTCGGCCCACTCCCGGGGAGGCGTTCCCTCGTCGACGAACGAATGAGAGAAGACGGCGACGCCCGTGGGCACGCCGACGAAATCGCGCGGCCCGAGCGTGACCCGGAACCGCCGGTTGTCGTTGTCGAAGTAATCCCGCATCGAAGACGTGATCGTCTGCGTGACCCAGTAGATCGTGACGGTGGTCAACAGGAAGTCGCGCGAGAATCGCTCGTCGAGATTGCCGCGGGAATCGGCCCAGGACCGCCACTTCTCCAGAATCCAGGCCGCGAGCCCGGCGGGCGAGTCGTTCAGGCCGTATCCGAGCGTCTGCGGTTTGGTGGACTGAATGGCCTTGTAGCCGCTTTCCGCCTGCCAGAATTCATCGTTCTGCCCCCGATAGATTCGCTCGGCCTCGGAAAGCGCCCGCGCGCCCGGTCCCGTGTACGGGGCGATTTCCAGGTTGCTCAGATGAACGCCCAGCACGCGCTCCGGCTCGGTCAACGCCATGAACGTGGCAACCCCGGCCCCGAAGTCTCCCCCTTGAGCGCCGTACCGCTCGTAGCCCAGACCGCGCATCAAGCGATGCCAGAGTCCGGCGACGAATGCATAGTTCACCCCCGGCCGCGCGGGCCGCTCGGAGAAACCGTAGCCCGGGAGCGATGG
>Ga0207680_10000813_pt1 | contig 14720 bp, 10 predicted proteins | sample KBSS23metaG_FD_184321 | JGI IMG/M metagenome (GOLD analysis project Ga0207680, IMG submission 184321) | Switchgrass rhizosphere microbial communities from Kellogg Biological Station, Michigan, USA - KBS S2-3 metaG (SPAdes) (version 2) | ecosystem: Host-associated > Plants > Roots > Rhizosphere... | reverse complement strand
GGCGACTGGCACAAAGCCAGCCGCCTACTTAAACCGACTTACTTCTTCGGCGCTTTGCTGTTCATGCCTTCTTGCTTGTAGCCTTTCGGTACTTGAAAGAGGCTCATGGGCAGCGTTCCTTCTGTCGCAGCAATTGCCTCGGTGTCATAGCTGAGCGGCCTCGTTTTCGGGGCTCCTCCGCTCGAAGCAAAAATCGTTACGGATCCCGTGAGTTTGCTGACTAGGGGAATACCCTTGATCTTGCTCAATTCTTGGGTCGCTTGCTTCATCCCCTCCATTCCTCCGAGCGTATGGATGAGTTCCGAGATCGTGCCCATCATTTCGCCCTGGCCCGCTGTCACTCCGGAAGCGGTCGTGGTCCATTCGTCGATCTGGAACGTGACGGTCGCGGTAGAACCGGGGATCGGTGGATACTTACCCTTCGCCGTCAAATCGCCAACGTACTGGCGTGCCATGCGACCGGCAATCATCTTCGTCTTGCCCGTAGGTTTGATGTGGGCAGTAAATTTCATTCCCTGCTCTTTGATCGATGCGGCTGCCTTCTTCATGGCCTCAGCCGAGTTTGCGATCCCGAAAACCTTCTTCTCGTTATTCATGAGAATCGTCTTGTGCGTCTTCGAGTCGCTGATGCGCGAAATGGGACCGTTATCGATACGTACCAGCGATCCCTTGAAATAGGAGATGGCAGTAATCATCTTCGGACCGCGCTTGCCGGTTACGACAACGTTGGAGACGACCTTGAGATCGGCATGGGCCGTTGCAACACTGGCCGCAAGAATGCAAAGTAGGCCGATCCGAGGAAGTCGGCGGGTTGAATAAGAATAAGTCATAGATTGGCGTCCTTGGACTGTCCAAGATTATGGAACCTAACTGGAAGCCAATCCGTTCCTTTAGCCTGCTTTTACGGGCTTCCAGTCGCCGCCGGCCGCTTTGTAGTCGGCTGGTATGCGGAAAAGTGCCAGGTTCAAATTAGCTTGGGAGAGCCAGGTCGCGTTGTACTCGATTTCCACCGTTACGCTACCGGCCGGCATTTCCGGAGAGTCGACATTCATCGTCATCTTCGTGTGGAGCGGATAGCCCTTCATCTTCGCCATTTCGGACTTCACCTTGTCCATGCTGTCGAATTTGAACAGGTCCATCCACATGTTCTGCTGGGACGACATCGTCGCCATCGTCGCCCCCGACATTTGAATGTCTGTCGTGGTCCAACACTCGATATTTCCCTTGATCGTGATGGGCTTGGCTCCCGCCATCGGAGGAGTCATCTGCATGGTCAGATCGCCGGTGTATTTGGTCGCCTGCAATCCTAGAATCGCCTTATGCTCGTCGGTCGCACTGACCGTGATGTCCAATTTCGGCTGCATGCTCGCAAGCATTTGGCTTGCCTCATTGTCGTTTGCCTTCGCAACGGTATATGTCTTCGTCGTATGGTTGATCGTGATCGTCTTTTGCGTTGTCGAGTCGATCAATGTCGTCGAATGATTCGAGTCGATCCGTACCCAGTTGTCTTTGAAATAGACGGTCGATGTCTGAACGGGACGGAAATCGCCGTTCATGCTCATCTTCATCTCGGTGATGACTTTAAGGTCAGCGGCGGCGAATGCCGAACACACTCCTAAAACTCCGAAGACCACGAATCCTCGAACCGTCGAACGAAAGCGCCACATATATCCTGACATTATGTCCCCTTGAACCTCATCCGAGTTCCGAGAGCGAACCTAGGCTTCCTTCTTCACCGATCCTGTCAAATAGAAGAAATCTCCGACACCGCGTGAAACTTCTCGCGCACCTTCATCCTCGCCCATGACGACAGTTACACCATCGTCGCCAGTTCGACCCTTGATTCTCCAATTCAATCCCTGCTTATACATCACGTGACCTGCCCCCGCGATGACAACCATGACCGTTTTATCGGAAGGTCGAGTCGCCATGTACTTGACGGCCGTGTCGCCCATTCCCTCGTCCCACAACACTTGAGCCGCATACATGTTGTCCATTCCCGCCATCGGATGACCGCCCATCATCGAATTAAAAATCGAACGGTGAGATTTGTTTCCGAGATTGATCTTCTCAGGCAACTGACTCTTCTCATCGGGTGTCAAGGCGTCCAACCCCTTCTGACCAACGCCATGCACCCAATCGCGGGGAATGTTTAGGGCAACCAGCGGAAGCTGCAAATCCTTCGCCGCATCGAACACGGGCTTATAGAGCGAATAGTCCATTCCCCACTGCTTCTTCCAGTCGCTCTTCGCGATGAATTGCTCGTCCGTATACCAACCCAATGTCCAAGCCGCAAGGTTCTCTTGGACAGGTCTCGTGAACTGCTCCATTCCGACAACCACATGCCGTCCATCCGCAGCCAAAGCCCGGATAATCGCCGCTTGCATTTGATGGTGCTCCAAGTTGCCATGCTCCTCGCCCAGATACACGTACCGCGTATTCCGGGCCGCTTTTGCCACGTCCTGAGGAGTCACCGCCCGACCATTTGCGAGATCGACCATCTGCCCCGTTTGAACCTTTAGTCGACCAGAACGGCCGATGGCCAATAGGAGTGGATCAGCCGCTGTGTCTTGACGTGCGGAAAGAATAAGAGCGAGAGCCGAAAGCATGGCTCCATTATGCAAAGAAAAGCGGAGCTTGGAATTACCTCCAAGCTCCGCGCAGTGGACTCTTAGCCTCGACCGCGACCGAGATTGCCCATGTTCACGGTTTTGGAACTCTTCTTATATCCGGCAGGAATGACGAAGAGAGAGCCATTCAAAGGTGCTTCGCTGATCGAATCGACGTTGGTCTGCATCGTCATGTCGAAGCTCATCGGGGCTTGACCGGCTTGCGGCGAGCCCTTAGCTGGCTTCATCGTCATCTTCATCGTCATGTTGTTATCGAGAGGAAAGCCCTTCATCTTGGCGAACTCTTTCATCATCGACGACGTGTCGCCCATCATAGAAAGCTGCTTCAGCATCTGACCCGCGTTTTGCATCATCATCTGCGGCGAGTAATGATCTTTAAGAGCGGTGGTCGTCCACTGCTCCATATCCATGTTCATATCCATCGCGCCCATGGAAGGAGCCGTCGGCGTTTGACCAGGCAACTGCATGTGCATCACCATGGTGATGATGTACTTTTGGGCTTTCTTACCCGCGATCATTTTTGTCTGAGTCGTCGGCTTAAGATGCGCGGACATCGTCATCTTCATGTTCTTCATCGCCTTTTTCTGCTCAGGCGTCATCATGTCCATGCCGAGTTCGCTATAAGTCTTGTCGGTCGGATTAAGAATGATGTTCTTCTTCGACTTGGGATCCATGAGGATGATCGAGCCCATCGACTCAACCCGCATCTTTCCGTTCTTGAAGTAAGTCGTCATCGTCTGGTTCTTGGGCGTATTGCCCATCATCGCCGCAGACATCGTCATGTGCGACATGATCTTGACATCGGCATGGGAGAGCGCGGCAGCGCCAAGGACAGCGGAAAAGGCAACGAGTCGCGTACTGCGAGTGAGTGAGGGCAATTTCATTTGGTAATTCCTGTGAGCCACTAGATTAGACGCACGGCGTGGCCGCTGGGCTGCATTGGGCCCGGCAGAACGATGTCAAATCGTAATTTGAAGCTATTCGGCAACGGATATGGCAAGAATCACGCATTATCTAGTGAGAGCTATGAGCCAACGACCAGCCGCCGCCACCGGCCTTTTCCTCGCCGCCCTTCTCATCATCTCCTGTGGGAAGGGTTCCGTCGACAAGTCGACCCCCGGTGGATTTCTCGCCTGGTCCATGAATCAGTATCACGACCTGCATTCCTTTTCCGCCAAGTGTTCATGGAACTTGAAGAGCGGCCCCCTCACCCTCCACGCAGACCGAGATATTTCTTACCAAGCACCTAATCTGTTTTCCGTCGTGTCTAACAGTTCTCAAGGCACCAAGCAAACATCCGTCAGCGATGGGGCAACTCTTGTCGACATCTCCACCGCACGCGGAGCCAGCGGACAGTCGTATCAAGCGCCCACCTCTATCGCCAATGCCCAGTCGATGCAAATGCAACACCCCTATTTCTGTGGCTCGCTCCTTTACAAATTCTTCGCGGGTGGGTCGCAACTGGATGAACTTGCCGATCAAACAAATGGCCCAATCACGGACGGCGGAGAGCAAACGCTTCCCAACGGAGGAAAAGGAAAGGTCATCAAATTTTATGCGACGGGCTACTACGGACACACGTCCGCGCTCATCGACGAAACAACCGGGATGGTGCAGTCGATCACTTACGACAGCGAACCCCTAATGACGCAAGTCAACTCAGCAAATTCCAAAAAGAAACCGCCGACCGTTTCCACGATGGAAACCTATTCCGAGATTAAGGTCAATCCAACTTTCTCCGCGGAAGCGTTCAAGGTCGAAGTCCCCGCCGGCAAGAAGATCGATGACATGACGGCTGTCAATCTCTCGAACGAGAAGCCTCCCGTTGAATTCGGCTCCCCTGCCCCTGATTTCACGGTCGAAGATTTAGAAGGCAAGAAACTAAAGCTGAGCAGTCTGCGCGGCAAGCCCGTGTTCATCGACTTCTGGGCCACTTGGTGTGGACCGTGCCGCATGAGCCTTCCCCATACTCAAGAATTATCCGACAAGCACGGCAAGGAAATCACCGTCGTGACCATCAGCGACGAAGACGTCGACACGATCGTGAACTTCCGCAAAGAGAAGAACTACACGTACCCCGCCTATCGCGATCCAACGAACAAAGCGTCTGAGCTCTACAACGTTGAGGGCATTCCCACTTTCGTGGTAATCGACGATAAAGGCAACCTCGTTGGCTATGTCACCGGCTACGACAACGACGCCGTCAAGCGAGCCTTGAAAAAGGTCGGTATCAAAGCATAACCGGAACAAGGACCGGAAACATGACCGATGGGAAAGGTCGTATATTTCTGCGATGATCGCCGTCTTTGCTGCCCTCGCTCTCCAAGCGGACTCCATTCGCGTGCACCTTATCACCGATGAACCCGAGGTCGCCCTCGAGATTCTCAACGAACGGGCAGATGGAAAGGCGATCCCTGAGAGCGAATGGACCAAGCTCTTCGCTACCGACGGATATAAGCGCTTGAAGAACCGAGAAATCGGTATGGCGAAATACTTCCATCGCCCCGACACTTTCACCGACGAAGCGTTCAAGATGTTCATGCTCTCCGATGATCTCCTTAAGCAGCGAAACGATCTCTCGAGGACGCTCGACGCGTGGAAAAAAGTCGATGTCGCTGACTGCGCAAAGATATCTCTCTCCTACTTACCCGCCGGCTCGAAGATCGGCGCTACCGTCTACTACTTGATCAAACCGAAGCACAACAGTTTCGTTTGGGGATCAGATACGAGTGATCCGGCCGTGATGCTTTATCTCGATCCAACCGCGGCATTTCAAGATACGTCGATGACGATCGCGCACGAGTTTCATCACATCGGATACGAGAGCACCTGTCCATCGAAAGAATACAAAGCATGGTACGACAAACAGCCCAAACCCATGCAAACCGCGCAGACTTGGCTGCGCGCGTTTGGAGAAGGCTTTGCCGTGCTTGCTTCGGCAGGAAACATGGACGCAACGCCATACGCATACGCGACGCAAGAAGTCAAGGACGCATTCAAAACCGGCGTCACTCAAAACGCCGAGAACATGAAGACTCTACAGTCCTTCTTCACCGATGTACTAGATGGCAAATTGACAGAAGATCAGGCACAAGCAAAGGCTTCGGATTTCTTCGGCCTCGTAGGTCCGTGGTACACAACCGGATGGGTGATGGCGACGACCATCGAGCGCGCTTTTGGGCGGCAAAGGCTGTTGGACTGCTACCTCGATCCTCGTCTCCTTCTTGGAACCTATAACGAGGCAGCCAAGAAGCTGGGCAACCTCCCCCTGTGGCCCGACGACTTCGTCAACCGACTATCGGCTCGCTGATGTAGCGAAAGCGGCCATCATAGAGCGATGCTCGTCGAATTGGGCCAAGTCGCGGCCGTTACGAATGCGAACTTCACCATCGTGACGCCCGCAATCCTCGGAGCGACGAGAAATACGGGCCGAGCAAAGTTCAACGCCGCCATCCGCCTCTACGAAAGCGATCAAGTCGTCGAAGCACAAACCGTCGCCCTACAAGCAGGCGCGGGAGATCATGGGGAGTACGCAGGCGATATCCAGGTCATTGACGCCGAAGCTCGCACGTCTCGCGACAGTATGATCGCGCGCACATCCGGATGGATGGAAGTCGAACAGATCCCACGCGAACAACCCATGGTCCCGGAGCGCATTGCAGAAGTTGCTGAAGCTGCCATCCGAAAGGTGTGGGCGACGATCGGACTCCGCCCGGGCGTCGATACCATGGTCACCCTTCTCGCGCGCGATGTAGTGCTCCCCGCAAACTTTGAATCAACCGGATACGTCACAGCGAAAAAGTCGTTTGCGAAATATTGCCTTCCCGGCTCGTTTGCCGATGATCCCAATCTAATGGGACTTGCAATTCAAGGTCTCGCAGCATGTCACGCAGCCGCCCTCATCTCAAATTCGGTTGCACCCCCCTGGCTCATCGCCGCAACTGAGGCCATTACAGACATCCAAGTCTCCGACAACGTAAGACATGGCTTTTGCGTTGGGGCCACCAAATGGCGCGAACCAGGCTTGCTAAATGTGCGATTACTCGGCCTCCAACTCGGAGGCAATCCCGTTGAGTCCGCGGGTTACTCATTGAGTCAAGCGATTCTCATCGGTCGATACCTCATCGAGGAGCAAGGCATCAAAACTTTCCGCGATCTCCTCGCGTATCACTCGCCGACTTCAATCTTCCACTACATGTCGCTCCTTTTCTCGAAGGACCCGACAAGAGATGCATGCAAGCGACTGTACGAATTTGCACCCGAGTATCTATTCGAACAGGCACTTGCCCGCTGTTGCAAGTAAGAAGCGAACAACCTTCTCCTCTCCCGGGTCACAAACCTACGATGAAAGAGAAAGCGAAGGCACCAGTTGACCCGCAGTTGGATGGCGGACCTGATCTGGATACCACCCACTTGGACAGGCCATCCGATCTAAGCAGTAAGGGCAACGGCCTCGTCGGATCAACGAAAGGTGAGCACGGCCCTCTCGATACTTCGACCGACCTCGAGTATTTGGACACACCCACTTCTGACGATCCATTTGTCCCCGGAACAGGAGACATTCGAGACGTCGAACTGCATCAGAAGGAAGAGAAACCCTCTAAGAAGAAAAAGAACCTACCTGATCCAACCTACGAGGCGAATCAAGGCAACGCGCCGCAAGAGACCGGTGGCAGCACCGATCCCAACAATTCACTTTCTGAAAGTGACAGCGGTTTGAAGAATCGCTAAACTGCGGTCGGCTCTGGCGGCTTGTACTCTTCGGGTTTCTCCGCCGCCTTGGCCGATCTCAGTTTGGCAACCTTCGCGTCGAAAGTTGCAGCCGCGCGACCTTCGAGTGTATGCGCACCGCCCGCTAACATCTGAGATAACGCTTCACACTCCGCCTTCGAGAATGCGACCGATCCCATGCGATGTTCTTCGAAAGCTTCGTATGCCAAAGGTGCAACCGCCTTCGCGCAAACGCCTAGCGCTTCCGCGAATACGCGAATCTCATATTGCGCATGTGCATCGGCACGCAATTCAATGAAGTGAAACAGATTGTGAAGATCGCACTGCCAATACCATTCCGTGTAAAGGCTCAAAGGAAGGTTGGACCGTGCCAACTCTCGCGCGACTCCCTTCTCGATCATCGTCTGATAATTTGAATACACCGCACGCTGCTCTTCATCCATCAACCGAATGATCTCCATCGCCTGATCGATCGGCAGCGCCTCATCGGAACGCGCCTGTTTGTTCGATTCGCTCTGGTAACGCACCTGATCCGGCTCCGGCAAATAGAACTCGTCCTTCATCACCGAATACCGGCCGGAGATCTCATTCAATCTGGCGGTGCGATGCCGAACCCACTGCCGCGCCACGAAGATCGGCATCTTCGTGTGGAACGTCAACTGGACCTGCTCGAACGGCGACGTATGCCAATTGCGCAGCAAGTAATGGATGAGCCCCCGATCCTGCCGATACGTCTTCGTCCCCGCGCCGTAGCTCACCCGCGCGGACTGGACGATGCGGTCGTCCCCGCCCATGTAATCCACCAGCCGCACGAAGCCCTTGTCCAGGACGGGAATCTCTTTATCGATCAGCGCTTCGGCTTCGGGAACAACTGTGCGGGCCATTCCTCATTGTAGATTGCTGCACCGGGCAGATGTCCAACCCTTGCGATCAAACTAGGCCACGAAATCATAACCCGACCTAATTGATCGTAGCTCGGAAGGCGTCTCCAAAGCGCGTCGAGCCATGACACATTTGAAACCCAACTTGGTGCTTATGGATGTCGCTCGATATCTGGAACGTGAACACTTTGTGGCCACCAGGCGAAATCGAATCGCTTGGATCAAGCTGGTGAGGATTATAAATGGTCTCCGCATTCTGGGGATTCGTCAGGAAATACCCCCCTGCCGCCGTCCAAGTCGTGGTTCCAACGTTCAGCATGTCCACGTGAACGGTCACCGTCCCGCTGAAATCGACTGTTGGGCAGTCGCACGAAACGATTCTCGCGGCGTCTGCCGCCACCGTCACGTTGACTGACTTGATCGGTCCGGCCAGACCAAAGCTCCCCTGACCACTCTGATACATCTTCGTCTGATACGTGTATGTCCCAGGCACGCTAGGCGCAACGACAGTAGCAAAAAAGGAGCCACTCTTTCCCGTGGGTACCGATTTCGTCGCCGCATCAAGAAACCCGTTGCTAACACCCCAAGCCGCCGAATTCAAGAACACAATTCGATAACCAGCCGCCGTGGTCCAAGTCTGGATTCCGGTGTTCGTATAGTTCCCACCGATCAAATATGTCTGCCCCGCAATCATCGAACTCGGTGCGGTCGGCTCGGAGTTTGTCGCATCGTTGCCGTTGTATTTGACGACGTTAAGATCCGCAGTACCGCCGGGGCCGTAACCCGCGCCCGCGAAATACATATTCCCCGCTGCATCCTGTGCAAAAGCGGCTGATCGATTATCGAGTCCCGCCGCGTCAGTCGGGAAGATGCCCGCGTAAAAAGGTTGAGAATTGAATTTCCAAACAATGGCCCCAAGGTTGTCCACCCTAAGTATCTGGTAGTCGTAACCCTTTGCATCGGCAACACTGTTCCCGCCCTCGTCAGTCACCGCTGTGACACCCACGACAACACCACCCGTGTTGTCCGGAATGAAATCAAATCCCGTGAACTGGGGCACGAACGGCATTTTCGTGGTCCACGGCACTGCGCTGTTGACGTCGATCCTGCTCACGTAACCCGCGTTGTCAAAAGTATTGATGCCCATACAGAAGATGTGATCCTGAGCGTCAATAGCAATATGTGCGCGCGCTTGATTTGTCGGCGTCCGACTCCAAATCAGAGTTCCCGCCGGGTTATATTTGAAGACAGTTAGGTCGCCCAGGAAGCACGGATTTCCAGCCGAATCGAACAGCACATCGCTGTGCGGGAAGTTCTGGACAACACTTGTACGCGCCACGGACGAGGCCCAAAGAAACGCGCCATTGAAGTCGAATTTCGAGAGAGCCATTTGAAAGTTCGACGACACCTTATGCGAGTAAACAATGTAGGTGCTCCCATTCGGATCGATATTGATACCGGTCGGAAGCGCGGTCGTTTCGCCCGGCTGATCCGTCGAACCCAAAAGCGCGCCCGCCGCACTGATCTTCGTCAATCGATTTGTATTGTTAAGTCCACCCATTCCGTTGCTCGTACCATTCGTGAGCGCGAGCAACACGGAGTTATCCGCCGCAACTTTGTAATCGATCAAGAATTGGCTGCCCGGGAAACTCGTGAAAGTCCAAGTCAGCGCACCGTTCGTGTCGTAACGATAGATTGTCCCCCGCATCCCCAATGCGTTGTGGGCGCGTTGTACGAGGACCACACCGCCACCTGGCGCAAGTTGCGGCGGAAGCATTTCCGATAGTGGCCCACCAATTGCCCCGATTGCGTGCGACCACAAGACATTCGCATTCGATCCAACCTTGATAATGGAGAATGTTGGCGTTGCAGACGCGTCCGATGTCACGCCCGTCCCAAGAACATAGGTGTTTCCAGCAGAATCCGTCACCGCACCAATCGCCTTGTCGTCGCTCCTTCCTAAATCGACATCCGTCCCCCAAATTCGATTCCCCGCCGTATCATAACTCGCGACCCGCAAATCGGTAGCTGTCCCGGTGTTGACAACCCGGCTAAGAAAAACGATTCGGCCAATCGGGTCGATGACGGCCGACCTGCCCTGATCGTCGATGTTGGCCGTTCCTACCTCACCTCGCGCCCATCGAAAATTCCCCGAAGGATCATAGCGAATGAGTTCAGCATCCTGCGGCCCCGCGACCGTTGCCGCACAAATATAAGCGTTCTCCGAGGGGTCGGATGTGAGCTCGTTCAAGGCGATGCCGTCGGGGGCATAGGTCGCATTGCTTCTTGACCATGCGACTCCTCCTGCCGATGTGAATCGAGTCAGTGTGAGGCCCGGTGCGCCAGACGAAACCGTGACGATCGCATTGCTCGGCGTGATCGTCGCCCCTACCGGCACTGCCGCGGGAGAATTTGCAGCCCATTGGACGATTCCATCGAGGTCGTATTTGGTGACCTGAACATTCGCCGTCAAACTGATCGTCACCCCCTGGACAAGATAAGAGTTTCCAACTTTGTCCAACAAGATGTAGGGGTTCGTCGCCGGGCTGCTCTTCGACCACAACGATGGACCTGAGGGGTCAAGTTTTGTGAGCGTCACCGTTGCTACACCGTTCGGAGTTGAAGTTCCCACCACAAAAACGTTGCCCGCCGAATCGATCGACACCCCCTTGGTCTGACCTGTTACCGGCGTTGTCCAAATCGGCGAGCCGGTGGAGGCCGAAAGCTTCATGACTGATGCTCCCGCGCCAACAATCGCGTTTCCGCTTCCATCCATTGCGACCCGGAGCGACTCCACGCCGCTCTTGAAATTCTTCGTCCACAGTAGGGTCCCCGAGGCGTCGTACTTCGCTGCAACCAAACTAGAGTTGGGATAGTGAGGCGCGATACCCACGACAACCGTTCCCCCCGTGCCCGTAGCGACATCGATCGCTCTGCCCGGCGAGATCCGATTCCAAAGGATCTGTCCGCTCGCCGTGACCTTGGTGAGCGACTGACTCCCCGACGCCGCAACTCCGTAAAGATAGAAACCCCCGCCCGGCGCGTTCAGGGTCTTGAGTGCCTGTTCAGACGACCTCAATCCAACATCTCTAAATGAAGACCAGGCCTGAGGATATTGAGCCAGGGCTACGACATTCGCAGCGCATACAGATGCAGTGAAGAGAAGGCGTGACAGATTCATACGAGGGGACCAACTTATAGCATTTTACGGAAGCTTTGGAAGGTCGGACCTGTCGATGCTCGACCTTCCATTCACGGCGTAACCACTATCGTCTTGGCAATCGACTGATCTCCAAAGAACGTCGCCCCCACCTTCATCTGCCAGCTCATCTTGTATGTGCCAGGGGTCACCGGCGCCGTACAGTTGAAGGTGAATATTTTGTGGCCATTCTGCACAATCGAATCCCCCGGAGCGAGCGCGACCTGTGCAACACCCCAAGTCGGGAAACCCGTCGTGGGTGAGAGAGCAAAACCAGCTGCAGCCGTCCACGTAGCAGTGCCCACGTTACGCATGTCGACGCTAACCGAGAACGTCGTCCCCGCCTTAACGGAAGTCGGAGCCGTCACCGACAAGTTGCGCGCCGCATTCGCTCGAACCGTCACCGTGACGGGAGTCGAAATCGTTAACGAACCGAAACTCCCAAGCCCGTTCTTGTACATCTTGCACTGCAAGTTGTAAGTCCCCGCAACAGTCGGAGCATTCACGTAAAAGTAAAACGTCTTGGATTGTCCCGGGGCGATCTTCTCGCTGTTCCCAAGATACACACTGCCAATTCCCCACGTGGAACTGTTCAACGTGATCATACGGTAGCCCTCTGCGTTCGTCCAGGTTTCAAATCCTGTGTTCTTAAATGTCATAGCAACCTGGTAGGTCTGACCCGCTGCCATTGCCGAGCCAACAAACTGATTTACAAACGCTGAATCGTGCGCCATGTATTTGACAACATTCAAATCGGTCGTTCCGCCCGGTCCGTAATCGGAGCCCGTCGCAAACAAGTTTCCGCTCCTATCCGATGTCAACGTCACAAGTCGATTGTCGACCCCGATCGCGTCTGCGAGCAGCGCACCATTCGTAAACGCGCCGCCAAGGGCCGGCCAAGCCATAACACCATTCGCTGCAAACTTGATCACTTCATAGTCGATCCCATGTACACCTCGAACATTGCCTCCAAATGAAACACCACCCAATCCGTCTGGGGCCAAGCTGCGAGTGCCCCCGGAAGGGGTTTGCGAAAAGTGGGTAATCCAGGAAGAGCTTCCGTCGGGACTAATTTTCTGCATCGCCCCCTGGCCCACCCCATTCACGGCAACGCTCGCCCACATAAAAGTATTTCCCAGCGCGTCCGTCGCCAACTCGCCCTGGCTGCTCAGGAATTCAGGATTATCGAAGACCTTAACACTCCAAAGAAAATTCCCGTCCCCGTCGAACTTGTACACCCATCTCGGGCTGCCACCCGCATCCACAGGATCCGGAATAAAAGTCAACAAGTTGCCCGAGGGATCGATCGCCAGATCGCCAATGAAGAATGAGTTCGTTGGATCTCCCGTTGGCACAGCCCACGCAAAAGATCCGTTGGCATTGAACTTCGCCAGTCCCATCTGATAATTGCTTGTCGCAGGGATCTGAGTATAGAAATTCATGTAAGCGTTGCTATTGGAATCGAGAACCAGGCTATGAGGCGCATCCGACACTCCTCCCGGCTTGTCGACGGTCCATGCCAACGTCCCATTGGGATTGAGCTTCATCAATCGGAGAGTGTTGTTAAATCCGGTCCCTCCATCACTGATGGCGACCTCGAGCGCAACATAAACAGATCCGTCCGATCCGACTTTATAATCGGACATAAACAATCTTCCAGGAAAGTTGTTGTACGTCCACAGCAGAACTCCATTCGCATCGTAGCGATAAACCGCTGCTTGGATTCCCTGATTCACCGGGCTTCTTTGAACAAGCACCACTCCACCTAACGGCGACATCTGCGGAGGAAAGAATCCGGGAGCGACACCGGCTAAAGGAGAGAGTCCATGTTGCCACAGCAAGGTGCCCGTGCTGCTGAACATCGCTATCGCAAACTGCTGCGCAGAGGTGAAACCATCAAAAATGGGCGACTGGCTCAGGACATATGTGTTTCCGATTGGGTCCGTAACCGCTCCAGTTGGTCGGTCAGCTGCGTGATGCAGATCATAATCCGTTCCCCAGACTTTGTTTCCCCCGGAATCAAATGCGATAGCGCGAAAATCAGCATAGGTGGGAGCAACATTCGCCACGCGCGTGAGCCATATCACTCGACCTGCCGGATCCAAGACCACGCATTTCCCCTGATCGTCTGAAGTCACCGACGACCCTGCCTCCGTCTTTTTCCAAACAAAGGCACCGGAAGAATTGAACTTAACCAACGCAGCGTCGTGAGGTGCCGTTGAAGTCGTGCAACTCACATAGAAATTATCCGAACTGTCTGCGCGAAGCTCTTGCAGACTCGAAGTATCCAAACTTGCGTCCGGATAATTGATCGACCAGGAAAACGTTCCCGCTGAGGAAACTTTGGCAAGCGAAATGTTCGTCCCTAATCCGGCGATGAAGACCGAGCCCGATGGAGACAGCACCGCATAAACCGCGAGCATTTTCGCGGTTGTTGGTTGCCACAAAACGGTGCCCGTTGGACTGAGTTTTGTCACTTCAGTTAAGTCAGTCAAGCTGACTGTTGTCGATTGGACTACATAAGAATTTCCGGAAGTATCGACCAATAGAATCGGGCTAGCGCCAGGGAGAAGTTTTGCCCACTGCTGGGTACCTGCCGGGTTATATTTGAGCACGACAACATTAGAAACTCCGCTAGGGTTGGTCGTCCCCGCGATGAAGATGTTGTTTGACAAGTCCACCGAGACCGCATTCATCTGCTCGGTCGTCGTGTCAGTTCCGTAGATCGTGTTAAAAAGCGTCGCACCCGATGCTGCCGCCAATTTATAAAGTGAGATATTTGTGCTGACACCGTCGTTGATCGTGGCGGCAACGATTACATTGCCCGCCCAATCGATTGCGATGCGTTGCCTATTAAAAGCAAACCCAGCGACCGAAATAGTGCGCGTCCACATCACCCCGCCTGACAGATCATATTTCGCTACGATGATCACGCCGCCACCGGAAAGTTGTCCGCGACCCACCATCGCAATGCCTGTATTGTTCGCGACACAGTCACTCGGTGCGCCTGGAGTCATGCGGTTCCAAAGCATGGCGCCCGTGTCGTCGACTCTTACAATGGCTTGGGTTCCGCCACCCGTATCGCCGAAAAGGATAAAGCCCCCACCGCCCGGCGCGTTCAGCATCTTCATGGCCTGTTCCGACGAGTGCAGACCGAGATCCCTAAACGCGGACCACGCCATCGGATATTGGGCAAGGGCGGGAATGACAAATAAGGCGCTAAGCAGCGCGGTTAGAGCCAGACGAAACAACTTCATGAGCGGGGTGAGTTCAAATACT
>Ga0207680_10000807_pt1 | contig 14745 bp, 10 predicted proteins | sample KBSS23metaG_FD_184321 | JGI IMG/M metagenome (GOLD analysis project Ga0207680, IMG submission 184321) | Switchgrass rhizosphere microbial communities from Kellogg Biological Station, Michigan, USA - KBS S2-3 metaG (SPAdes) (version 2) | ecosystem: Host-associated > Plants > Roots > Rhizosphere... | reverse complement strand
GAACTGCCTGGCGCAGTGGCTGACGCAACATCCGCGAGGTCGTCGAGGGCGAACTGTGCGACCGAGATGTCCGCAATGCGCTGCCGGCCATCCTTCTCGAGACATCGACGGATCAGCGTGCGCACGGCCGCGGGCACGGTGGTGGGCAGCGCGGCCCAGTCCGGCTCGCCGCGCAGCACCGCCGCGAGCGTGTCGCCCACGTTCTCACCCGCGAACGCGCGCGTCCCGGTGAGCATCTCGTACAACACACAGCCGAACGCCCACACGTCACACCGCTTGTCCGCCGCGCGTCCCTTCGCCTGCTCCGGCGCCATGTAGGCCGCCGTGCCGAGAATCATACCGGCCGCGGTCATCTGCGCCGGCGACGTGATCGTCGGCGCCTGCGACCGGTCGCCCGCCGTCGCGGTCGCCGCATCCGGTGCGAGCGCTTTGGCCAAGCCGAAATCCAGCACCTTCACCCGCCCGTCGCGCGTGAGGGCGATGTTCGACGGCTTGAGGTCGCGGTGGATGATCCCTTTCTCGTGCGCCGCTTGCAGCGCATCCGCGACCTGGCGCGCGATCGCTACCGTCTCCCCGAGCGGCAGCGCTCCCGCCGTCAATCGGTCGGCGAGGGTGTCGCCATCGACGAGTTCGAGAATGAGGAACTGCGACCCGTTCGCCTCTTCGAGGCCGTAGATCGCGGCGATATGGGGATGATTGAGCGAGGCGAGGATTTGCGCCTCTCGCTGGAACCGGGCGATGCGCTCGGCGTCGTTGGTGAAGACGTCAGGCAGGACCTTGATCGCCACGTCGCGACCGAGCTTCGTGTCGCGCGCGCGATAGACTTCGCCCATCCCGCCTGCGCCCAGTGGCACGGTGATCTCGTAGACGCCGAGGCGGGTGCCGGGAGTGAGGGCCAATCTCTGGGGATTATACGAGCGGGGCGCCGCGCGGACGATTACTCCTGCGTGACGGCGAAGGGACTATCGGCGCTGGCGCTCACATCCGACGAGAGATCGCGACCAGTGAGGACCGATGCGTCGCCCGATCGCAAGGCGATGGTCGGGGCGTCGCTACTTGGTCGGCACCAGGCGCTTCAGTTCTTCAGTGCATTTCAGCAGGACATTGATCGGGGCGGTGCCGCATCCTTTTGCGCGCTCTGCTGCACCATCAGAAAGCGTCGTCCCTCTGGGAGACACAGCGCCCCGGAGACCTCCGTCCGCCCCGGATTCGTTGGTCGAGCCAGGTCTCAGTTGACGGACGCGCGGGCGGCTTTACGGAAAAGCCGGGAGCGGCGCGGGGATCCCGGGCGCGAGCGGCGTGCGCGCGGTGTTGAGCAACATTGCGACCATTGTGTAGTAGCCCGAAATGCTCACCGCGTCCACGACTGCCTGCTCGCCAAACTTCGACACCGCGTGGGCGTAGGTGGAATCGCTGACCGTTCGATTGTGGAGCAGTTCCTGGATCAGGTCGTACAGGCTCGCCTCGTCTTCCGCCATCTGCACGGGGCGGCGGCCTTCCGCGATAGCTTTGGCGACCTCGGGATTCAACCCGCCCTTAATTGCGAGCGGTTGATGAGCGTTCCACTCGTAGTTCTGACCCCATTCACGGGCGGTCATGAGTATGACGAATTCACTTAGTCGAGGCGGCAGCGTGCTGTTGAAGCGCAGGTAGTCACTCAGCATCAGGGTGCGTGACATCAGTTCCGGACTTCGTGTCAGCACGGCCCACGGGCCACCGGGCTCCCCGCCGCGTGCCTTCTTGTATTCATCAACAGTCTTCTTCTGCGCCGGTGTCAGCTTGTCGGCGGGGATGGGCGGCATTCTGTCCTGGGCGCTCGCGAGTGCCCCGAAGATCAGTCCGAACACGAGCGTGCCTGCCAACAGGCCCTCGATTGTCTTGGTGCTGCCGCATGCCATCGGGGACCTCCAGGTACGGCGTCCCGCATTCGCAGGGACACGGCGCGGTCGATGTTACGGGAATTCTACACGCCTTCGCTGACGCGATCGCCGACCAACAGCAGGTGTCGAGTCAGCGCGAGTTTCTCTTTAGACGTCCGGCGCCCAAGACGCCCGGCCGAGCGGATAGGTTATCACTGGCAGACTACTCGTTTTCTTCTATCGTCGGCCAATCGCCGACTCTCTACGAATGCGCGCAACTTCGCCGGAGTTGCTTAGTCTGCGCGCAGTGCCTCGACCGGGCTCACGCGCGCGGCACGGCGCGCCGGCAACAAGCACGCGAGCATGGCCACGCCGAACAGCGTCACGGTTGTCGCGGTGAAGACGGTTGGATCGCGTGGATTGACGTCGTAGAGCAGCGATGCGATCAACCGGCTGCCGGCAACGGCCGCCGCGAGACCCGCAAGGATACCGGCAAGGACGACAATTCCGCCCTGACGCACGATCATCGCCGTCACGCCGCCCGGCTCGGCACCCAGCGCAAGGCGCACCCCGATTTCGCCAATCCGTTGGCTGACGATGTACGACACCACGCTGTAGATACCGACCAGACCGAGCAATAGCGCCACGGTTGCAGCCGCAGCGAGGAGCACTGTCGTGAACGCCGCTTGGCCGGCGGCTCTGTCGACACCCTGCTGCAGCGTTTCTATCCGCGCAATGGCGACGGTGGTATCGACCTCATCGATCGTGCGCCTCACGGCCGCGACTAATCCGAGTGGGGGCGTCGACGACCGAACCACGTAGCTCATGACAGAGATGTCGGGCCCTACCAATCCGCTGACGGGGAGGTCGGGGCCTCCGGACGTCGACATGGGTAGATACAGCTTCGGGATCGGGTTGAGCTCGATCAGGCCGGTCGTCACTGTGTTCTGGACCACACCAACGATGGTGCGCCACGGGCCATTGTTGCTTTGGTAGCCGAACGCGACCCGCCGGCCAATCGGATCTTCGTCGCCAAAGTACGCCGCCACCATCGCTTCATCCACGACCACGACCGGCTCGCCCCGGTCGATGTCGGCCCGATCCAAATCTCGCCCGCGGAGCAGGCGCATACCCATCGCCGCGAAGTAGCCGGCAGCCACGGCGCGCTGCGCGACCGGCCTTGGAAAGCGGCCGGGCTGCATGGGTCGTCCCTCAATGGCCAGTGTGTTGCCGAAGCAGAACGCTTCCGGGGACAGCGGCAGGCACGTTGTGGCCGAGACCGTCGTCACGCCGGGCAGCGCTGCAATCCGATCCAATAGGGCATGGTGAAAAGTGACGACTCGGTTCCGACCTGGATAGTCCACCGGCGGAAGTCCAACTTGAAACGTCAACGTTGATCGCGGATCGAATCCCGGATCGACCGCCAGCAGACGCTGAAAGCTGCGCATCAGAAGTCCGGATGCCACGAGCAGCACGAGAGCCAGCGCGATCTGACTCGCCATCAACGCATGACGGGCGCGGTGGCGCCTTCGGCTCCCGGTATTAGTGCGCCCTGCCTCCTGTAGTGATGGCGCGGTCCACACGCTCCGCAGCAGGGGCAACGTTCCAAAGACCAGCCCCGTCAGCGCCGTGAGTGCTCCAGCGAACACGAGGACGACAGCGTCTACGCGTACCTCCTCGAGCCGCGGGAGGCTCGCTGGGCCGAAGGCGACGAGTAGACGTGTCGCCGCCACGGCGAGCCCCAGTCCGGCGGCGCCTCCCGCAACAGATAGCAGCGCACTCTCTGCGAGGAATAACCTGGCGACGCTGCCACGGCCAGCGCCGAGAGCGCGGCGCACGGCGACTTCCCGTTGCCTCGTGTCGGCCCGCACGAGAAACAGATTCGCGACATTCGCGCAGGCCACGAGCCACAACAACCCGACCGACGCCAGCAGCATCCACAGCATCGTCGACACCCGACCGACCGTGCCTTCGATCAGCGTGACTGCTGTCGAGACGAATTGGCGGTACCCGTTGCCGGGCTGCTCCGCTTCGAGCTCGTTCGTCAGTCGGGTCAACTCGGCGCGCGCGTCGGTGATGGTGGCAGCATCCTGCAATCGCGCCACAGCCGTGAAAAGATAGCCGGGCGACACGGCCGCGCGTGTCAACGCTAACGGTACCCAGGCGTCGATTCCCGCTTCCGGGAACGCGAAGGACTGCGGCATTACGCCGACAATCTCCGTCGGCGCGCCATCGAGATTCACGGACTGCCCCAGGATGGCGGGATTGCCGCCGTAACGGGATGTCCAGAGCCCGTAAGAAATGATCGCGACCGCCGGGGCGCCGGGGACGCTCTCGTCCTCCGCGAACGCGCGGCCCACGATGGGCGAGATCCCGAGGACGGCGGTGAGCGACGGCGTCACGCGCGACACTCTGATCCGCTCGGGCGCACCCGCGCCCGAAATTGTCAGATCGTCGACCTGATATGCGGCAACGCTCTCGAGAGTGCGCACGCGGTCGACATACTGGAAATACTGCTGCGACGATATTGATCTGAATCCGGATGGCAGATTCGCAGTGGGGTTGCCGAAGTCCAGCATGAGCACGCGTGCGGAATCCGGGTATGGCAGCGGGTTCAACAGCACACGGTATGTGACGGTGAAGATCGCCGTGCTGGCACCGATCGCCAGCGCCAACGTGGCTGACGCGGCGAGCGTGAAACCCGGCACGCGCAGGAGGTTCCGCAGGGCATAGCGCACCTCCCGTACAAAGGTCTCGAGACTGAAGAAGGGATCAGATTCGCGAGCGCGCTCCCTGACCAGCGTTGCGTTTCCGAATCGGCGCAGTGCTGCCCGACGCGCCTGCTCGGGAGAGAGGCCGCGATCGAGGTTGGACTGGATCTCCAACTCGAGATGCGCCTGGATCTCCTCGTTCAGTTCAGCGTCTGACCGCCAGCGCAGCCACCGCGGAATCTTCATTGCGCCTCCCCTGGTTTCAGGACACGGGAGATGACGCGCACCATCGTCTCCCACTTGCGAGTTTCGGTGACAAGACGCCGCCGGCCGGCACGGGTCAGTGTGTAGTAGCGCGCCCGACGGTTGTTCTCCGATGTGCCCCAGTCGGAGGAGATGAGGCCTGCCCGCTCCAAGCGCTGCAGGGCAGGGTAGAGCGATCCGTGATCGATCAGGAGTTCATCATCGGCTGAGCGTTGGATACTGGTCGCGATCCCGTGCCCGTGCTGAGGACCAAAGACGAGGGTTTGGAGCAAGAGCAGGTCAAGCGTGCCTTGCAGCAGTTGGATGCGCTCCTTGTCCGACATTCTGGTGGACAATCTACCAGAGCTCTAGGAGATTGTCTACCTGTATCCCTCAAAGCCAGTCTCTGGAATATGCGAGAGTTCGCCCGCGATGGCTCGCGACAACGCCGCCCAATAACGGGGAGGCAAGGCTCTCAGCAACGGTGGTGGAGGCGGTCACACCGACGATCTCACGTGTGGATGGATTGGTAACGACAAACGCCGAAGGGGCTACGAATCCGGTCGGGTGTCGGCGGACTCGCCCCCCTCGCGGCCGATACCAGTCAGCGTGCGCCGATCCTTCGCGTTCTTCGTGGCCTTCGTGGTTACGATTTTCGAAGCCGCCTTAGTGTGGCTAGGTTCTTCTTGTCGTAGGGATCGACCGCGAGCGTTCCTGCTCGCTCGTTGTTCCCGGATTTTTCGGTCTCAATCAGGATCGCCTTGCTGGCGAATCGCGTGTCGTTCAGCAGCCGCCGAAACGGCTCGAGACCGACGAAGCCCTTGCCAATGTGCTCGTGCCGATCGACGCGGCTGCCGCAAGGCTTCTTCGAGTCGTTGCCGTGAAGAACCTCGAGTCGATCGAATCCCACGAGCCGGTCGAATGCTTCGAACGTGTCGTCGTAGCCGGACGGGTCGGCGATGTCGTATCCGGCGGCGAGCAGGTGACAGGTGTCAAGGCAGACACCGACCCGTGGCGAGCCATCGAGGTGCGTCAGGATGGCCGCGAGGTGTTCAAAGCGATGACCGACGGTTCGACCCTGACCCGCCGTGTGCTCCAGAAGCACCATCACCTTCTGATGCGAGCGTGACTTGAAGGCGCTCGCGATTGCCTCCGCGATGAGCCGCAGCGCATCGTCTTCGCTGCCGCTCGTGCACGTCCCTGGGTGGATTACGACTCCACGCAGGCCGAGCGACTCCGCGCGATCGAGTTCATCGATGAATGCTGCAATCGACTGCTCGCGCAACTGCCGTTGCGCCGTGGCGAGATTGATCAAGTAGCTGGCGTGTGAGACGACCGGCCTGATATCCGTCTCGTCGACGCGCTGCCGAAACCTGACAATCTCGTCCGGCGCCATCGGCTTCGCGAGCCACTGGTTCGCATTCTTGCAGAAGATCTGCAACGCCTCGCATCCGTGGACAACTGCACGATCGACGGCTCTCGACACGCCGCCCGCCACCGACATATGTGCGCCTATTCGCATGCGGTCTCGAGGTGGCCGTCCTCCGGCTCAGCTAACTGGACAGTGGCGGGTCGACACGGAACTTCGCTCTGCATTTTCACAACGCCGACATCGTCCCGATGCCTGACAAGTGAGAGTATCCGTGGTATGCCTCGTGGGGCCGAAATTAGTCCGAGAACGAGGCGATGACGCGCCCACGTCGAATTGTGAAGAGGGGAAGGTAGCGTGATGGGAGCAGTGCCAGCAGATGCGCTTGTGTTCTACGGAGCGACGGGCGATCTTGCCTACAAGAAGATCTTTCCCGCATTGCACGGGATGACGTTGCACGGGAATTTGCCGCGGCGCGTCATTGCGGTCGCCAAATCGGGATGGACACTCGATCAGCTCCGCGCCCGCGCCTTCGAGAGCGTCGAGCGGAGCGGCGCTCTGGTGCGCGAAGTCTTCGACAAGTTTGCTGCATCGCTCACCTACATCGATGGCGACTACGGCGACGCTGCTACGTTCAATCAACTGTCCCACGCGCTCGGTGACAGTGTCTGTCCCGTGCACTACCTGGCCATCCCTCCTCGATTGTTCGGGCTCGTCCTGCAGCAGCTCTCTCGCAGCGGCGCGGCGCGGCATGGCAGGGTCATCGTCGAGAAACCCTTCGGCCGCGATCTGGCCACCGCGCGCGAATTGAACGGTGTGATTCACGACACCTTTGACGAGAGCGCTGTCTACCGCATCGATCACTACCTGGGAAAGAACGCGGTGCAGAACCTCCTCTTCTTCCGCTTCGGCAACACTTTCGTGGAGCCGATCTGGAACCGGCAGTTCGTCGAGGACGTGCAGATCACGATGGCCGAAGACTTCGGTGTCGATGGTCGAGGATCGTTCTACGATGCGACTGGCGCCATTCGGGATGTCGTCCAGAACCACCTGCTGCAGCTGCTCACGAATGTGGCGATGGAACCGCCTCCCGGTGTCGAGCAAGAGCTCGCCAGGGACGAACGCGTGAAAGTGTTGAAAGGCATTGCGACGCTTCGGCCCGAGGACGTCGTCCGCGGACAGGTTCGCGGCTATCGCAGCGAGCCAGGGGTCAACCCCGGCTCGTCTGTGGAGACGTTCGTCTCCTTGAAGGTCTCGATCAACTCGTGGCGATGGAAAGGCGTGCCCTTCTACATCCGAGCAGGCAAGAGCATGGCGACCACGGCCACCGAGGTCGTTGTCAAGCTGCGTCAGGCGCCGGCAGTGTTCACACCGGAACCGCCTCCCGCGAACTGCTTCCGCTTCCAGGTCACGCCGACGCAGACGATCGCGATCTCGTCCTTCATCAAGCTGCCCGGTGACACGTTGCGCGGTGAGGTCGTCAATCTCAAAGTCAGCGAGCACGTGGACCCGCACGAAGTCGGTGCATACGAGGAGCTTCTGACCGACGCCCTCAGAGGTGCCTCCACTCGATTCGCCAGACAGGACTACGTCGAGGAGTCCTGGCGCATCGTCGATCCGATCCTCGACGATGCGACGCCGGTGTACGAGTACGAACCAGGAAGCTGGGGACCGGCGGAAGCGAGTCGCGTCGCGCCACATGGAGGCTGGGTCGACATCCTCGCGGCCGACCAGATGGCTGCGGTGACAACGTAGAGGTGTGTGATGACAGCAGACGCACAGAAGGATCTCGAACAGCTCTCCATCAACACCATCCGGACTCTGTCGATGGACGCCGTGCAGCAAGCCAAGTCTGGCCATCCGGGTACGCCGATGGCGATGGCGCCGGTGGTCTATACCCTGTGGCAACGCTTCCTGCGCTTCGACCCCGAGAACCCGATCTGGCCGAACCGCGATCGCTTCGTGCTGTCGATCGGCCACGCGTCCATGCTGCTGTATTCGGTGCTCCACCTGGCGGGCGTGAAGTCAGTGAACCCGAAGTACGAAGTGCTGGGCACGCCGGCGGTGAGCCTCGACGACATTCGCCACTTCCGTCAGTTGGACAGCAAGTGTCCCGGGCATCCTGAATACCGTCTGACGTCCGGCGTCGAGACGACCACGGGTCCCCTGGGACAGGGCGTGGCCACCAGCGTGGGGATGGCAATCGCCTCGCGCTGGATGGGTGCGCACTTCAACCGGCCCGGCTTCGAGATGTTCAACTACGACGTCTACGCGCTGTGCGGTGATGGCGACATGATGGAAGGCGTCTCGAGTGAAGCGGCGTCGCTGGCCGGTCATCTGAAGCTGTCGAACCTGTGCTGGATCTACGACAGCAACCGGATCACCATCGAAGGACGCACGGACCTCGCATTCAGCGAAGACACCGCCACGCGATTCATGTCGTACGGCTGGAACGTCACACGCATCAGTGATGCCAACGACCTCGAAGGCCTCGTGCAGGCATTCTCCACTTTCAGGGCCACTGCCGATCGTCCCACGTTCATCATCGTTGACAGCCACATTGCTTACGGATCGCCGAACAAGCAGGATACCGCGGCGGCGCATGGCGAGCCGCTCGGCGACGACGAGGTGCGCCTGACGAAGCGCGCGTACGGTTGGCCGGAGGACGAGAAGTTTCTGGTGCCCGACGGTGTGCGAGAGCACTTTGCCGCGGGCGTCGGTGCCCGAGGCCGTGCGGTTCGCACCGCATGGCTCGAGCTGTTCGAGCGCTATCATGCCGCGCATCCCGAGCTGGCCGAGCACGTGTCTCTGATGCAGCGCCGCGATTTACCCCAGGGATGGGAGGCCGAACTACCAGTGTTTCCGGCGGACAAGAAGGGGATTGCCTCGCGTGATTCTTCGGGCACTGTGCTGAACGTGCTTGCGAAGAACACTCCGTGGTTGCTGGGTGGAGCGGCGGATCTCGCGCCGTCAACCAAGACACTGTTAAAGCTGTCGGACGCTGGCAACCTGAGCGCGAGCAACGTCGCAGGCCGAAACATGCACTTCGGCATTCGTGAGCACGCAATGGGGGCCATCGTCAATGGCCTGTCGCTCTCGAAGATACGACCATACGGATCGACGTTCCTCATCTTCAGCGACTACATGAAACCGGCCATCCGCCTCAGCGCGCTGATGGAAGTGCCGGCCATCTACGTCTTCACCCACGATTCAATTGGCGTGGGAGAGGATGGCCCGACGCATCAGCCGATCGAGCAGCTTGCGTCGCTGCGAGCAATTCCCGGGCTCATCACGCTGCGGCCAGCCGATGCCAACGAAGTCGTCGAATCGTGGCGCGTGATCATGCGGCTTCGGCACGAGCCGGTCGCTCTGGTGCTGACACGGCAACCGCTGCCAACCTTCGATCGATCGAAAGTGGCGGCAGCGTCCGGCGTTGCGCGTGGCGCTTACGTCCTCGCTGATTCGGCACACGGCGACCCGGAGGTGCTGCTGCTGGCCACTGGCAGCGAGGTGTCGCTGTGCCTCGACGCGAAAGAGCAACTCGAGCGCGAAGACGTGCGGGCGCGAGTCGTCAGCATGCCGTCGTGGGAGCTGTTCGAGCACCAGCCACAGGCGTACCGCGATCAGGTTCTGCCGCCCCGCGTCGCGGCTCGCGTCTCCGTCGAGCAAGCCGGCACGCTTGGCTGGAGCCGTTACGTCGGTCCGAGGGGTATTTGTCTCGGAATGAATACTTTCGGCGCATCGGCGCCTCTACAGCAGCTGCAGCAGAAATTCGGCTTCACCGCCGAGCGCGTCGCTGCCGCGGCACGTCAAGCGATCGCGAGCGACCGTGGTGTGGTCGTCCCGCCGACCGAAGCGTTGCCGGTAGGGGAGTGAGACAAGAGACTGGAGATCATGAAAGTACTCGTCGTAGACATCGGCGGCACATCGATCAAGATCCTGGCAACAGGGCACAACACGCCGATCAAGATTCCATCAGGTCCGCTCCTGACGCCGAAGCAGATGATCGGCAAAGTAGAGGAAGCGGTCGACGGCTGGGAGTACGACGTTGTCTCGATCGGCTACCCGGGGCCTGTGAAGGATGGGAACCCTGTGAAGGAGCCAAAGAACCTGGGACGCGGTTGGGTCGGATTCGATTTCAAACGGGCCTTCGGTCGACCGGTGAAGGTGATCAACGACGCTGCGATGCAGGCGCTTGGAAGCTACAAGAAGGGCCGCATGCTGTTCCTGGGGTTGGGCACCGGACTCGGCACGACTCTGATCCTCGATGGTATCGTCGCGCCACTGGAGTTGGCGCATCTGCCATACAAGAATGGAAAAACTTATGAGGAGTATGTCGGCAAAGCGGGGCTCGAACGCACCGGAAAAAGGAAGTGGCGCAAGAACGTCGAGGACGTGACGAATCGGCTGCGCGCGGCGCTCGAGGTTGACGATGTGGTGATCGGCGGCGGCAACGCCAAGTTGCTCGAGACACTTCCGAGCGGCGCCCGAGCCGGCAAGAACGTCTACGCGTTTGTCGGCGGATACCGTCTGTGGGGGCAGCAGTGACGACCCGCGTGATGCTGGTGAGACATGGCGCCACAGTGCTGAGCGCGGAGGATCGCTTCGCAGGTTCCTCAGACGTTCCACTCGGCGACGAAGGTCGGATGCAGGTCGAGCGGCTGGCGCAGCGGCTCGCGACCGATTCGATCGCGGCAATCTACGGAAGCCCGCTCCGGCGCGCGCAGGAGACGGCATCGATTCTTGCGCGGCCGCACGAGATGGCGGTCACATCCCTCGACGATCTGCGCGAGATCGATCACGGCCGCTGGGAAGGGCTGCGTCGCGAAGATGCGGCAACGATGTATCCCGAAGAGTACGCCGCCTGGGAGCACGATCCCTTCAGCTTCGCTCCGACCGGAGGTGAGCCGGGACAGCACGTCATGGAGCGCGGGCTGAGAGCGTTTCAGCAGATCGTGCTCGCGCATCCGGGCGGGCAGGTGCTGGTCGTCTCGCACAAGGCGACGATTCGACTCATCATCGCGCATGTGCTTGGCATCGACCCACGTGGCTATCGCGATCGACTCGATCAGCTGCCGGCGTGCCTCAACATGATCGACATGTACCCGGACGGCACCGGACGGCTGATCCTGCTCAACGACGTGTCGCATTACACCTGGGTGCTGCGCCAGACGCTGGCGACCTGCACCTGATCGCGGATCATGGACGACGCGGCGTTCTGGCATCGGCTGCAGTTCGCATTTACCATCACCTATCACTACCTGTTTCCCCAGCTCACGATGGGCCTCGCGTGGTTCCTCGTGTACTGGAAGTGGCGTGCGCTGCGAGCGGGCGACGAACGATGCGCGGCGGCTGCGCGATTCTGGGCGAAGATCTTCGGCCTCACCTTTGCCGTCGGTGTCGTGACCGGTATCCCGATGGAGTTTCAGTTCGGCACCAACTGGTCGGGATTTGCCAAGTACGCCGGCGGGGTCGTCGGGCAGACGCTCGCAATGGAGGGGATGTTCGCGTTCATGCTCGAGAGCGCGTTCGTCGGGGCGCTCGTGTGGGGAGAGGAACGCCTCGGACCGCGGATGCACTTCCTCGCCGCGCTTGGCGTGGCGATCGGCAGTTGGCTGTCCGCGTACTTCATCCTCGTCACCAATGCGTTCATGCAACACCCGGTCGGTCACACGGTCCATGGCAGCGGCGTGCTCGTTATTCAGGACCTTGCCGCTTACCTGCTCAATGAGTGGGCACTGATCCAGTTCGCGCATAACCAGGCTGCCGCGCTCGTCACCGGTACGTTTGCCGTGACGGCAGTTGGCGCGTTCTATGCGCTGCGAGGGGAACACACCAGGCAGGCCTCGATGTATCTACGCCATGGAACCGCAGTTGGCCTGGTTGCGACGGTCCTCGTCGCGTTTCCGACCGGCGACGCGCAGGCCAAGATCGTCGCGAAGTATCAGGAGCCTGCGCTCGCGGCGATGGAAGGACGATTCGAAACTGGTCCGATGGCGGAAATCACCTTGATCGGACAACCAAACGTCAAGGAGCGTCGGCTCGACAATCCGATCAGGCTGCCGGGCCTTCTCAGCTTTCTCGCATATGGCACGTTCCACGCCGACGTGCGCGGGCTCGACGCATTTCCACAAGAGACATGGCCGACCAATATCGAGCTGCTGTACTACGCCTTCCACGTAATGGCCGGCCTCGGCACGATCTTCATCGGCCTGATGGCGTTGAGTGTTCTTCAAAGGTTACGAGGCCAACTCGAATCGGGCCGCCCCCTGTTGTGGGCACTGATGCTCGCGTTTCCGTTCCCGTTCATCGCCAACACGGCCGGATGGATCACGGCGGAACTCGGGCGGCAGCCGTGGCTGGTCTACGGGCTCTATCGCACGGATCAGGGTTACAGCACCGTTGTCAGCTCTGGCGACGTCCTCTTCACGCTTATCGGCATGGCCGGGATGTACTTCGTGCTTGGTCTTCTGTATTTGTATCTGATCGGCAGGGAAGTCGCGCACGGCCCCGATGCAATTCAGCCTTCACCGTACGGCGAATCAGCGGAAGCGAAGGGCACCATTGGTTGAACTGTGGTTCGCGCTCCTCTGTTTCATGCTGACGATGTTCGTCGTCCTTGACGGCTGGGACATCGGGGCTGGAGCACTGCACTTTCTGGTGGCGAAGAACGATCCGGAGCGGCGACAGGTGATCGCGGCCATCGGTCCGCTCTGGAGCTGGCATGAGGTGTGGCTCGTCGCCGCGGGCGGCACGTTCGTCCTCGCGTTTCCAGAGCTCATGGCCGTGTCGTTCTCCGGCTTCTACCTTGCGCTCTGGATGGTGCTCTGGTCGTTCGTGCTGCGTGGGATCTCGATCGAGGTCGGCGGTCACATCAACGATTCGCTCTGGCGATCGGGCTGGGACTTTGTGTTTGCCGCCTCGAATGTCCTGCTTGCGATCCTGTTTGGAACCGCACTCGGGAATGTGATCAGGGGAGTTCCGATTGACGGCAGCGGCATGTTCAGCATGTCGCTGTTCACCGACTTCACTGCGCGAGGCCGCGTCGGCATCCTCGATTGGTACACGTTGTCCGTGGCGGTGTTCGCCACTGTGCTTCTCTCTGCGCACGGCGCCACGTATCTCCGTCTGAAGACTGTCGGTCCCGTTCACGAGCGAAGCGTGCGGCTGGCCCGCCTGCTGTGGTCCGTCACCCCGGCGTTGTTCGTCGTCGTCTCCGTGGAGACGTCGGTCGTGAGGCCCGAGCTCTTTCAGGCGATGTTCCAGCGTCCGTTGGCGTGGATCTCCGTTGTCGTGATCGGAGCCGCCGTCTGGGCGTTGGCGACAGGACTACGCGGACGAGCCGAGAGCCGAGCCTTTGCCGGGTCGTGCGGCGTGATTGCCGGCCTGCTCGCCGGCGCCGGGGCGAGCCTCTTTCCCGTGGTTCTTCACTCGACTCTGTCGCCCGAACACTCGATGACGGCGTATTCCGGTGCGACCGCCGAACGAGGCCTGAGGACCGCGCTGTTCTGGTGGCCGGTTGCCGTCGCCCTCGCGTTGACGTACTTCTTCGTCATCATGCGCATCTACTCTGGCAAGGTGCGCCCCTCGCAGGACACTCAGGGTTACTAAGGGCACGCGTCCCATGCCGCGTTGTCACTGAGACTGTTCCGTGTGCTGCGTGAGCGACAGGTGGCGAGGCTCTCTGGGCGCCAGGGCATCATTGTCCCGGCTGACCTTCGTCGACCAGCGATAGAGAACAGACCACACGCCGAGACCCACGACGATTGTGAAGGTGGTTAACGAAACGGCCAGGGCCAGAAGACCGCGCCACCCGAATAGTTCTGGCGAGTTGTGAACCCGCAAGGTCGCGGCAGTGACGATCGCGAGCATCAGCGCAACTCCGGTGCTGAACGCAGCCAGTTTGATCCAGGTCATCGCCGATCCAAGCCAGGTCAGTCCAAGGGACGGAGACTCGTCCTGCTGGTGCAGCCTGAGGCATTTCAGATGACACAGGTCCTCGCCGTAGTCGGCGGCCGCGGCAATTAACGGGATGGCTAACCAGAGGCTCTGCAGCCACTTCCACTCGAGCTGCCACGCTCCGAACCACAAGCCGAATGTGAACACGAGGGTGTACACCGGAATGAAGCCAATGATGTCTCGATACAACGTCTCCCGAACGACAGCGCGCATGCGGCAGCCCGTTGCATTGTGTGGTCGCCGGCCACTGAGCATGGAGCACCAACTATCCAAGCACTCCTGCACACGAGTCGGCGATGTCCGAAGCTGCAAACGTACGATCGATCCAAGGTTGGCGCGCGTCATTGGCCTGCCGGCCCACGAGAACGCGTTCAGGAAGTAGATCACGGCCAGCTGCATCAGAAGGAGTAAGCCTGCGAATCGTTCGCTATCCGTGATGTTCGCTCTGATCGCCAGCGTGACGTCGAACGCGGGACCGATGAACCGCCAGATCTCATAAACCACGATGGTCGCGATGACGATCAGGGTGCTTGAAATCACGGGTCCAATGACGGCTGCTTGTACAACGACTCGTGCCGGAGGTGAGCTCGATCGTGCATAGAAG
>Ga0207680_10000806_pt1 | contig 14748 bp, 14 predicted proteins | sample KBSS23metaG_FD_184321 | JGI IMG/M metagenome (GOLD analysis project Ga0207680, IMG submission 184321) | Switchgrass rhizosphere microbial communities from Kellogg Biological Station, Michigan, USA - KBS S2-3 metaG (SPAdes) (version 2) | ecosystem: Host-associated > Plants > Roots > Rhizosphere... | reverse complement strand
GTTTCGAGGGCCCAATCAGCTCCATCGGGGTTCAAACGCGGCACCAGATAAAACGCGCGTGAATCCAAAGGTGCCGACTCGGTGACCAAGCGGTTTAAGAGGTGCAAGACTGCCGTCGACGCACTCACCTCGCTCGCGTGGATATTTCCGTCTGACCAGAAGGCAGGCTTATCGGCTGCGACGCCCGTTTTCTTGTTCGTGACGGTGAGGAGCCAAATGTCTTTGCCCTCATGGCTCTTGCCGATCGACGACATTTCGACGAGGTCCGGATACTCCTTCTCGAAGGATCGGAGTAGGGACGTTAGCTCATCGTAGCGGTAATACCGGTTGAACTCAATCGCAGGCATGCGCGGGTTTTACCGCGAACGTAGCCTTTGAAGTTCCTGAGTTAGGCTGCTCGGAGGAGCGTGCCCGGCAGCAGTGCTGCTGTCAAAGCTAGCTCACCTGGCGCTGCGAGCACCACGGCGCGCTCCACGACGTTTTCAAGTTCGCGGACGTTGCCTGGCCACCGGTACTGAAGAAGCTGGCGTTGCGCATCATGATCGATCTGCATCTGCGGGCGGGAATTTTCCTCGCAATACTTGTTTAGGAAGTGCTGGGCTAGGGGAAGAATGTCCTCCACTCGCTCACGCAACGGAGGAATCACGATCTCGATGACCTGCAACCGATAGAGGAGGTCCAGTCGGAACATACCCTCGGCAACCGCATCTCTAAGATTGCGATTCGTTGCCGTCACGACCCGTACATCCACCTTCTGTGGCTTGCCGGAGCCGAGTCTCTCGATCTCGCGCTCTTGAAGCACGCGAAGCAACTTCACCTGCACCGACGCCGGCACTTCGCCAATTTCATCGAGGAACAATGTTCCTTCGTGCGCCAATTCAAATCGTCCTGGCTTTGCCTTGTCTGCACCCGTAAACGCGCCTTTCTCATGGCCGAACAATTCGCTTTCCAATAGTGTTTCGGGAAGAGCTGCACAACTCACTGCGACAAAAGGCTTGTGCGAACGAGTTGACGACGTATGAAGCGCGCGGGCAATTACTTCTTTACCCACACCGCTTTCGCCGCCGATCATGACCGTCGCACGTGTATCAGCAACTTGCTGGATAGTGCTTGCAATCTCTTTCATCGAATGTGATTCGGCAATGAACGTTGGAGCTGATACAACTGAAGTTCGCGTTGAACGCACATTCGTTTGTCCCTTTGAATCGAACGCACTTGCGACAATTCGCTTGAGTGCATCCAGGTCGAAAGGTTTTGTGACGTACTCGTAAGCACCTTCTCGAATGGCCTGAATCGCTTGAGGAATCGTCCCGTATGCCGTCATGATCACGACCGGCGTCTCCGGCGATCGACTCATGATGTCTCGGAGAAGTTCGTAACCGGATCTTCCCGGCATCGTCACATCGGTGAGTACGCACTGCGGTTTGTTCTGGTCAAAACTTTCCAGAGCGCTTGGCGCATCTTCCGCCACAAACGCCTTATAGCCAGCTTTCTCGAAAGCCGCTTGTAAAACGAGCCGAATATTCGGCTCATCGTCCACGATCAAAATGGTCCCTTTACTACTCATGCGCTCAGCCTTAATTCGCCCGCTTCGGATTCCAATACAACTTCGAACCGCGTGCCCTTGCCCGCCTTCGATTGCACCCGCAGCGTTCCACCGTGCGATTCAACGATCTTTCGCACCGTGCTCAAACCCAATCCAGTCCCCTGCGCTTTTGTGGTGAAGAACGGCGTAAACAGCCGTTCGAGGATTTCAGGCGACATTCCGCAGCCGCTATCCTCCACCGCAAAGCCCCACTCGTGGACCTCAAACCGAACCTGGTCTTCGGGCGTACTCGCCTGAAGCGCGTTCAGTAGCAAGTTGCGTACAACCTGCTCGATACGCAGTTCGTCCAAATCCATTGTCGGCTCGCCGGCAAAGTTCTCAAGCTCAAGGTGCACCTTGGCATCGTGAAATTGCCGAAAATGTGCAGCAGCGAGCCTCTTCGCCATCTCGTTTAGATTCACCGGCTTGCGACGGATAGAGATCGGCTTAGCAAAGTCGAGAAACTCGTCGCACAGTGCATTCAACTTCTGCGCTTCTTGCTGGATCACTCTGCCGAACGTCGGCCCATCTTCTGGACTGATCGAGACCATTTGCGCAGCACTTGAAATGCCGGTGAGCGGATTGCGAATCTCATGCGCGATAACCGCCGTCATTTGTCCGATCTCGGCCAAACGACTCAATCGTGCGCGTTCGCTATGTGCTCGTTCTGCTTCTGTAATCTCTTCGACGACCGCCGTCGCTCCACCCGTCGGAACTGGGGTCGCGATGATCGTCCACGTTCGATCCTCTGCATCGTCGCGAGGGCGAAGCTGAAGACGCTTTCCTCGAACTGCGCTTGCGAGAGCGGCTTCAAGTGCTTTCCGCAACGGCTCGGGGGCAAATGCAAACTTTGCACTATCTTGCGATCCTAGCAATCGTTGCGCCTCAGAATTCTGTCCAACTAATTTTCCTTTGGAGTCCACGATCACGACCGAGACACCTAAGCTGCTAATCACTGCCTCAAGTCTGGTTCGAGCCGACTCTGCTTGGTTCTTCGCAACGATCACCTCAGAGAACATCTGCGCGTTGCTCACGGCCAGCGCAACATACTTCGCAAGCGCCTTTGCCGTTTCTAGATCGCCAGAATTGAATGCCTCCGCGCTGGCAGGCCGCGAAAGATTAAGGACCCCCACGCATTTGCCGCCGCCCAACGTCAAGGGAACAACAAGTGCGCTCTGAATACTTTTCTTCTTGTCGAGGTGCTGCTTCGCCAGAAGCGGATGGTCTTTCGGGTCGTTGATTAGGAGCGCTTTGCCTGTCTTGATGCACGCTCCGGCAATTCCTTTGCCTTCGAGGATCGTCGCGTCGTTCGGAATAGCCGAATCGGCACCGGCTCGACCCTCGATCTTGAAGACCTTGGATTCGCCCTCACGCAGAAATAGTGATGCTCCCGAGGCTACGAACCAGCGCTCGCAAGCTTTCAAAAGTGCAGCAGAAAACGCATGCAACCCGCCCTCCCCTGGAGTCCAGGAGATATCTAGCAGCTCCAATATGTCGCTTGGTAGCTTCGCGGAGGCTCGTCCCATCGTCGTAATCATCGGTGGAAAAGGCTCTCAGCTTCACCTTTGAACCTAAAAAGCGGTCGGAATTGTTTCGGTCGTTTGTTAGCAGCTTGGTTCAAGAAAGCGGTTCCGAGACCTCCTATTCGACCTGTCTTCGGAGCGCAGTCCTCAGCCTTGCCCAAGTGATGGGTCGCCACATCGGCTTGAAAAATGGCCCCCAGTTCGCCCCATTCGTGGAGCCCCCGAATCAATTGTTGCAACTGTGTTCACCTAACGACCTGCCCGATCTCTATCAGGAATCGCTGAGCTCACGTCCGGTGTTCAGCGGCGCAAATCTTTCTTGGATCGAAGATCGAGGCGCGCGCAGAAGCGCAGGCGCTTACTACACTCCATCGCAATTCGTCCGCTCGATCTTGGAGTTTGTCAATCCAAGCGAAGAACCCATCAGCATCTGCGATCCGGCCTGCGGGTCTGGCGCATTCCTTCTTGGAGCGCTCCAACGATGGAAATCTAATGACGCATCGGGAGCGCTGTCACACCTCTTCGGGTGCGACTCGGATCCAATCGCAATTGACATTTGCCGAGCTTTGATTTGGCTGGAAACGGGACAATCGATTCCGGATGAGAATCTCATTTGCGCGGAGTCGCTAAGCCTCGATTGGTCAAACGCATTTGGTGGACGCCGATTTCAAGCCGTCGTCGGCAATCCTCCTTTTGGTAGCGTCGTGAGTGGGCGCGTGCCTGATGCTACGAAGAAGCTTCGCAATACTATGTATCGCGATGTCGGCGGCACCGCTGACCTCTCTTACTACTTCGCATCGCTTGCGATCAAGATTGTCGAGGAAGACGGTCGAATTGGGCTTGTGCTTCCAAGCGCGTTTCTTAGCGCTTCATCCGCGCGAAACATCCGCGAGAATAGAACTCTCGATCTATCGATCATCGAAAGGTGCAAGGCACATGACCACTTTGAGGGCGCGGCCGTCCATGTGAGCCTTGTTGGATTTACAAAGTCTGCTGACAAAGCCACAGCTCACATTTCTCAATCCACCGAAGCAAATAGCGATTTCAAAGTGAGCGCGAGTATGACGGTCGGCGAAGCTTATGACTTGGCTCCCCACATCCTCGATGACCATACTTCGACCAATCCTAAGCTTCTAACGACGGGCCTTATCGATCCCGAAACGAGTCGATGGGGCGAGATGACGTGTCGCTACCTAAAATCCAAATACACCCATCCTCGCGTCCCGTTTCACCTCTTATCAAGCACCCGTAAGTCGATGGCGATCAGACCCAAGTTGTTAGTCGCTGGACTGAGCAGGACAATCGAGTGCTACCTAGACGAGCACGCTGAGTATGCAGGCAGTGTGGGTACTTACACGGTTACTCATGCTAACGACGACAGAGGCGAATTGCGGCGAATGATGAATATCCTTCACTCCCCTCAGTTGAGGAAACGATTCCAAGAAGAGCTCGGTCCCTCCGCCTTGGGAGGAGGAAATATCACCCTGACGAAGAGGTTTCTAAGACAATGCCTCGAAGAAGAGACTCCTTAGTGGCGAGCGCAGCTCGGCTCGTGCTTTGAGTTCCAAATTAGAAGAGCCACCTATCAGAATTGAACTGATGACCGTCCGCTTACAAGGCGGGCGCTCTACCGCTGAGCTAAGGTGGCAAGTTGTCGCTAGCTATTTTGACACCGCCGAACGAAAGAAGCAGCGCTAGTCAGCCTTTCGTCGTGACGTCCGTTTCCGGGCTTTGACCAACTTTGGCGATCCGTCGGTTCCGTAGCCGATCTTGAATCCGCTAGGCAAACCCTTTAATGCTTCGGCAAGTGCGCTTGGCATCTCGACGTTGCTAGCCTTTCGGCGGCTGCGCTTGCGGCTCGGGTTGAGCTTCTCGAAGGCTGCCGTCGCATCTTCCGATGGATTCATCGCCTTTAGATTCTTGCCCTCTATCCTAAACAGCTCGGAGACGGCCGGGAATGAGAGGAACATGAAACCCTCGCCACTCAGCATTCGAGCTTCTACGGGTACCTGGTATTTCTTAACGCCGACTCTAACTGACAAAATTCCAGACTTCGGCTGAGCTTTGAACTTAAGTGAATTTTTGACGCTTTGAACGGTCTTATCAGGCAAATTTCCATCCCTCCGATTCGGGCTGTGTACTTTACCTACTCCACTTTGTCGAAATGTGAAAGCTTAAAGCGATTGTTATTTACTAAGCTGCACGTTATCGATTAGGCGAGTGGGACCGATTCGCGCGGCGACAATCACAGAATCGCCATCAGCAGGAGTGGTCTTGGGTTCCAGACTTTCCGTATCTACTAGGTTCAAGTAATCCACTTTAAAGCCCGCAGATTCCAAGAGAGATTTGCCGTCTTTCAGTATCCGTTCGACTTCCCCGGCGGTCAACGAACCCTGGGAGAAACTATCGGCGCAAGTTCTGAGTTCTCGGCTTAGCAAGGTGGCGGTCACACGATCCTCAGGTGAAAGATAGACATTCCGACTCGACATGGCAAGACCATCTGCCTCACGAACAGTCGGAGCGAAGCGGACTTCGATTGGTAGGTTTAGGTCCACGACCATGCGCCTTATGACCGCGCACTGCTGCAGATCTTTCAATCCAAAGATCGCGAAGTTTGCCTCCACGATATTGAACAGCTTACAAACGATCGTCGCAACGCCATCAAAGTGACCCGGACGGTGCGCACCCTCCCATCGATCCGAAACGCCTTTGACCGATATCGTCGTCAGCCCGCCAGCATACATTTCTTCGGTAGTGGGAGCGAACAGAACGTCCACACCTACGGAATCTGCCATCTCCGCATCGCGAAGCTCATTGCGAGGATATTTGGAGAAATCTTCACCCGCCGCGAACTGAGTGGGATTCACGAATAGTGAAACAACTAAGGTCTGGCAGTCCTTGCGTGCTTCGCGCATGAGGCTGAGATGCCCCTCGTGAAATGCACCCATTGTCGGCACAAGCCCGATTCTTCCATGGCGCGCCGCCTTCATTTCTGCGACGGTTCGGACGATTCTCAAAAAGAATTGCTCTCCCCGGGAAACGATCCTTTGCGCACTTCATCGGTGTATTGCTTTAAGGCTTTCTGCACTTCTCCGCGCCCGTCCATGAACGGCTTTGCATGCTTGAAGACTCGCTCTGACAAACCGAGCACATCGTGAAGCACTTGGATTTGTCCATCGCATTGCACCCCCGCACCTATTCCGATAGTCGGAATGTCAAGACACTTGGTAATACGAGCTGCAAGCGCAGCGGGAACGAGTTCGAGGACAACGGCAAATGCGCCTTGCTCTTGAACGTACTGTGCCGCATTCAAAATCGCATCCGCGTCTCCCCCCTTCCCTTGCACCTTGTGTCCGCCGAATGCAAATACGGATTGTGGTGTGAGACCGACGTGTCCCATCACTGGGATGCCCGCCTTCACCATGTGTGAAATCGATTCGCTTGCGCCTTCGACCTTCACGGCTTCTGCGCCAGCTTTCATCAAGGCTACGGCAGATTCCATCGCGACCTCGACACTCGGCTGATAGGTTCCGAATGGCATGTCAGCAACGAGCAGAGCTCGGCTGACTCCGCGACGGACTGCGCGCGTGTGATGGAGGATTTCTTCGAGAGTGACGGGGATCGTAGTGGGGTATCCGAGGACGACGTCGCCTACCGAATCACCCACGAGGATAAAGTCGACTCCGGCTTCGTCGGCAAGCTTCGCCATCGGCGCATCGTAGGCGGTGATGCTGACGATCCGCTCTCGCCCTTTCATCGCGCGAATCCGCGGCGCAGTGACCTTGTCGGACATGGGGAAAGTGTACTTCTCCTAGGCACCGCGTTCTAGGCTACGGGCATGCACTTTTGGGTTGAAGCGGTATTCTTGAGCCTGTGATCAAGGAAGGTTCCCCGTTCCCTGACTTCGCTCTCGAAGATCAGGACGCGAAGATGCACCGACTCGCCGACCTCAAAGGCAAGAAGTCGGTTCTATTCTTCTATCCGAAAGACGACACCTCCGGGTGAACGATAGAAGCAAACGAGTTCCGTGCTGAACTCGATCAATTCAAAGGCGTAAACGTGTTCGGCGTAAGTCCGGACCCCGTGAAGTCTCACGCCAAGTTCGCGAAGAAACTTGATCTCAACTATCCCCTTCTTGCCGACCCCGATCGAAAGTTAATCGGGCCGCTCGGGGTGTGGGTTGAAAAGTCCATGTACGGCAAGACCTACTTCGGAGTTGAACGCTCCACGTTTCTCGTAGGAGACGACGGAAAAGTCTTGAAGATTTGGCGCAAGGTCAAACCGGAAGGACATGCCAAGGAAGTCTTAGAGGTGCTCGCGAGCGCTTGATTGCCGATTGTCGAAATAATTGGAGAGAGTAATACTGGCTCATTAGTGCCCGTCGACCAATCGGCAATCAAGCGCAGCGACATTTTCATTTTTCCTTGACCGCATCCATCATCATCGCCTGGAGTAGATCGACTCGCAATACGATTCCGGTGAGACGATTGTCTTCCACTATCGGTAGCAACGTAAGACCGCTACTGATCATCTTGTGAAACGCATCGCTGATCTCTGAGTCTGGAGACATCGTCATAGGATCCTTGCTCGCGTAGACATGTGCGGGCTCGTTCATCAAGCTGAGTGCGCTGTCTCTTGTCGTCACCTGGCGGCAAATATCGCCTTCTGTAATCACTCCAATGGGCGCCATATTTGCATCGACAACGACTAGTGCCGGGAACTGATAGATGTCCATTTTGTCCACCGCATCGCGGACCGTGCTCTCTTGAGTGAGAGTCGGGATGTGAGCGTGGAGAACTTCGCGGAGGATCATTGGTTTGAGATTATGATGGGTTGTGACCTACAGGAAAGTTGAAAAGGCAACCACAGAGACACAGAGTACGCACGGAGACACTGAGATTCGCGGGTAAGCCCGGTCTCACACAATCACTCCAGCTCCAGCGGTAGTAAGTTCTCGATAGCCAACCGATCGATCTGAAATGCGTACAGATCGTCCGCACTTCATCGCGAGCTTCGCCAGCTTCTCCATGTTTCCGCCGGCGTTGACGATCACAAAATCCAGTCGACGGGAGAGGGACGCCACTAACCTGTCTCGAACCTGATTATTTACGCCGATGAAATCGGCGTTCGGACGGAAGGCAGAGACGACCAAGTCTGTCGATGGATCGAATTGATAGCGCCAAAGGCGGGCGGCTCGAAAGGCCTCGTTTTTCAGATCATCACCCAAGACCTTGAACAGTCCGCGGTCCAAACAGAGGATGCGGGGCGAGCCCCATCGCAACGGAACGACGGCGGAGCGCTGATACTCGGGTCGATCATGACCGCTCACGAGCACCTCCGAATTCAAGACTCCCTCTTCAGTTAGCTTTTCAATTAGATCGAGGTCGGCAGGGCGGCTATTTCGCGATGACAAAACGCAGAATGTCTTGGCTTCGAGCAACTTGGTGTTTCCATAGAAGAAGAGAACGCCGGGTGGATCGGGGTCGAACTCTTCGACCAAGGTTGGATAGTGCGCATCTGCCGCGGTGACAAGCGAGACTCCGAGACCGGATAACTGCTCTTCTAGCTTCTTGGTTTCGGCAAGTTTTGCAAGACCTAAAGCCGCGGAAGATTTCTTAGTCAGTCGATACTCTTCTTGCCACGCCTCGGGCGAGAGCTTCAGGAATTCTTCGGACGACCTTCCCACCAACTCATTGCGCGCGAGCACGCGTGTTACGGTGCGACCGCCGATTCCAGGGGTCATCGCAAGATGCAACGCAAACGTGCGACGCGGCAAACTCACGCCTTCATCTCCGACAAGATCTTCGCTGCCCCCATCAACACTTTTAATGCCGACGCACCGGACTCTTTCATCTGCTTCACGACGTCGGCGTGGCTGAGCTGAACATCTTCCAAACCTGCCGCAAGGTTCGAGACGACGGCGAGGCACCCGTATTGAATGCCGGCTTCGCGCATGACGATCGCTTCGCTCGCCGCAGTCATGCCGACGACGTCGCCTACATGCTGAAGCAATCGAATCTCATTCGGAGTTTCATACCGCGGGCCGTTCGAATTGATGTACACGCCCTTTGGCTGAACCGTAAATCCCGACGCCTTCCCCGCTGCGATGAGCGCATTGGAAACGGCCGTGGAGAAAGGCTCACTGAAGTCAGTGTGTTGGACCGAGTCGTCGAACATGGTGATGTCACGCGCGCTCGGATCGGTGAAATCGGTGCAGGCAATCATCGTCCCGGCGGGCCACTCCTTGCGGAGCGAGCCGACGGCGGCGCTCGATAGACACCATTTGCACCCGATCTGCTTCAGTCCCCGAGCGGCAGCGCGGTAGTTCACCTTGTGGGGCGGCAACTTGTGTCCGGCCGAGTGACGCTGGAGCAGGAGGAGCTTGATGCCTCCTGTGTTCAGGATTCGCCCGCGCATGGGGCCGAATTTGGTGAGCACGCAGAGTGCCTGGCCCGGCTCTGCGGCGAGGACCTCTCCGATGCCGGTCCCTCCTATCAGCGCAACGTCAGCGAGCATTGGGCGAATTGTAGCGCTCCTGGGATTTGGTTTGCCGGATCGTTCGATTGTGATTAGCGACGGAGGGATGCATAAAAGCTGGGAGCTCCGCGCGCGGAACTCGGAACTTAGAATTAGCCAAAGAGGGGACCATAAAAGCACGGGACTCGGAGCGCGGAGCTTGGAATTTAGGATTAGCGACGGAGGGATACATAAAAGTCTGGATGTCCTGGCGGGCCTTTCGGTTGGGAGCAGATTTGACTTGAGAAGGGCTGGCCAAGACTACTGATATTGTAGGACAGCTTATCCAATACTAGTATATCTTTGTCTGCTGTTTTGTAAACAACTTCCCGAGGGTCAATTTGCCGATTTTTGAACCTGTGCCAAAATAGAAACCTCCTGAGGCGGAGTGGTGTCCGAGTGGTCGAAGGAGCGCGATTGGAAATCGCGTATTCGGTGTTGAGCCGGATCGTGGGTTCGAATCCCACCCGCTCCGCCAGCCTCTTCTATCCTCGATCGCGGTCCTGATTTCAATGGGTTGCGTTGGTCGCGCACCTTCAGCGCGCGGAAATCAATCGTTGGTGGCAACCCAGGGCGATGCCCTGGGCTTCAAGTTGGTCTGCCCCGTTGGGGCAGAAATATTCGTGGATTCGGCGGGGCCTGCCGCACAAACATCGGCCGCTGCGAGTTGCAGGGGATGGTTCTTTTCGACGTGCTCCGTTAGCCTCCTCTCTATCTTGGGTCTCGAGCCTTGCATTTTCGATATTGATCTGCACTGTGGTTCGAGCCTAAATCATTTAACTTCCAGCCAATCTCTGGACCCTTGAAGGTTCGGGGGTTCCACAGCTCGCATAAAATTTCTTCCGCTTGCGTGCGATGCGAAAGCCAAAAACTCCGAAAGCGATGAACACGGATGATACGGCGATGCCCATGGTGAAGAACACGATCCTTTCGGCCGAAAATAGCGAATATCCTCGAAGCCCTAAAAGCCACTTCAAATAGAACCAGGATCCTACCGACATCGCGAATGAGAACAGCGACCAACTGTACGCGGACGAGATGCTGTAGCGGGCTTCTGGAGTCGGTTCAAGCGGCGGCAAAATTGGAGATAGTGGTCGGGTGGTGTTTCGTACCTTCCAGTCCCGGATAACTCGGCCGAGTCTCCCCGAATCATGCGCAAAAAACTTGAAGGATCGTTGTCGAATCCTTATCTTGAGGACGCCCGCCTTTATATCCAGCCGCAAAACGACTTGGGCGGGATCATTGGATTCCCCAGATTTCTTCGCCAATGCAAGGGCTTTCTCGCGGTCCATTAGCATATCGTTGTACAGCACAAATCGGCAAATATTGCCTGTGAATACGAGGGCATCTCCCTCCGTCAAGAGAACACCCTCGTCGTTTCCAAGAAGCTGGTCTCCCATCATGATTTCGACATCTGAGGGCACAGCCACAGTCTCATGATCCGCAAAGACCTTTTGAACATTCTTCTTTAGTTTTAGCCGTCCAGGCGCATTCCGAACTGCACTCGGGATCGACGCCAGTGCGGTAAGGAAGGGGATCTCCATAAGGGCCGCTCTCTTATAAGCGACTATGGCAATCAGCGCAAGGATTGCTGGGCAACTGGTGAGTAGGATCATCCCCCAGGAGGCTCCGGACAGCTTCCTCCAAAGAAAAACCAAATAGCTAGGGGCGTAATCATCCCCCTCCCAATGCGACTGCTCCACCGAATTCTATTGTAGGGCAAGATGCTAGGCGATAGTAATCCCCGAATCCAGATAGACGTCCTGGATCGCGTTCAGCAAGCCGACGCCTTCGTTCATCGGGCGTTGGAAGGCTTTGCGCCCGCTGATGAGGCCGGTGCCGCCGGCTCGCTTGTTGATCACAGCTGTCTTCACGGCTTCTGCCAAGTCGGAATCGCCGGATGATGCGCCGCCGCTGTTGATCAAGCCAGATCGGCCCATGTAGCAATTCGCCAGTTGGTAGCGAGTCATGTCGATCGGATTGTCGGAGCAAAGATCGGTATAGATTCGCTTGTCAAACTTTCCGTAGCTGCTGTTGCCCATGTTCAGCGCTTCGTAGCCGCCGTTGTTCTCAGGAAGTTTTTGCTTGATGATGTCGGCTTGGATCGTAACGCCGAGGTGGTTCGCCTGACCGGTGAGGTCGGCGGAAACGTGAAAATCCTTGTCCTTCTTGAATGCGGGATTTCGGAGGTAGCACCATAGCACGGTCGCCATTCCCAACTCGTGCGCATGTTGGAATGCTTGGCTCACCTCGATGATCTGACGTCCGCTCTCTTCGCTACCGAAATAAATCGTTGCGCCGACGGCTACGGCACCCATGTTCCAGGCTTCTTCAATGGTGCCGAACATGATTTGATCGGCCTTGTTGGGGAACGTGAGCAACTCGTTGTGATTGACTTTTACAATGAAAGGAATTTTGTGCGCGTATTTTCGACCAACGGCGCCTAGCACACCGAACGTCGAAGCGACCGCATTGCATCCGCCCTCGATAGCGAGCTTGACGATGTTCTCTGGGTCGAAGTAGTCAGGATTCTTTGCAAAGCTCGCACCGGCGCTGTGCTCGATGCCTTGATCGACCGGGAGGATGCTCATATAGCCGGTGCCGGCGAGGCGACCGTTATTGAACAGATTGCCCATCGAACGCAAGGTTTGCGGATTTCGGTCGGAGGCGGCGACGACGCGGTCGATAAAGTCAGGTCCGGGCAGGTGAAGTCTGTCCTTCGAAATCTTGGGATTTTTGAATCCGAGGAGAATTTCGGCGTCCTTGCCGAGCAGAGACTGAATCGAGGAAGCGGAATCCTTAAGCGCCGTTGCCATATTAGGCTGAGTTTATCAGGTTGGCTGTGGCGTTGCCGGGATAGGTGGCGGCTTAGAGATTGAAAGGTCGTTTCCCTTCGCCGCTGGCTCCAGGAAACGACCTTTCAATCCAAAATCTATTTTTCTTGGGATCTACGCTCACACCTCCACTTCGTTCCGGTGTGAGCTTCGAACCCCTTCTTTTGTCTTTCCCAAACCGCATACACAGCAGTTGTGGCTTGGGACTAGCCCTCGATAGCCTGCAATCCTGGATCGTTCAGAATTTCCCTGCAATGGAGACAGATTCGGAATTGAGCACTCAAGGTCAGTAAATCGTAAGTAGTAAATGGTAAATAGATGGGGCAGCGATGCTGATTCACCTGAGTTGACACCCCCTAGCCTTGTGTAACTAACAACTCTTTCGCAAATGCCTACTCTAGAAGAATCCTCCCTAGACCGCTACTTAGAGGGCCAAGCGGGCCTCTTGCTTAGCCATGCCAGCCTGCGGCGCGGAATGATCATCATGCGAATTGTGGGCGTGATCATGCTCCTCATGACTCTGGGTGTGCTCATTACCGCCCTTGCGAAAGGTGAACCGAGTGTTCTGGCAGGTGCGATCGGTCCGGGGATCGGTGGACTCGTCAATATCGTCGCTTCTAGATCTCTTCGAAATCGAACAAAGCCCGCGATGGAAGTGAATGCGAATCTCACCCCGGAGGCACGAAACTTCCTTGGCCATTTGATGAAGGACGTTTATGGTTGGCCACGAGCATGGGGCGCGGTGGAGCCGCATTTCTTGTTCGAAGGGAAAGGATCCTACATGAACCGGTTCGACAGGCGTCGCGAGCGACGCGCTTGGCGAAGCATGCTCGCGAGCGGGTCTTGGGGAAAGCGGCAGCACGCAGCTAAGGAAATGTTGAATGCAGAGGCGTTCGACATATTGAATCGCGCGGCATTTCAATACAATCGTATTTCGGGAATCATCGGCGTGGGCAATCAGGAAGTTTCTCGGTTTTCTGCGAGTGTGAAGGGCGCAGCTGATCAGGCGATGGCCGACGTATTCCACGCAGGATATTTGTTAGAAGAGTTTCCCGAAGGCTCTGCAGCCGCTAAGGCGAAAGCTGAGCAAGAGATCACTGCACTATCCGAATTGGCAGGGAAATTGGAAGAGATGCAATCGCAATCGATTACGGCGCCTTCAGCGGACGTGTTATCGACGAGTCCGGTTGCTTCGGTTTTGGAGGAGTTACGGTTGGATCAACTCGCGCGGTCGGAGTTGAACAAGCCGGTTGAAGAAAAGCGCGTTGATTTGCGGCAAGGCCCTTGAAGTCTCTCCGCTCATCAATTCTATCGTTCACCCCCTCCCCGTTCTTTTCAGTCCTGCTTCGCCACGGACTTTCATTCACGGACCTCCCCCGGAATCCAGAGGAGGTGTTTCTTCGCGCGTCCCTCGGCAGCCTCGATCATTGGAAAATGTTCCAGCGATTTTTCTTTGGCTGCTTGCTTGTTTTCTTGAAAGATGTGACGTAGAGTAGAGATGTGGAAGCAAATCCGCCTTTCACCAAATCGCGAGACGGGGATTCCCTCGCATCTCGCGTACTCAAGCGGCGTAATGCACGCCGAATCACCGGCTAGTCTAGCCGGATACAACGAGTAAAACACGAAAGCCTCTTCGCTCAAGACGGAGAGGCTTTCTCGTTTGGTTTGGGCCACGGTATTTGGTATTCGGTATTCGGTATTTGGCACCCCCTTTTAACCACAAAGGGCACCAAGAGCACTAAGGCACGCAAAGGGTCTTTCGCATTCAATAATCTGCCTCACCACAACGACACAACGGCACAACGGAACACCGCGATGTTAGCCCGGCCCGCGAATCCGCCTTGCAAGCTATAGTTCTATCTGACCATGGCAACTATCTACTCCGAACGCGACTGCGATCCGGCGATCATCAAGTCCAAGCGCGTGGCGGTGATTGGCTACGGCAGTCAGGGGCATGCTCATGCGCTGAATCTTCGGGACAGCGGGGTCGATGTCACGGTTGGGCTTTATCAAGGAAGCAAGTCGTGGGCAAAGGCAGAAGTGGAAGGTTTGAAAGTCGTCTTGACAGAACAGGCAACCCAGACTTGCGACGTGCTGATGTTGAATCTTCCCGATGGTGAGATGGCGCGAATCTATTCCGATTCGATCGCGCCGCATTTGCGCGAGGGGCAAGCGCTTCTCTTCTCACACGGCTTCAACATTCACTACAAGTTGATCGCGCCTCCGAGCGATGTAGATGTGATTCTTGTCGCGCCGAAAGGACAGGGGCATGGCGTTCGTCGGGAGTATC
>Ga0207680_10000799_pt1 | contig 14806 bp, 12 predicted proteins | sample KBSS23metaG_FD_184321 | JGI IMG/M metagenome (GOLD analysis project Ga0207680, IMG submission 184321) | Switchgrass rhizosphere microbial communities from Kellogg Biological Station, Michigan, USA - KBS S2-3 metaG (SPAdes) (version 2) | ecosystem: Host-associated > Plants > Roots > Rhizosphere... | reverse complement strand
GACTCCGGAGCCTGCGCACGATCGACGACCCGCACGTTCGACTCGCGCGCCCCCTTCTGCCGGGCCAGAACTTCCGTTTCCGCCTGCCGCCGGAGCAGCGTGTCGAGAAGCGCCTTCTTCGTGTCGATCTCGCCCCGAAGATTGTTGTAGGCGACCGCGTTCGAGTTGCCTTCCATCGTCGCGGAGCGCTGGTTCTTGAGCGCTCCCGCGAGATTCGCTTCGCGCCGTCGGGCGGTCTGGTAGTCGTTTTCCGCCGATGCGCGAACCCGTCCGGCCGCCTGTTCCGTGGCGGACTGGAGATGCTGGCGGCCCTTCTCGATCTGCGCCTTCAGGGCGACCATGGCGGGCCACTCCGGCTTGAAGAGGTTCAGTTTTTCGCCGTATTCGCGCTCGAGGCGCGCCTGCTCGCTCTGGAGCGGCGCGAGGACCGCCGCCGCGGTCGGATCGGCCGCCACCGTCGCGGCGCTCGCCGACTGGAGCCCGTGAAGGCGCGCCTCCTTCGCGACCCGGTCGGCCACCGCCCCTTCGTAGTCGCGGTTCAATGCCTCGAAATTCTGCAGTCCCGAGTTGGCCTGCGGATCGGCCGACACGATGTCGTTGGCCTTGCCGAAGGCATTCAGCTTCTCCTGCTGGGCGTCGACGTCCCGTTTCAACTGGGCGATCTGCGTCCCGAGGAACGTGGAGATCTGGTTCATCGCGCGATACATCGAGTCGACCTTCCATTCGATGTACGCATCGGCCGTCGCGTTGGCGACATCGGCGGCGACCCGGGGCGAGGAGGCCACGGCCGACACCTCGACGAGATCGGTACCGCGCACGGGAGAGACCTGCAACTCCCGCTGGACGCGGCGCGCGAGCCAGGTGAGGTGCTTCTGAAGCTCGACTGCGCTCTTCGGGGCGGACGGCTTCGAGGAGAGGGACCGCGACCGCCCGCTGAAGGCCGGATTGGCCGCCAGATCGAGCTTCGCGACGACCCGCTGGGCCACGTCGAGGCTGCCGATGAGGCGGATCTGGGTCGCCTGGAAGTCGGGATCGGGTTCGGCGGGCTTCTGCGAATCCGCCAGCCCGAGGTCCATTCCGGCCGTTCTCTCGTTTCCGATGTCGAGCACCGCGGTGGCGCGATATGAAGAGGGTGTCGTGAGCGCGAGAAGGAGGGCGACGCCGACGCCGAGGACGACGCAGGCCGCGATCAGAAAGCGGCGTCGAAGGAGAATCGCCGCGTAGTCGGCCAGATGGGCCCGTCCGGACCCGCCGGAGACTCCCGGTTCAAAAGGGTTTTCGTCGAACATCAGAGGAACGACTCCTTGACGATGACCACGTCCTCCGGCTGGAGCAGGAGGTTCTTTTCCTTCCCGGAAACGATCCGACCGTAGTGGGCGACGACGTCCGTCTGGCGGCCGTCGCGGTCCCGGCGCTGGACGTGGATCGTCTTCGAGGCCCGATCGGTCAAGCCGCCGGCTTTCGCGATGGCGCCGAGCAGGGTCATGGAGTCGCCCGCGTCGAACTCGAACGCGCCCGGCTGCTTCACCTCGCCGAGGCAGAACACCTTGACGGAGGACTTCGCGGGCACGTTCACCACGTCGGAGGGAAAGATCGGAACGTTCCAGAGCGTCGCCGAGCCCTGGAGAAGATCGTCCGTCGAAACCTCGAGCGTGTCCGACAGAGAGTTGTCCGATCGCCGGAGCACGTAGATCTTCTTCCCCGCCTGCGGTGTCAGTCCCCCGGCGGCCGAGATGGCCTGCAGCAGGGTCCAGTTCCCGGAGACCGTGAGGGAGCCGGGTTTGGCGACGGCGCCGAGAACCGAAACCGGCTTGTTCTGGTACTCCTTGATGACGACCGAAACGCTCGCGCGATTGACGTACTTCGTCTTCAGGGTGCTCTCGAGCCGCGAAGCCACTTCCGCCGCGGTGAGACCTCCGACCGGGAGCTCTCCCAGGAGGGGCAGCTCGATGCGGCCCGCGTCCGAAACGCGCCGCTCGACGTTCAGCTCCGGCACCTCGAATACCTTGACCTCGAGCAGATCCCGGGCGCCGATCCGGTATTCGGCATCCTGCGCGAAGGCGGGCGCGGCGCCGCCCAGGAGCAGGGCGCCCATCGCGAGAAGCGCGCCGAGTCGGGCCCGTCCGGCCCCCGCCCGTCTCACCGGGACTCCGAGCGCGGGGCCGGGGTCTTACGGGCCACGGGCGCAGAAGAGTTCCATCCCGGGATCTTCTGCCGCGCGAGGGTCTCGAACGCGCTCCGGACGTCCGGGGCGATCCTGATTTCCGCGGTGGAAGGGAAGATCGACTGCGCCGCCTGGAAACGCTGCAGGGTCGCCTCCGCATCGGCCGTTCGTCCCGCGCGCGTCTGTGCGACGGCGAGGGTGGCGAGCGACGCGAGGAGCAGGGAAGGCTTCTCCAGCAGGCCGAAGCTCGCGACGCGCAGATTGTCGACGGCCTCCCGCGTCCGGCCCGCGGCGAGCGCCTGCTCGCCGTTGCGAAGCCTCGCTTCGTAGAAGTCGTCGGCTCGCGCCGGGGAAACGGCCAGGCCCGCCACGAGCATCGTCGCGGCGAAAGCGAAACGATTTGCTCTCATCATCCTGGAAATTGACGGCTGACGAGGACGGCCGGCTGTTCCCCGCGCGCGGGGGCCGGGAAGCGCGACACGTTGTTCGCCGCCGGCTCGGACAGCGCCGGTTCGTCGGGCGCGTGGGGAGCGACTTTCGCTTCCGGAAGGAGGGCCGACAGGCGCTCCCGGATCGCGTCGCCGCGGCCGTCGCGAGCGAGCCTTTCGAGCTCCCCGACCGCGCGGGCGACTTCGTCGTGCGGGTACATCCCGAGCCGGCCGATGAAGATCCGCGGGTGGCGCGTCTTCTCCATTTTCTCGTCCGTCATCTCGAGCTCTTCGAAGAGTTTTTCCCCGGGACGGAGCCCCGTGAAGACGATGTCCATGTCCTCGTACGGCGTCAGCCCCGAGAGCGCGATCATCTGTTCGGCGATGTCGAGGATACGCACGGGCTCCCCCATGTCGAGCACGAAGATCTCGCCCCCCCGGCCCATCGCCCCCGTCTGGAGCACCAGCTGCGTGGCTTCGGGAATCGTCATGAAGTACCGCTGCATCTCGGCGTGCGTGACCGTAACGGGGCCGCCCCGCCGGATCTGCTCGCGGAAGATCGGAATCACGGAGCCGACCGATCCCATGACGTTGCCGAAGCGCACGGCGAGGAATCGCGTCGGATAGCGGCGGGCCAGGTCCTGGACGACGAGCTCCGCCACCCGCTTGGAAGCACCCATCACGGACGTCGGGCGCACGGCCTTGTCGGTCGACACGAGCACGAAGGCTTCGACGCCGTGCTCCCCGGCGAGCTCGCCGACGATCCGCGTTCCGCGGACGTTGTTCTTGATCGCCTCGGCCGGGTTGCTCTCCATCATCGGCACGTGCTTGTGGGCGGCGGCATGGATCACGACCTGCGGCCGGTACTCGGCGAAGATCCCGCGCATCCGCGATTCGTCTCCGACGTCGGCGATCAGGGGAATGACGCGCACGTCGGGAAAAAGGCGCGCCGCTTCACGTTCGATCGAGAAGAGGGCGAACTCCGCCCGCTCGACGAGCAGCAGGCAGGAGGGCTGATAGCGGGCGATCTGGCGAACGAGCTCGGATCCGATCGATCCGCCGGCTCCCGTGACCATCACCGCGCGCGCGTGGAGGAATTCGCCGATCTGCGTTTCGTCGAGCTGGACGCGGTCGCGTCCCAGGAGGTCCTCGATCTCGACGTCCCGGATCCGCGTGACCTTGACCTTCCCCTGGAGGACCTCGAAGAGACCCGGGATGATCCGGACTTTGACGGGAATGGCGCGGCACACTTCGAGGAGACGGAGGATCTCGCTCCGGCGGATGCGGGCGATCGTGATCACCACCTGCGTGACACCGAGCTTCTGGACGAGGCGGGGCAGATCGCGCGTCGTCCCGAGGACCCGGATCCCATGGATCTCGGCGCCGATCTTTCGCACGTCGTCGTCGACGAAGCCGCGGATGTCGAGATCGATGTCGCCGCGGCCGACGATCTCGCGCGCCGCGAGGACTCCCGCCTGGCCCGCGCCGACGAGCAGCACCGCGTGTTTCGCCTGCCGGTCCGCCGGCGTCTGACCGCGGCGGTCCTCGCCGAGGCGCTGCCGCTCGTAGAGAACCCGGCGAAGCACCCGGACCGCGAGGACCCCGCCGAAGGCGAACGCCGTTCCGGCAACGATCACGGACAGAGGCACCCGGAACATCGAGAACCGGTCGGGCGCGAAGAGGCGAACCGCCGCGAGCACCGCCGCGGATCCCACCGCGGAGCGAAAGAACGCGCGGCCCTCGCGGATCCCGACGTAGCGCCAGATGAAGCGATAAACGCCCGCGAGGGAGAGAGCGACGAATTGCACGAGCACGACGAGCGGAAGCTGCATCCAGCACGCATCCGACTCGGCCCGGTTCCACGCGAAGTCGAAGCGCAGCGCGCACGCGAGGATGAACCCCGCGGCGAGGATCGCGAAGTCCAGCGCGTATTGAAGCTGCCGGAGAAAGGCGCGGGAGAAATATTGACGTAGGCTCATCGGGCAGATTGAGAAGATTGCAATCCCTTTGCCACAATCTCCCGCATCGCGGGAACGGGCGCCCGCGAGGGTCGAACGACGGCCCACACCGTGTCGCGGAGTACCCGCAGGTCCGTCCACCCCGTGCGACGCTCCAGATATTCCGCGTACCCTCTCAGCTTGTAGGGCAGGAGGAATTCCCGATAGAACGCCTCGCGATCGCCTTCGATCCCCGCGAGCAGCGTCTCCTCGTTGCGGAGGGAGAGCGTCACCGGGTCCGTCAGTCCGGGCCTCGCTTCGAGAACCCTCGCCCAGAGAGGATCCGTCGCATCGACGTACCGCGGGACTTCCGGCCGGGGGCCGACGAACGACATCTCCCCTTTCACGATGTTCCATAGTTCCGGCAACTCGTCGAGCTTCGTCCTGCGCAGGAGCCGCCCCATCCGCGTGACCCGCGGGTCTCCTCCCGCGGTGACGGCGGCGCCCCGGGCCGCGGCGCGCATCGTGCGGATCTTCCAGAGAACGAAACTCCGGCCTCCCCGCCCGACGCGATCCTGACGGAAGAAAGGAAATTCCCCCGTCGTCACGGCGACGGCGAGGGCGGAGAGCGCGATCACGGGCGCGGCGGCGGCCAGTCCGAGAACGGCGAGGGGCCCCTCCACCGCGCGCGGAATCCCCGATCCCGCCCGCGGGAGAGCGGCGGAGGGCGTCATGGTCCCGCGGCGACCCGGGGCGCAACGCCGACGCCGTGGCGACGGCAGAGAGTTTCGATCGCCTCGACGACGCGATCCTGCTCGTCGTCCCGGAGGTCCGGAAAGATCGGCAGGCTGACGAGGCGTTCCCAGAGACCCGACGAGGCGGGGAAATCCGCCCGCGTCCATCCGTACGTTTCCTCGTAGTACGGGTGGAAGTGGAGCGGCCGCCAGTGAACCGAGGTTCCGATCCCGGCCTCGCGCAAGTCGGCGAGGAATGCGTTTCGATCCACGGACAGGGACTCGAGCCTCAGGCGGATCGGGAAGAGATGCCACGCGTGGAGGCGATCCGGGTCGTCCGCGGGGAGCTCGATCTCGTCGACGCCGGCGAGCGCCTCGAGGTACCGGCGCGCGCGATCCTCGCGGGCGCGGCGCATTGCTTCCGCCCGATCGAGCTGCGCCAGACCGATGGCCGCCGCGAGATCGGTCATGTTGTACTTGTATCCGGGCGCGAGGATCCGGTAGTCCCAGCTGCCGTTGCCGGTGTAGCGTCCCCAGGCGTCGTGGGAAAGCCCGTGGAGCGACATCAGCCGCATGCGCTCGGCGATCGCCGGGTCGCGCGTGACGGCCATCCCGCCTTCGCCCGTCGTGATCGTCTTGTTCGCGTAGAAGGAGAAGCAGGTGACGTCCGCCGTCTCTTCGCCACAGCGCTGCCACGGCTCCGCCGCGCCCGGCCGCCACGCGGCCGGAAAAGAGTGGGCCGCGTCCTCGATGATCCACAGACCGTGCGCGCGCGCGAAGCGGCGGACGCGTTCGACGTCCATCATCACGCCCCCGACGTGCACCGGGATGATCCCCACGATGCGGGTCGCCCGCGAGACGGACGGGGGGAGCGCCCCGCGCCGGAAGAGGTCGATCTTGCGCTCGGCGTCCTGGAGATCCAGGTGCGAAGTCTCGGGATCGACGTCCACGAGGATGGGGATGGCGCCGCGATAGCGGACGATCTCCGCCGTCGCGGCGAACGTCATCGTCGGCACCAGCACCGCCTCTCCCCGCGCGAGCCCGAGGGCCTCGACGGCAAGGTGGAGAGCCGCCGTGCAGGAATTGACCGCGACGGCGTGCCGGGCGCAAACCGCCGCGGCGAATTCTTCCTCGAAACGCTTGACCTTGGGGCCGGTGGTGAGCCAGCCCGAACGAAGAGACCCGACGACCTCGCCTATCTCGGCGTCGGTGATCTGAGGCCGGTGGAACGGGACGGTGAGCTCCATGCATCCTCCTTGGGGACGCCGTCCCACCTGTTCCAGAATCGTGCCAACCCGGCGAGGAAGCCCAGGCCGTAGGAAAGATGCAGCGCCCCGAAGACGGCGGGAAGGAAAGGGAGGAGCCTCCATCCCGATCGCCGGGCAGCCAGGACGGAGGCCGCCGCGTTTCCGGCAAGATAGGTCCCGGCCAGAGCGAGAAAGCCCTTCCCCGCGCGGGGAGAGACGGCCGCCGTCAACGCCGTCCCGAGGAGTCCCGCCACCAGGGCGGGCGGCGCGAACTGGCGGGGACGCATCTGCCGGGGATGCTTCTGCATCACCCGGACCTTCCAGTACCCGTACTGGAAATACTGGCGCGCGAGCGAGCGGAGGGAGCTGCGGTTGTAGTAGCGCGAGCGGATGCGCGGCGAAAGGAGGATGCGCCCTCCCCGCTCGCGCAGCCGGTAGTTCAGCTCGTCGTCCTGGTCGCGCACCATCTCCGGATCGAACCCGCCGAGGCCGTCGAGAACCGCTTTCGGCCAGGCTCCCATGTAGACCGTATCGACGAGCTCCTCCTGGTCCGAGTAGTGGAAGCGCGCGCCGCCCACGCCGAAACGCGAGCTCGTCGCGGCGGCCACCGCCCGGGCGAAATTGCCGCGCCCGACGGCGGACATCCGGCCGCCGACGTTTTCCGCGCCGGAGCGGGCGAGCGCGGCCGCGCACTCCCGCACGTAGTCCGGCTCGACGATCGTGTGACCGTCCACGCGGACGACGACTTCCCCGCGCGCCGCTTTCAGCGCGGCGTTCATTCCCGTCGGGACGATCCCTTCGGGGTTGTCGACGATCGTCACGTTGATCCCGGGGGCGGCGTCCGCGCACTGCCGGACGATCGCCCGGGTGTCGTCCGTCGACATGCCGTCGGCCACCACGACTTCCATCCGTCCGCGCGGATAGTCCTGCGCGAGCACGGCGCCGAGGCTCCGCGCGATGAATCCCGATTCGTTCCGGATCGGGAGGATGACCGTCACGAAGGGCATGTCGTTCATGCCCGGGCGCTCCTCGGCTCGGTTCGTCCGTCTCCGGGATCCACGCGAGAGACGATCGCGCGGAACTTTCCGTTGGCGCCGCGGGGAATCGCCTCGCACTCCTCGAACGCGACGGCGACCGGCCCCATCCGTTCGCGGAGCCGCTCGCCGATGGCGCTCTTCTGCCGCGCGTCGAAGCCGGGCGCCGGCACGTAGAGAACGCGCAGACGGTCGATCGCCTCCTGGACGATCTGGGCTTCGCGAATTGCGAGACCGTAGAAGACGGGATTCAACCAGAAAACGCGCCGGCCGTCGGGGGCGACGAGGAGATCGTTGGACCTTCCTTCGATCGCGGCGAAGACCGGGAGCCGCCGCCCGCAAGCGCACGGCGCGCCCGAATCGGGAGCGATGCGTCCCCGATCGCCGAGGACGTAGCGGATGAGGGGCATGTCGGCGTTCAAGAGCGCGGTGGCCACGAACCGGCCGCTTGCTCCCGTCGGCGCCGCGCGATCCTCGTCCTCCGCGCGAGTCTCGACGATCCCCGCCTCGGGCCATGCGTGGAGGAAGCCTTCCGCACACTCGCTCCCCGCGGCGGCGATCTCCGCCATGCCGTAGGTCTCCCGCACGTCGGCGTCCATCCCGTCGGCGATCGCCGCGCGCTGCCACGGGAGGAGGGGCTCGGCGTTCGTGACGACGACGCGGAGCCGCGACGGAGGTCGCACCCTCTGCGCGAGCGCCTGGCGGGCGAGGTAGGCGAGCGAAGAGGGATACCCGATGAGGTGCGTCACGCGGCGCGCCTCCATCGCGGCGAAGAAGCTCGCGGCGGTCGCCGGAGCGACGTGGTTAGCCGAGAGGTAGAGCTGGCGCATGGAAGCGTTCCACACCCAGAAGGGGGGTCGCCGGGCGTTCGCCGAAACGACGGGCTGCCCGCCGAGAATGGCCCACGGCTCGCCGGCGGCGATGCCGTTCCACCGACGGATCCGGGCGTCGTAGATCGCAAACCACGCGCGCACCGTCTCCCGGCTCCACCAGACCTCGAGCGGCAGTCCCGTCGTTCCGCTCGTGCGCTCCCGGTACATGAGAGGCGTTTCACAGTCGTCGGCGACGAAGGCGGAGGGATTCCGGCGCAGGTCGTCCTTCGAAAGGAGGGGCCAGTTCTCGAGACTCTCCCACGACTGCCGATCTCCCCGCCGTTTCCGCTCGGCCCACTGGTCACGGTAGAACGGCACGCGCGTCGCCGCCCGATGCAGGAGACGGGCGAGCCGCTCCTCCCGATAGGCGCGCCACTCGTCGGGGCCCCACGCGTCCCGCTCCAGCGCCTCCTCGATGAGGCGCTCCGTCTCCGGTCCGGTTCGCCAGGCCCGGAGGCGCCGCCCGTGGACCGAAGCCGCCGCGTCGCGCAGGAATGGCGGCAGGCGATGAAAGAGCCGAAGCGCGGCGGGGCTCATGCGGCTTTCCCGCTCCGCCCGGACCGGCTTACGGTGCTCTCGAAGAGCGCGTCCCACTCCGGAAGAACCTTCGCCCAGTCGCGACTCTCCGCATTCTCCCGGCCCCGGCGGGAGAGCCGTGCGGCGAGCGGCGGATCTTCGAGAACGCGGGCGACGGACGCGGCCATGGCGGCCGGATCGTCCGGCGGCACGAGCAGGCCGTTCTCGCCGTCGGTGACGAGGTGCGGAAGGCCCCCGACGGAGGTCGTCACCACGCAGAGGCCGCAAGCCATGGCTTCGACGACACTCACGGGCGTGTTGTCGACGTTCGTGGTGTTGATGAACACGTCCGCCCGCGAGAGCGCCTCCGGAATTTCGATCTTCGCGATTCCTCCCGCGAAGCGCACGCGATCGAGAACGCACTCCTGCTCGGCCGTCTTCCGGGTGAGCTCGAGGGAGCCGTCGCCCTTGTCGGGCCCGATCATCGTCAACGTCGCCGCGGGAAACTTCTCCGACAGGAGCCGGAGCATCCGCGGCGCGAGGGGCGCGTTGTAGCTCCCGTGGAACGCCCTCAACCAGACGAGCTCGGGACGCGCGGCGGAGCGTTCCCGGAACGGGTACCGGGAGATCTCGATGGGGTTCGGGATGATCCGGATCCCCTGGCGAAAAGCGCTCATCTTCTCGGCCAGGAAGGACGACGGGCTGGTGACGGCGTCGGCCCCCCCGAGGAGCTTCCGCACGCGTTCGGGCGAGCGCTCGGCAAACTTCGGCAATCCTCCGCCGTGGAGCGTGAGGATGTGGGGCTTGCCGAGGGAACGGAGAAGACGGCAGACCGCTTCGGCCCAGAAGAACGCCGACCCGCTGTAGACGTCGACCTGGGCGACGTCGTAGGAGCGGCGTCTCGCCCACGTCGTCGCCAGCATGTCGGCGAGCCGCACCGGGCGGCTGTCGCGGGAAGAGGTCGTGAGGACTTCGCGGCCCGATGCCGAGAGATGCTCCGCCAGGTCCTCGCACACGAAGCGGATGGAGCGGGTCTTCGAGAGAAAGTTTCCGACGAGGAGCACGCGAGCCGGCGCGCTCATGACGACACTCCGGCTCCGGACGGCGCGGGACGGGCGATGCCCGGAAATGCCGGCGAGGGGGAATCCCCGCGAGGCGCCCGGGCGTTCGGTCGGTACCAAAGGAACGCCGTCGCCGATCCCGCGAGGAGCCACAGCCCCTTCCCCGCGAACTCCGTCGAGAAGAACGCGAAGAGCAGCACGGCCGTCGTCAGAAACCCGAGCGCGCGCGCTCCCGACCGGCGCCGGCGGAAAGCGGCCAGAGAAAAAGATCCCACGTAGAGGAACAGGAGGAGAAATCCGGGGAAGCCGTTTTCGGCGAGCGTTTTCGCCCAGGCGGCGTGAGCCTCCTTGGCCGCGCCGTAAGCGTAGTCGCTCATGCCGTGCCGGATGCCGAGCTTCGCCCAGCTCGTCGAGAACCCGCCCGTGCCGACTCCCAGGGGATGGTCGACGAACATGTAGAACGCCCCGAGCATCAGATCGGACCGCCCGCTCGTGCGCTCGCGCAGCCCCGTGTCGGCGTCGAAAGCCTTGTTCAACCGGTGGCGGCTGTACTCGTCCAGCCCGGCGAAACGGGCGGTCAAAAATCCCGCGAGGAGGACACCGGCCACGAGCGCGGCCGCTCTCGCGGGAGCGCTCCGGAGCTTCACGAAGACGTAGGCCATCGCGATCAGCGCGAGCGCGATCCCGCCCCGGCTTCCCGTCATGTAAACCCAGACCAGATCGACCGCTCCCAGGAGACCCAGGAGGAACGCGCTGGCTTTCCGTCGCGCCGCGGGAAGACCCAGGGCAATGGCGAAGATTCCGGTCAACGGACAGAACACCCAGACGTTCGGGTTCATCGTCGGAAAGCTCTCGCGCTGGAGGAGGAAGACGAGGCTGCCCGCGGCGGATGCCGTTCCGGTCACCAGCGCGAGGCCGTACCACGCGTTGCGCCCTCCGGCCGCCCGAAGCGCGTACACCAGGATCCCGAACGAGGAAGCGATCGAGAGCGTCGTCTCCATCCCCTCGCTCCGGAGCGGGCTCACCACGAGGCCCAGGGTGAGCACGACGATGAACGCCGCCAGCAGCCGCGAGTGAGGATCGCGCAGCCTCAGGAGAGCGTGCGCGTTGACGAGCATCACGATGAGAAGCCAGTAGTTGAAGGTGTTCCATCGCAGGAGCCCGCCCTCGTTCATGATCAGGGTCCGCGCGAAGCCGTCGAGCGAGCAGAGCAACCCGATGCCCATGAGCCCCAGGGCCGGGCGGGCGAGGCCCGCGATGGCCGACGCGAAACCCACCAGCGTCAGAAAAGCGAGAGCCCTCTGGAATCCCACGACGATGCCCGCTCCCCAGGCGAGGAGAACGAGGGCGACGAGCGCCTTCGTCCAGAACAGGGCCGACTCCTCGCGCCGCTCGATCCACCGCCGTGCGGCCGGACGCGCCTCGGAGAAGGGCGCGCCCCCCGGAACGGAGAATGCCGCGTCAGCCAATGGAGACTCCGAGCCGCCGGGCGAACGGGACGATTCCGGCCGCCTTGACCGCGACTTTCCAGAGCGGCGGCGAGTAGATCCCCACCCGCTCGATTTCGAGGCGGGGATCTCCGAGGCGGCGCGAGACGGTGGCGAAGCCCGCGTCGAATCCTCCGTCGCGCACGATCTGGAGCGTCGTCGTGTCGTACTCGCCCCCGGGGTAGGCGAAATAGCGGACGGGATGCCCCGTCATCTCCGCGAGCTCCTCCCGGTTGCCCAGGATCTCCTCCCGCTGACGCGCGGCCGAACACTGCGGAAGATAGGGATGCGTCCGCGTGTGCCCGCCGATCTCGAAGAGCGGGTCGCGGGCGGCGGCGGCGATCGCGGCGCGGCCCATGCCGCGATACTCCGCGCGGGCGCCCGCCGAGAGCGGGTGACGCGCGAGAATGCCTTTCGCAAACGCGACCGCATCGCCGCTCGCGCGCGCGAGCCCTCCCAGCGCCCGGCGGGAGGAGCGTTTCTCGTCGAGGGTCCCGAGGGAATACCGATGTCCTTCGTATTCGACCGCCGCGTGTTCCCCTTCGAAGCAGAGCGCGTCGAGCGCGGTGAACCAGAGAAGCTCCTCCGAATCGACGTGGGCTGTCGACACAAAAAACGTCGCCGGAATCCTTTCCCGGCGGAGAAACGGCTCGACCCGATCGAACGTCCCGGCAAGGCCGTCGTCGAACGTGAGCGTGGCGATGCGGGAGGTTCTTCCCCGGGCGGCGAGATATTCCGCGAGCGGAACGAAACGCCGGCGGCCCCCGATCCACCCGAGGTGACGGACGAAGACGGACACCGGCAGCGCCTGCGCGGCGCACGAACGTTCCGACGGCGCGTCCTCGGCGACGACGCCGTGATACAGGAGGATCACGACGCGGCCGCTTCCCGGCGGGAATCCGTGGACGATTCTTCCGGCTCCCGAATCCCCGTCGTTGCCGGGAGCGCGCCGCGTTGGCCCGGTCCGATCCGCTCGTCGTAGATTTCCGTGAGCCGCTCCACGAATTGCGAGACGCCGAAGCCCTCGAGGATCCGCTGCCGACCCGCTTCTCCCATCCGGCGACCCCGCTCCGGGTCCCGGAGAAAACGCGTCGCCTCCCTTTCCCAACCGTCGAGATCGCCGAAATCGGCCACGGCGGCCGAAAAGCCGGGCTCGAGCAGCTCTTCCAGGAAGGGCGTGCGCCACGCGAGAATCGGCACTCCGCCCGCGGCCGCTTCCATGACGACGTTCGGCAGGCCTTCGTCGGGCGACGGAAAGCAGAAGAGATCGAGCGCGCTGATCGATTCCCGCACGCCGGGATCGGCGCCCGGAAAAGTGGTCCGATCGAGGACTCCGAGCTCCCGGGCCCTCTCCTTCAGGCGCGCGAGCGCGGGGCCGTCGCCGACGACGACCGCGTGAACGTCCTCGCCCCGCCGCGCCAGGAGCGAGACGAGCTCGAGGAGCAGATCGAACCTCTTGCCCGGGTCGAGCCGGCCGACGGAGCCGATCCAGAAACGCCCGGGAGGGACGCCCCACTCCTCCGTCCACCGGCGCCGCGCGAGGGCTTTCTCCTCGACCCGGTCTTCCACCGCGTTCGGAAGCGCGTAGATCTTCTTGCCGCGCGCCCGGCCGCTCGCAGCGAGCCTGTCGGCGGCGGGACGGGAATTGACCACGAAACCGTCCACGAGCCTCTCCGTCAGTACCGCCTCGGATCGCTGCTCCCGGTACGCGTCGAAGCTCCCTCGCAGAGAGCCGAGGCTCGCGCGCGCTCCGAGGAGCTTTCCGGCGGCGCCGGCGTAGGGGCTGGCGAAGAGATGCCAGCCGTGGACGATCTCCGGCCGGTAGGGACGGAGACGGCGCGTCAGGTCGAGCAGGCGCGCGAGGCGATTCTTTCTCCGGGGAATCCGGAGCAAAGGGACGTCCAGCGCCTCGATCGCCGGCTCCCAGTAGTCGCCGCAGCCGGGGTGGAGTGTGGCGACGACCGGGCGAAATCGCCGCCGGTCGAGATGGGAAAGCCAGAGATAGAGCTGCCGCTCGGCGCCCCCGAGAACGAGCTGTCCGGCGATGATCGCGACCGTGCGGGGCGACTCGCCCATCAGAGGACGAGTTTTCCCTCGACGAGAGGGACCCGCCATTGTTCCGCGCACCGCCGCCCGATCTCCGAGGCCCAGGATTCGAGCGTCCGCGCCTCGGCGAACGCGCGACACCGGTCGCGAAGCCCCGCCCAGTCGCGGTCTTCCGTGAGCACGCGGCGCAGGGCGTCGGTCAGGCGATCCACGTCGCCGGGGGGGACGAGCCACCCGCGCTCGCCCCGGGCGCCGATCACGTGCAGCGCGGCGCCCGCCTGCGTCGAGAGCACGGGAAGCCCGCACGAAAACGCGTCGAGCCACGCCTTGCTGTATCCCTCCGAGTGCGACGGATGAACGCCGAGGTCCGCCCGCGCGAGCTCGCGGCGAAGGTCCTCGCGGTTCAACTGCCCGGCGAAGGAGATCGCGTCGGTCAGGCGCGCCTCCGCCACGAGCGATTCGAGCCGCGGGCGCTCCGGCCCGTCGCCGATCAGCGTGATCTTCGGGAGCGGCGCGAAGCCTTCGTCCCGCAGGCGCGCGACGGCCTGCACGAGGAGATCGAGCCCTTTTTCCGGCGAAAGCCGGCCGACGTAGGCGAGGCGAGGGGGATTCTGGAGGCCCGGGCGCCGCTCGGCCACACCGAGGGCGAGCTCTTCCTTCGAGAGGCCGGTCGAAAAGATCCAGGTCACGCCGCGCGCGGGAGGCTCGTCCGACTCGCCCGTCGCGAGCATCAGGTTCCTTCCTCCCGCGAAGAGGCGCATCAAGCCCCGCGTGATCCGGTTCGTCATCGTCGTGCGAGAAGTCTTCTGCCAGGAACCGCAGTAGCGAACGATCAACCGCTTGCGCAGCGCGATCGCGACCAGCATGCCGAGCAGTGGAAGGTCCCCCGGCGGAGGCACGTGGACCGCGTCGGCGGTCCGGGCATGGCGGGCGATCTCCCGGAGGTACGAAAAGAGGTGCCGGCCGATGAACATCTTGCGCCGGAAATCCGTGCCCTCGGGTTTGCGCTGCACGACCACGTCTGCGTTGCCGGGAAGGGGAAGAGCCCCCGACCCCGGCGTGTCGCGGCGCGTGATCATGAGGGTCATGCGGTCGAAGAGCGAGGCGATGGCCGCCATCTGGAGCGGAAATCCGCCGTTGGAGTACCAGACGCTGTTTTCGTCCTGCCAGCACTCCTTGAAGGAGACCGCGCAAACGCGGGTCGGCCTGTTCATGCCGCGGCTCCCGCCCCTTCGCGACACGATTCGCGGGGAAGAGCCACTCTCAGAGCTCCCGATTGA
>Ga0207680_10000792_pt1 | contig 14887 bp, 12 predicted proteins | sample KBSS23metaG_FD_184321 | JGI IMG/M metagenome (GOLD analysis project Ga0207680, IMG submission 184321) | Switchgrass rhizosphere microbial communities from Kellogg Biological Station, Michigan, USA - KBS S2-3 metaG (SPAdes) (version 2) | ecosystem: Host-associated > Plants > Roots > Rhizosphere... | reverse complement strand
CCACCAAAGTTCAGGCCGTCGGGAACGAGAAGGGCGGAATCAAGTGGGAGAACTACGGCCTGAACTTTGGTGGAGTGAGTCTGAACTACAAGTCACAAGCGGTCGGTCAGCACTTCGATCGATTTGCCGATCTCGCTGAAGGCGACCGCGATCAACTCGCCCGAGAGACAGGAATCACCCGAAAGGGCCTCGATGCAGCCTGGAAGACTAACTTCGGTGCCCTAAGCTTTAGCAATTCTTCCATCGATGAGACGACGAACGGCAAAGGCATTAATCGCCGCGATATGAAGTTCAGCAGCACAAAGTTGAACTTTGATATGGGCAGTCAAACCGTGCAGATGGGCTTCGATCGCTTCGGCAGTCTCAATGATGCCGAGCAACCTCAGTGGAGCCGAGAGTCCGGCCTCACCCGCCACTGGCTCTCTCTGGACACTCTAGCCTTCGGCGCGACATCTCCTCTGAAGTTCTCACAGTATCAGATTGATTCGACGAGCGGTCAGATGGCGAACATGGATGCAAGCCTCGTCAGCAAGGGTTGGTCGATCGAGCACATCGAGCGAAACGTCGACAAAGGATTCAGCGCGCTGCCGAACCTCAAACAGGACGAGATCAACGCCAACATCACAGCCATCTCGAGCATGTATGCAAAGGGCGGTCTTCCTCTGGACGGATCCAGCCAACCGCAGTACCTCGCAAGCGCAGGCCTCTCCCGAGACTTCAACCGAATCTGCTACACCCCAACTCCGAAGTTCTCCCTCGACCTGGAAAGCTTGGCTCTCACTGGCCAGAACGACAAAGCCGGACTGAAGACGTTCAGCCTCAACGCGGGCAACACATCGTTCAGCTACCGAGACCAAAACCTCGGCAAGAATTTCAACGAGCTCAACAGACTCATGCCGTTCGAGCAACAGCGACTCGGAACAATCATCGGCCTGAGCCGCACCGACCTCAATTTCAACACGAAGCTTTCCGCAAAGACTTCAATCAGTTTCAATCAGACCAACGCCGATTCACCAACAGGCGGATTTGCACGACAAGGATTAGCTTATGCTGATCCGAAACTACAGTTCCACGTGAACTCGCGAAACGTCGATCCCGGTTTCAACGCAGTCGGATCGATGCTCGATCCTGAAGCGGCAACCCTTGCGACGATGATCGGTTACAGAGAGACCGACGCGGCAATCAAGTGGCAACTCTTCCCGAATCTTCGCCTTGAAGCCTCTTCATGGGATGGCTTTAACCACAGCCTCAATCAGCGACGCGCGTCCAACAACTTGCTCGTCGATTGGAAACCCACTAAGAGCACGTCGCTCGTCTTCCAAAAGAATTCTGCAGACCCGAACAATCCGCTTCAGTTGCTTTTGCAGAACATGATGCAGCGCCTGAGCTTCAGCCAGGACTTCGGAAAAGAAGGCATCCTCAGCTACAACTCGCAGCAGATCAACTACGGCGGATCGGATTCGGCCATTCCGGATTCCAAACTGACCGACCTTTCTTACGAGAGAAAACTCAGCTCGACCACGAGTTTCAAAACGCAGCAGACCAACACAACCTTTGCGAATGGCGATACTCAGAAGATCAGCGCTAATACGATCAGCACGGAGATCACCAAGCGCGCCGGCGTCAGCCTCACCGACGTTTCCATCGCAGGCACCGGCGGTCAGAAAGACGAGCACAAACACAACGTCGGCTTCTGGATGAATCTCTGGGGCAACGTGAAGTTGAACTTCGGTATCGCTGACGATCTCAACCAACTCGGATCATCGACGACCCAACACAATCTCTCGCTCACACCCGGCTCCGTCGGCAACATGAACATCGGCGCGGCCAACTACGCGGCCAACACTTGGGAGCAAGGCAACCGAACGCAAGCGCTCAGCCAGATCACCCTGAGCACCGTCAAGCCGTTCAACTTCGGCGTCCTTCGCGATCTGAAACTCAGCCTCGGACAAGACACCTCCGCAGACAACGGCGCATGGCTGAAAGAGAACAAGTCGATAGGACTCGGCGGCAAGATCGGAAAGAATTCCTTCAGCTACAACTTCTTCAGCCAGATGAATAATCTGCAGCAGCGTGGCGTGGATCGATCCTTCGCATTCGCGACAGATCAATCGGAAACCGCTCCGCTCCGTATGAACTTGTCCTACAAGTTCCGCACGCTCCCAGGCGACAAGAACATAGCCATCCGAAACTTCAGCGTCACCGCGCGCCCCATGAAGGGAATGGAACTGACGAACGAAGTCGTTACGAATCCTGAGAATCCCGCCGGTGATCAACTTCTCGGATCGCTTCCGCTGCCGTTGCGCGCAAACAAGTGGAAGCTGGATTATCTTCGCGATCCAAACTTCAAGGTCCAAGGTTCGTGGCAAGAGCAGCGAGACGACAGCACGAACATGGTTTCTCGACTCGGTGGCATGACCTTCACGATGTTCGAGAAATCCGGCTCACCAGTAAGCATTTTCCTCGGCGTCGAGCAAGCTGGAGGCAACGTTCCGAATCACGTGACGAATCGCTGGAGCCTTCGCTGGGATCAGAAGCCCGGCCCGAATCAAGCGCTCTCGCTCTTCATCGGCAACATCACTTACGGCGGCACCATCGCCCCCGGAACGAAGAGTCACAACCTCTCAGTCGACTTCCAATACCAGTTCAAGTTCTGACGTCTTCGGTTGCAGGCGATGAACAGTCAATATTCCGATTCGGATCTCGCGTTCCTTCGGTTGATCTATGACGCTCTCAATGATGCAATCGCAGAAACCAAGAGAGGTTCTTGCTTCAGCAACTTCCAAATGGACGGTGTGGCACACACCGATCTCCATAGACTTACTTTGAACGGAAGGCCCCTTCAGGAGGTTCTATGGGGTCTTGGCAGCTTCTTCCTCTCCTATTCCCATGGAGATCCAGACTTCGAGAATAAGTCTTGGCAAGAAGGATGGCGCTGGCTCTTTGAAATACGATCGGAGCTTGCGGCGGTTTTGAGCATCACTCTTCCAGATCCTCCGCCCATTGGCACGTGACAAGATCCTAGGCGAGCTAGCGGTCGTCAGAAAGTAGACTGCCGTCGTTAGGAGACTCGAATGAAACTGCTATCCGTCCTCTGCCTTCTGTTGCTTGCCTTCGCTTTTGCCCCCGCCCAAGATTGGGCCAAAGCCAAACTCGACGCATCACCCCGCCATTACGAGTGGGTCGATGTCAAGAACGGCGATCGCACCGTAAAAACTTTCGTCGTTTATCCCGAGCGAAAGGACAAGGCGCCCGTCGTCCTCGTCATCCACGAGATATTCGGAGCGAGCGACTGGGCAATGGATTTCTGCGATGAGCTCGCCGCAAACGGCTACATCGCCGTGATGCCAGACCTCCTTTCCGGAATGGGACCCGGCGGTGGACGCACCTCCTCATTCACCGAACAGCAAGCCATCATGGAAGCAGTCAGCAACCTTCCCCAAGCCCAAGTAACCGGCGACCTAAACGCAGCCGCAGACTACGCTATCAAACTTCCTAGCGCGACTGGAAAGATCGCGGTCGCAGGTTTTTGCTGGGGAGGCGGACAGTCCTTCCACTTCGCAACCACCCGACAAGACTTGAGCGCTGCGTTTGTGTTCTACGGCATCGGACCGGAAGATACAAGTGAAATCGCAAAGATCAATGCGCCCGTGTTCGGCTTCTACGGCGGAAACGACAACCGCGTCTCCTCCACCGTTCCTGGCACATCTCAACTCATGGCCGCGGCAGAGAAAAAATACGAGCCGACGATCTACGACGGCGCAGGCCACGGGTTCATGCGCGCGGGAGAATCCCCGACCGCTTCGAAAGAGAACAAGCTCGCGCACGATGCCGCGTGGGCGAAGATGCTGATCGAGTTAGGAAAGATCTGAAGGGAAGTATCGAGTATTGAGTGCTTAGTGATCAATACCCTTTCACTCAATACTCAATACTCAACACTCAATACTTGACCAAGGCCTTCTTCAAGCGCTCCACCACATCTTCATGATGTCTAGAGGTTGCCTGATCCAAGGGTGTTCTGCCCTCGAATCCTCGCGCATTTGGACGGGCTCCCGCTGACAACAGTAGATTGACGCTTCGCAAATCACCTCGCCAAGCGGCGATGTTCAATGGCGTGGCACCTGTGGATCCAAGCGAAGCGTTCGGATCAGCACCTGCCTTCAAGAGGTAAGAAACGACTACCGCGTTTCCACTGCTCGCACCTTCACATAAAGCATCGAGTCCATTGCCCGGACCTTCGTTGGGATGCGCACCCGACTTCAGAAGCTCACGAACCATTTCGGAATTGCCTTGCCCAGATGCGAGCATGAGCGGAGTTTCCAGATCCTTTTGCGATGCGTTAGGGTTCGCTCCGCATTGCAAGAGCAACGTTGCCGACTTTTCGTCCTCGTTGGCAAGTGCTTCGTAAAGTGCGGTGTGGCCACTCGGATCTAATTCGTTAAGATCGGTGCCGGTCCGCGCGTGCGCTCGAATGGCGTCTAGGTCCCTGCTATCCACCGCTTGGAAGATAGACATCGTTGGCTTGACAACCCTTTGGCTGGAAGCATAGAGGAGACCACCGATACCGAAGAACGGTATGGCGAGCAGCATCCATGCAGCCCATCCGTGGGTCGTCCGTGGCGTGTGAAGGCTACGGCTTGCAATCGCTCCCATGATCTAATAGTGACGTTGGATGCGGTTAAACCTAATAGATTCTTAACAGTAGCCATTGAAACTTAACACAATCTGGCTTCAAGTCTTTCCAAGCCTCACACTCCAAGGCTCGCCCGAGCTTCCTCGATCTCGCGGATCGTGTCCTCGAATGCATCGATCAAGCGAATCATGGCGGCGAGAGCGTCGCCCGAATACGGCCACACAAAAGTCGCGCGAGTGAAATAGCAATCGCGATTCTTCCTGCTCAAAATCGTAAACACGCGGGGCGGAATCTTGGTCGGATCTTTGAATTCCACTGATACGCGACCGCCACCCGCCTCGATGCGCTCCATGCCGAGAACCTTCGCGCGAATACGTAGCGCCATGACCGAGAAAGCGTTGTAGACCTCGGTCGGGGAATGACCGTATCGATCCTCGATCTCTCCCTGCACTTCGCCCAACTGCTTCTCAGTGCGCGCCGACATCATCTTCTGATAGAAGTAAAGTCGTTGCGCCTGATCCTTGATATACATGTCCGGCAGCAGGGCAACAATGGGCGCTTCCAATGGCGGCAGTGGCTCCAACGCCGCGAGCGGATCGCGAATGTCATCGATCGTTTGCGGCAAGTCGCCGTCAACCGAGTTCTTCAACATCGTCACCGCTTCGTTGATCAACTGAGTGTAAAGTTCGTAGCCAACAGCTGCCATCGCGCCATGTTGCTTCGCGCCTAACAACTCACCCGCACCACGAATCTGCAAATCGCGAAATGCAAGGGAATAGCCCGAACCGAGCGTAGAGAATTCTTGCAGCGCTTGGAGTCGCGCCATCGCGTTCTCGGTCAACTCCTTGCCGCTCTGATAGAGAAGATAAGCGTATGCCTGACGATCGGATCGTCCAACACGACCGCGCAATTGGTAAAGCTGAGCCAATCCAAGACGATCTGCATTCTCGACGATCAATGTATTCGCGTTCGGAATGTCGAGGCCGTTCTCAACGATGGTCGTCGACAGTAAGACATCGATATCGCCGTTGATAAATCCGATCATCACCGGCTCAAGTTCTTTCTCCGTCATCTGGCCGTGACCGACTCCGATGCGCGCAGTCGGGACAAGTCGCTTCAACTTCTCGGCAACATGCCCGATCGATTCAACTCGGTTGTAAACGTAGAACACCTGGCCGCCACGAGCAAGCTCTCGCAAGATCGCCTCGCGCGTAACCTCAGCACTATATGGACGCACGAATGTTCGGATCGGCAAGCGTCCAGGAGGAGGATCCGTGATCAACGACATCTGTCGGATGTCCATCAACGCCATGCTCAGCGTTCTCGGTATCGGGGTTGCGCTCAAGGTCAGAACGTCCACTTCGGAGCGAAGTTTCTTGAGCATCTCCTTCTGCTTCACGCCGAATCGCTGCTCCTCGTCGATGATCACCAACGTCAGGTCCTTAAATTGAATCTCTTTGCCAAGCAATGAGTGAGTGCCGATGACGATGTCGATATCGCCTGATTTCAGTCGTCGGAAAATGTCGTTGCGTTCCGCGGTTGATCTAAACCGGTTCGCGAGATCGATGCGCACCCCAAATGGTCCGAGTCGTTCCTCGAAGTTTCGGTAATGCTGTTCAGAAAGAATCGTAGTCGGACAAAGAACGGCAACTTGATGGCCCGCTTGCGCACACTTAAACGCAGCGCGAATCGCAACCTCCGTCTTGCCAAACCCCACGTCGCCGCACACCAAACGATCCATCGGGAAGTCTTGATTCAGATCGAGCTTCACTTCCTGGATCGCGCGCATCTGGGTTGGCGTTTCCACCCACGGGAACGTCGCTTCCATCTCTCCTTGCCAAGGCGTGTCTCCACCGTACGGACGACGCTTCACCGCACGTCGCGTCGCATAGAGCTTTACAAGATCACGAGCGAAAACCTGAGCGTCTTCCTTTGCCTTGCTGATCGTCTTGGCCCATTCGCCACCCGTTAAGCGATTCAACTTTGGGTGCTCATCTCCCGGGTTCAGATATTTCTGAATGCGGTCCAGTTGATCCGCGGGCACGAACAATTTGTCCGGCGCTTGATATTCGATGAAGAGAAATTCTTTTTGGATTCCGTGCTCATCGCGCTTCACCAATCCCCGGAACACACCGATTCCGAAGTGGATGTGAACGACATAGTCGCCTGGCTTGAGGTCGAGCACAGTCGCAACCGGTGCACCCTCCATGAACCGCTTTTGCGGCAGTCGCAATCGAGCGACGCCGAACAACTCGGCGTCCGTTACGACGGAGAGCGTGAGATGCGGAATGACGAATCCACCCGCCAAGTTTCCTTGCGTGAGGAGAACCAGAGGCTCGGCAGGGCTGGGAGCTGAACGTTGAGATTTCTTTGAAGGCTTAGCTTTTCCTGATCCCCCATCCCCTCCCCCTTCCCCCTTTGCCGCACGATCATCGGCAGAAAGGGGAAGGGGTTCAGAATCGCTCGGAAAAATATCGACCTGTTGTAACACCGTCTTCGCGCGGGTCGGTTGATCCGTCGTGAAGATGTACGAGAATTCCTGATCCTTCCAAGTCCTCAACGTGGAGGCCAAAGATTCGGACCGACCACGATACGGCTCCATCGACATCGCGCCGATCGTTTGCACGCTCGTCGCTTTCAGCCAATCCGGCACCGCATTCATCGCGGTCAAACTGAGCCAACTTGCTCTCGTTGCTAACTCTTCGGGCGGCAACATGAAGTCGAGCACCGTGCTTCGCAGCATCTCGCCACGATCGGTACGTGCTTGCAACGCCTGTCGCAATTCTTCTTCCGCACGAGCGGCGATCGCATCCAATTCCAACGGCTCATCGAGAACGAGCAAATCCTTGTCGCTCAACAGATCGACTGCACAACCAGAATCCGGATGAACGAACGGACGATACAAGTCAAACCGATCGAAATAGACGCGATTGCTGATCGCCTCCGCATCTCCCGACACCAACTCCCGCAACCGATCTGCCGACTGCGGGTCCAAAAGGCTCGCCTCTCGCTCCAAGGAATCGAGAATCAGTTCTTTAAGATGCGCCTCGCCGCCAACGTAGAGGGTCTCGCGCGATGGCGCAAGCACCAATTCCGGAACGGGATTGATCGAACGCTGCGAATTAGGATCGAAGTGCCGAATGCTCTCAATGTCATCGCCGAACAATTCGATTCGGTAAGGGAAGTCGTGCCCGGTGGCGTACACGTCGAGGATGCCGCCTCGGCGACTGAACTGACCATGCGTGCGAACTGGCTCCGCTGGCTCATATCCAAGATTGACAAGCTGCCGTGCGACCTTCTCTACATCGATCGTGTCTCCCGATCGTAAGGTGATGAACGCATCCTGCAGGGTCTCGCGCGGAAGGGTCCGTTCAAGAGCAGCCTGCGGAGTGGTGATGATGATGTAGGGCGTTTCTTCAACCAGCGCGCGGAGAGCGCCTAACCGATCCGAGATCGCTACTTCTTCGGGAGCGGCATCTTCAAACAGCGCCGAAGAGCCACTCGGCATCTGGCAGATCAGGTCCTTGTCGATGCCGCAGAGTTGCAGCTTCGCCTGCCACTGCAAGGCTTTTTCGTATGTGCCCGTGACGATGAGCATTTTGCGCGGCGAGCGATGGTAGCTAGCGGCGAGCAGCACGGGACGCGCCTCGTAGCAAATGGACTGCCATTCGCATGAAGCGTTCAGCCCCTCAAAAATAGGCTGGAGCGCAGTGTGAGACGCAAGCGTTTGCGCCCACTCAGAAGTGCGCATGAACGGTTTGAGCGTACCTCTTGGTGGTCAGGTGGCTTGGGTCGGTAAGTGTTAGGTGGTGCATGGTAAATCGTAGGTCGTAAATCGTAAGTCGCCGGATTGATCGTCCGGGTTGAACCACTTCCCACGGAATCCAGGGGAGGTGTTCTTTATCTGCGGTCCTCCGACTTTCTGGAGGCTTGTTCAAAGGCTTCTAAGAGTGCCTTCTTAAGATATTCGAGAGGGCTCGTGATGCAATTAGTGAAGTAGGGGACCATAAAAACCTTGGTTGTCCCATCGAGTTCAAAAACGGTCTTAACGGTGAAGTTTTCGCCAGCGATGCAGGCGTGATGGCGGGTGACTTTGCGTCGAGTTGAGGGACGACCGGAAATGGCGAAGCCTTCGAGTTCGATGCGACTCATGTAATGGACGTCTTGCGATCTGAGCTTGCCCTTGTCGCTCCACTTGGCCATTCGATTTAGATAGTCGAGGTTGGAGGTCGTGTTGGTGAGCCATGTGCTGCATTGCTTCTGGGCTAAGCGCTTGTCTTTGTGTGCTTTGCAAGCGATGCGGACTTGCTCGAGGTCTTTGGGCTTGATGTATTCCCGGTGGATCTTCTTTCCGACCTTCCATCGCCGTACGTGATACGGTCCGAGCTTCTTGCCTTTGTAGTTGCGATAGTAGGTTGAGACCCAGCCGCGCTTGGGAGTAGGGGATTGCACGGCAGGTGGGGGCTGGTTAGCGATGGCGACCATATCCGTTTAGGATACAGGAATTCTAGCCCAAATAGTAGACGTATGTCTTGCTATGCTGGGAGCAATTTCATAGTCCCTTAAGGTCGGCCCAGCGGGCCGATATGTGTTAGCCCAGGCCGAAGGCCTGGGTACGTGCCGCACAATGTTCCGCGCCCTGAAAGGGGCGCAACTAATCCCACAAATATCTCTCATCATATGAAACGCGGGCGTCATTCAATCAATCCAAAAACTCCTCTTTAAACGTGGTCGCCCGATGGTGAGATTCTTGATTTCGCACATAGGCCGCAATTTGATCCAATTCGCGAGCACCCACCGAAAAGGCGCCATAACCCGACTGCCAAGTCAAATCCGTTTGCCATTTTTCTTTGGCCCATTTCCCTGATCCAGTCTTCAATTTCTCCACTATTTGCGCAAGCGTCATCGTTCTGGAGAGCGCGAACAGAAGGTGCACGTGATCCTCAACCCCTCCCGTCGCGACAACAACGCATCCGCAGTTTCGTAATATTCCTGAGAGATAGGCTCTAACTTCAGCACCAATTTCATTGACTAAATACGGGTGTCGATTCTTCGTGCTAAACACGAGGTGCACCATGACCTTTGCAAGGGATTGAGGCATACGAACATTATTTCATCGGAACTATCGCGGTCCTTCAGACCGCGGCATGAAACTATTCCACCCGGGCCGTTGGCCCGGGCTAACACATGACGGCCCGTTGGGCCGGCACCTTGTAGAGTCCTACACGATAACGGGCAAGGGCGTCGGAGCTGCAACCTTAATTGCCACGAGGCTGGGCTAACACATGACAGCGTTGGGTCGGCATCCCTGAAAGAGTCCATCGCGATAACGAGCAAGGGCGTCGGAACTGGAACCTTAATTGCGACGAGGCGGGTCTATCACATGACAGCGTTGGGTCGGCATCCAGAAAGAGTCTTTCGCGGATAACGAGCAAAAGCGGCGGAACAGCAACCTTAATTGCCACGAGGCTGGGCTAACACATGACAGCGTTGGGTCGGCATCCCTGAAAGAGTCCATCGCGATAACGAGCAAGGGCGTCGGAACTGGAACCTTAATTGCCACGAGGCTGGGCTAACATATGACAGCGTTCGGTCGGCAACCTGAAAGAGTCCATCGCGATAGCGAGCATGGGCGTCGGAACTGGAACCTTAATTGCGACGAGTTCGGCGCAACCTCCATCATGAATTCCGGCCGAAGATGCGTAGGCAAGACCTAACCGAATCGGCCGCGTCGAGAACGCATCATCACCGTTACGAACCTACTCCGGCCGGCTGTCGGTCACGGCTCAACTCGGCCTCCAATTCCTCGACCGTTGTAATCGTCGCAAACCGACCGCCGAGCACGTATTCCGTTCTCTCCTCGATCGCCTCGACACTCAACGTCCGACCCGGAATCGTAGGGTGGGGAATAGGGAACGTAACCGTCGCGTCCATCACGAAATCCACCTTGTATCCAAGGTCGGCGGCGACGCGCGTGGTCGTCTCGCAACACTGCTCCATCGAGATGCCCGAGATCGCAACTCTCCTCACGCCCTTCTCCAACAAGTAAGCGCCAAGCCCTGTGCTCGTAAACGAGTTGCGCGTTTCCTTGTGAAACACGGGCTCTGAAGGACGGCGAACGATGAAATCCATGAGCTTGTATTCCGGACTGTCCGTATGAAATCCCTCATCTTCATCGGAATGCATCATGAAGATAACGGGCAGGCCATGTTCTCGATACAGGGCGATGAGGCGAGCCATCTTCGTCTCGAACTGCTTGTTGTTCCTGGTCTCCCAACGTGAACCGAGCTTAAACGAGTCCTGTGCGTCGACGACGATGAGCGCAGATTCTGAGATGGGAACGGACTTGTTGTAGAGCATGCCTTCCCGAGTTTATTCATTTACCCAGGCATTCAAGCGCCGAATTCGGACATGAAAGTGGCCACTCCACATGAAAGAAAGCTAAAGTAGGAGGGAGTCAAAATGTTATTAGCCGCCGTCCACCTTTACGCGTTGCTCGCTCTCCAAACCCACAAGGTCAAGCCCAAGGAAACGGGGACCGCAGCCGAGGTCAAGCGCTTCGTGCAAGGCTTCTATGATTGGTACACGCCCCGCGCCTTGAAGGGAGATGCGGAAACCCTTGCCCTCAAGACCAAAGCCGATATGTTCAGTGCAGAGCTACGTCGCGCGCTGAACGAGGACCGGATCGCATCCAGCAAAGTCCCTGACGAGATCGTTGGGCTTGACTTCGATCCGTTTCTCGCCTCCCAGGATCCGTATCCCGTGTACACGGTCCGCAAGATCGAACACAAGGGCTCAAGTTGGCTGGCGAGTGTCTATGGCTCCTCCCCGGGCGAGAAGGCGACTGACATGGCGGTGGTTGCTAAGGTGGAGAAAGGGAAGCATGGTTGGCGATTCACGAACTTTCTCTATGGAAAGGACGGCGACCTGTTGGGCGTATTGCACACGTTGAAGAAAGACCGCGAGAAGCCGGGCAAGTAAATAAGTCTCAGGATCGTTCAAATACCTGTGAGCCGAAGGAAGGCTACTTTGAAGCTATTTCGAGAAGCCGTGCACATTCGTTCTTGCCAAGCGAACGCGACGCATCCAAAGCGCTGTTTCCTCCCATGTCTGTCTTTGGATTCGCCCCTTCACTCAGCAAATATCTCAAGGCGTGCGAATTACCAGAAACGGCTGCTCCATAGAGAGCAGAACTGCCATGGGCGCCGAGATCGTTTACCTTCGCACCTCGTGAAATGAGATAGGCAATCATCGGAACGTCATCATTTCGCGCTGCGACGTCCATTGGCGGACCACCCCATGAATCAGTAGTCTGCAGATCAACACCCTTGTTGATAAGGAGGCCGACAATCTTTGTGTTGCCCGTACCTGCGGCCGCATTTATAGGAGCTTGATCATCCTCGCGAATGTTCGGAGGCGGAAACCTGTTGGGATCGACACCCGAAGCGAGAAGAGCGTCAACGGCGGCCGCGTCTCCCTTTTCGATCGCATTTAAGAGCTGATGGTAGCCGGCATACCGATCAAAGAGGCAGGAATATCCCAAACCACCAACAACCACCAGCACGAGGGCAACGGCCCACCAAGTCTTGTCGCGCCTCTGTTTCCCTTGACTTGTCAAACCTCTCACCGCCGACCAGGCCCGGATGGAATTATGTGACTTCGCCACGGTCGGCCCCCCGTGGCCTCACTTGAACGTCCAAATAGGTAGACTCAAACGAACCGAAGACCATGCCGACGAAAATCGAAACAATTGTCCTTCACGACAGCAGCACGCCCATTCTCGGGGACGTGCAAAAGGGTGGCAATGTGGTCATCACCAGCCTAGAGACGCTGCTGAGCCAGGCCCGCGCAAACTCCCTTTGGCCCCTGACCTTCGGCCTCGCCTGCTGCGCCATCGAGATGATGTCGACTGTCGCCTCGCGATTTGACCTCGCCCGATTCGGGTCAGAGGCCTTCCGCGCGACCCCTCGTCAAGCCGACGTGATGATCATCGCCGGTCGACTGAGCAAGAAGATGGCGCCGGTCCTCAGACAGATTTACGATCAGATGCCGGAACCCAAGTGGGTCATCAGCATGGGCGCCTGCGCTAGCTCCGGTGGCGTCTACAACAACTACGCGATCATCCAAGGCGCGGACCAGGTCGTCCCCGTCGACGTGTATGTTCCCGGTTGTCCGCCATCGCCAGACGCATTGATCTACGGAATTCTCAAGCTGCAAGAGAAAGTGAAACGGCACACGGCTCGAAACCTCGGCGACCTTCGACTTACCGAAGTGCACGCCCCACGCCACCTGGAAGAGGTGGAAGCGTAATGGGAATTGCCCGCGACGTTATCAAGCCCGTCCTCGCCGGTTTCGGAATCACGGCGCGAAGACTCAAGCACAAGAAGGTTACGGTCAACTATCCGGAAGAGCTTCGCGAGCAATATCCTCGGACACGCTGGCGCCACTATCTCACGCGATATGAAAGCGGTTTAGAGAAGTGCATCGGTTGCTCTCTCTGTGCGGGCGCATGCCCTGCGCGATGTATCAACGTCGTCGCTGCAGAGAACACGGACGAAGAGCGATTCTCCCCTGGAGAGCGATACGCAACTCGCTACGAGATCAACATGATCCGCTGCATCTTCTGTGGCTACTGCCAAGAGGCATGCCCCACCGGCGCGATCGTGCTACGAAAGAATTTCGAGCTCGCGGATTACAAGCGAGAAGACTTCGTCTACACGAAGGAAATGCTTCTTGAGAAATACCCCGGTGAGTCTGATGAGCCATATGTCGGCGTGTATCAGAAACGCGAAAGGGAATTGTTGGGGAAATAGGTATTTGGTATTCGGTGTTCGGTATTCGGCATTAAGATTTGTGTCCGGCCCAATACCCAACACCCAATACCTAACGCCGACTAGACAAACTTTCTCTGATTCGGCCCGGTGCCCTGCGGCCCCTCGTCGATGAACACCAACTCAGCAAATGCGAGATAGTCACCGAAGGGCGTTTTCTTCAACGGAGGAAGAGTCTCCGACGCATACCGTTGTCGCAGTTCTCCCGGCGTCTCAACTTCCAACAATCCAAAGTAGCGATCGTTCAAATAGCGGGAGACATGCTCAATTCGGACGCCCCAGCCCAAGTGGACTTTTAACAGCCGAAACATCGCATCCGTGAAAAAACTAATTTCCGGAAAGAACGCTTTGTGATCGACTCCGCGCTCAAAGAATGTAAACGCAAATCGACTGCTCAGCGCGCCGTGGTCCTGCATAAACACGAGAAGCCGTTCGACGTCATCGTCGTCCAGCCACATCAGCACGCCCTCCGCGATGAAGTACGTACGCTCGCGACGATTGAACGGAGTCGACTCCATCATCACGCGCTCGAGATACGGCTCGCTAAGATTCACATCGACAAAATGTAAATTACGCGGCCGCGTTCGCAAGGTCGAAACTTTTGCTCTCTGGGTCGAAAGCAAATCGGCTTCGATGCATTGCACATCGGGAAACTCCTCCGCCAAGCGGGGGAGCAGGGTGTCATAACCCGCGCCAAAGGAAACAATCTGTTTACAGCCCTTCGCAATTTCGCGTCGCACGCTTTCTTCAATGCGCCGCTTTCGCAAAACGATGTGGGTCATGATGCCCGGCAGCAGCTTCGTCTCCATCTTGTGGAGTCGCTCTCGGAATCCGAGTTCGCTGCACTTCTCGCGCCAGTGTTCGGAATCGATGACACCTTTCAGGAACGCGTACTGCGTCTCGACAACGTCCTGTCCCATCATCTTGCGTTGACGTGGGGGGGTGAGCATGAAAGCAACGGCCTTCGCCGTCCAGATCGCGAAACGATCTGGCTTGGCATGGACCCGGATGACTTTGCTTACATCCGGGACCTTGACGTTAACTTTCTTGAAGTTAATCTTCTTTAGCTTGTCCAGCTTGCCCATTCTGATTAGTCTTTGTAAGGATCAATTATGTCCTCTCCGGCCATTGCGACTCCGATCGGCCGCAACTTGTGAAGAATCTTAACCGTTTGTCCGTGGTGCTCCAGAACCTCGCCAAGCGATTTGTAGACTTCCGGCGCTTCGTCCGGAGCCCCGCCTCTTAGCTCAATTCCCTTAGACTTGATTTCACCACGAACGCGATCCCAATCGACCAATCCAGGCTTCAAACGAGTACGAACGCCCTTGACGTATCGCACCTTTCCGGCCGCTTGAGTACGACTCATGACGCGCCCAGCGCCGTGAACGGTGGAATACAAAGCGTCTTTAGACTCCTTTGAATC
>Ga0207680_10000788_pt1 | contig 14969 bp, 11 predicted proteins | sample KBSS23metaG_FD_184321 | JGI IMG/M metagenome (GOLD analysis project Ga0207680, IMG submission 184321) | Switchgrass rhizosphere microbial communities from Kellogg Biological Station, Michigan, USA - KBS S2-3 metaG (SPAdes) (version 2) | ecosystem: Host-associated > Plants > Roots > Rhizosphere... | reverse complement strand
GGCTGAGCGGTGATGCGGTCTATCTCGGTTCGCAGATCCCCAAGTTCACCTATAGTATGACTGGCGGGCTGAAATGGAAAGGCTTTGACTTCGGCTTCATCCTGCAGGGCACAGGTAACAAATATGTCTGGAGAGGCAATGGCAATTTCGGCGTACCGTTCTCGCATTTCTGGTTTCAGCCGCTGGACTATTTCTGGGGCAAGACCTATACGGCACAAAATCCCGGTGCACAATATCCAAGATTATCCAATAACGGGACGGTCAAAGGCAATAACTATCAGTTCTCCTCCCTGTGGCTGGAGAACACACGCTATCTCCGGATGAAGAATATCACCGTCGGATATACTTTCGACAATATCCGGATCAGCAACCTCACGCTCCGCGGCATCAGGGTCTACCTCAGCGGACAGGACCTGTTCGAGTTTGCCAAAGGCACCTGGGGCGGCATGTATGATCCGGAGGAAACCCGTGTACCGAAGATCACGGACGATGCCACCAACACCGACTTTTACGAGAACAACTACCCCATGTATCGCACCTTCTCTTTTGGTGTGAATGTTAATTTCTAAAAGCTTGTAGCGATGAAAATGATTAAAATAACAAGTATAATAATAGCGCTGGCAATACTGGCGCCTGGTTGTAAAAAGTTTTTAGATCTTGAACCACAGTCCGAGATCACAGACCCTACCTTCTGGCAATCGACCAACGATTTCCGGCTGGCCGCTAACTGGTTCTATCAAAATACGCTGGACGATCCCCATTATGACGGTACGAATAACAACGACAATATGTCCGACATCGCATTCGGGACCGAGATCAATACCGTAAGCTCAGGCACCTATGTGGCGCCGGAACAGGACGGCAACTGGGACGGCAGCTACAGTGCGATCCGGAATGCGAACAAGCTGATACAGGAAGGCGAAGGATCATCTATTAAGAACGATATCAAGCCATTCCTGGGCGAAGGCTATTTCTATCGCGCTTACAATTATTTCAGGCTATTCAGGATGTTCGGTGGCGTGCCTATCATCAATAACGTGCTGCAACCCACCGATACAGCGGTCTATAGCGCACGGGCTTCCCGTGAGGTAGTGCTGGATTCCATCCTCAGTGATCTGAATAACGCCATCGCAGACCTGCCTGCAAAGAGCAGCGCGGAGAAAGGACGTATCTGTAAGGAGGCGGCCCGGGCTTTCAAGGCACGGGTCTGTCTGTTCGAAGGTACATGGAGGAAGTTCCATGCGTCTGGCGACCCCAATACCTTATTGGACATGGCTGTCGCAGAATCAAAGAACGTCATAGACAGCAAGGCTTATACATTGTATGAGGGTAAAGGCGATCAAAGCTATCGTTACCTGTTCATCGACCAGACGAGCCAGGATAATCCCGAGTCCATCATAGCAAAAAAATACCGCACCAATATCAATGTCAACGGATGGGCGTACGGTGTGTCGTGGGGCAACCTGAACCCGACAAAGGCAGCTGCAGATATGTACTTGTGCGATGACGGATTGCCCATCGACAAATCTCCTTTGTTCAAAGGGTACGACTCTGCCCGCAGTGAATTCCGTAACCGTGATCCCCGGATGACGCAATCGCTGCTAATACCCGCAACCAAAGTCATCAGACCGCAATATGATACCTACAGGCCTCAATGGCCGGGTGTGGATAACAACCGTAACGTGAATTCCGGGTACATGTTATACAAATTTATCTCCGAGATGCCGACACCTGGCGATGGCGGCGGCGCATTCGACTGGAACATCCTCCGGTATGCAGAGGTGCTGCTGATCTATGCGGAAGCGCAGTATGAACGGAATGGCGCCATTTCCGATGCGGACCTCGATCTCTCGATCAATGTGCTGAGAGACCGGGTGCGTATGCCGCACTTGACAAACGCCCTGGTGACGGGCAACGGACTGGACATGCGGACGGAGATAAGAAGGGAAAGAGCTGTTGAGCTTGCCTTTGAAGGATTCCGCTGGGATGACCTACGTAGGTGGAAGACTGCCGAGACATTGCTGCCAACGTCTGTATTAAGCATTAAGGTCACGGGTACGGAATGGGCGAAACAGGTTATTACGCTAGACGGGGAGAGCTACAACAGCTATTTCTACAATACGCCTGCCGGCCAGCTGGAAAATGGATATAAGGTGCTGCAACCAGGTTCTCAGCGGACGTTTAACGTCAATAAGAATTATCTGCTGCCCATACCGACAAAACAAGTTTCCCTTAATCCTGATAAACTTAAACAAAACCCGGGCTGGTAATATGAAAGCATCTCTTCTGACATGTTATTTTGTCTTGTTTTTCATGGGCTATCTTTCAGCCCAGTCAACGACCGCCGCCGGCATCCCGTTAATGGGCCATCGGTTCCTGACCTTTAATACCGTGATCCGTGTAAACCAGATCGAAGTGGCGAGGGACAGGAATGTCGGAGAGGATGAACGCGCCTTGCATACGCCTGAACGGGTGGTCAAATTTAGAAAAGCTATTGCTAATGGGTTCCCGGGTGCAAAGATCACCTGGGCCCTTAGCTGGCTGGCCTTGCACGATACTTCTGCGAATTACACTCAGATCAGGACACTGGTCGCGGGCTTTCATGAACGATACGGCGATGAGGTGACCTTTATTCCCGGCGCTTATTTTGCCAATGCCTATAATCCCACAGAGCAGGTCAATAAAGACCTGCATGAGGGGTTGATCAGGGTGTCGGAGATCGTGGGCCACGGCTACCGTCCCCTTAGCATCCTTGCGGGCTTTTTGTCCTCGAAAAATATGGAATACCTTGCGAAAAAGGAGGGGATCCATGTCTGCCAGGCAAATATCTGGAGCCAGTATTCCATCGACAACCAGGACGGTGACGGATCGGTGTCTTACCCGTTCTATCCTTCTACGGAACATTTCTGTAAGCCGGCGCAGGGAAAGAGTGATTTCATCGACTGCGTAAACCTGGACGGATGGACGGTGGATTTCCTGGCCGGAAGACGGGCGGGTTTCGCAGAAGGCTTCAATAGCCGCATGGGCGTCGGACCGATAGAGACCATCGGCAAATACGGAGTAATGGTCGGACTGGAGGAGATGATGCATTCCTCCGCTATCCATTTCGACAAGGGGTTTCAATTGAACGGATTTGGCTGGGTCACCAATTGCTGGGAGCTGTCCCTCCCTTATGACGCCGATGATATAACTTTGTGGCTACAGGCCATCAAACGACGATGGCCCGATGTTAAATGCATCACACAAGGAGAGTTCGGACTGATCTGGCGCAGGTACTACAAACAAAATACCTTCAACTACCGGTTCACGGAGACCGGTTCCGGCATCGGCGGATCGGACAAGGATAAAAGGATCCGCTGGTTTATGAACAAAGACTTCCGGTTGGCGCTGCTCGGCAACGTGGACGGCTCGAATGAAAAGGTCATCGACCTTACCCGGTATGACCTGCCTGCGAAGGAACCGGCATCCGGCAGCACGCGCAACTGGAGCCTGATGGGAGAGATCAACCAGAAAGGTATCCGCCCCCAGGACAAGCCGGTGAGCCCCGATGCGCTGTCAGCAGACGACAAGGTTCTTATCAAAAAATACAAGATCGCTCTATGAGACGACGTTCGTTCATAAAGGATACGGCCTTTACAGGCGCTGGTATGCTGGGTACTAAAGTGCTAAATGCAATGCCCATAAAACTGCTCACAACCCCATCTTTAATTGGATCGAGGTATATTACTTTTTGCATCATGATCCGCACTACGCCCTGGGAGGTGTCGCGGGATGTGAAGCTGCATCCACGTGATGAGGGGACCTGGCATACGCTGGAAGGAATCCGTGCCATGCGCGATGCATTTGCTGCCAACAACCCCAATGGCCGGCTGACCTGGGGATTTACGTTGAACGCCCTGGAAGACAAAAGGCAGAACTTCCAGCAGATACGGGAATATGCCGCGGCCTGCCAGGCAAAATACGGAGACGAGGTGACCGTATTCCCGGGCTACTTCCCCGCGATGTACCTGCCGCGGGAGCGGATCAACAAGTAACTTACGGAAGCGATACAGATCATTTCGGGCTTTGTAGGCAATGGCTATAAGCCCCAATCTGTCATCGGGGGATTCCTACCCGCGGAAAGCCTGAAATACCTGGCAGAGAAAGAGAATATCCATGTGGCACAGGCCGTGATCTGGAGCCAGCATGCCATCGACGGGGGCGGTGCGGACGGTTCACCTTCATATCCCTATTATCCATCCACAGAACATTTTTGCAAACCGGGGCAGGGGAAGAAGGACCTCATCGACTGCGTAAACCTGGACGGCTGGACGGTGGATTTCATCTGTGCGAGACAGAGCGGTTCCAACGGACACGAGATCACGGGATATAACAGCCGGCGGGGCGTGGGACCTATTGAAACCTATAAAGGGTGGGGGCTTGAGCTGGGGAATATGGAAGTGATGCATACGACGTCTATCCATTTCGATAAGGGCTTCGAGCTGAATAGATTCGGGTGGGTGACCAATATCTGGGAAGCCCAGCTGGTGCGTGAGTTTGGCAAGGATTTTATCTGCGGCGCCCTCAGATTGTGGGTGACGGATACACTGAAACGCTGGCCCGATGCACGCTTCGTCACTTTCGGCGAGTTTGGGAATATCTGGCGCGCGCATTATAAGAACAACGAAGGCTGGAATTACAGATTCGTGGAGAGAGGCTGCGGCCTGGGCGACTCTTATAATAACCTTGAGATCCGGTGGTTTATGAACAAGGATTTCAGGCTGGCCCTTCTTCACGACTGGCATAAAAATACACCGGAGAAGGTCATCGACTTTACCCGGTACGATCTGCCTGCTCATGAGCCCGAAGGCGCAACACCGACAACACCCGTTAAGGACTGGAGCCTGATGAATAGGATCAACCAGAAAGGACTCCGGCCGCAGGATACACCTGTCCTGCTGAGGGAATTGCATGACGATGAGCAGCAGATGTTATACAGGTATTATCCTGAACTGGGTAAAATTTGATCCCGTCGAACCCGGATCCCGGGTTAAATGACCCGGCAGATCAGTCAAGCTTTTTCACCTGCATTTCTCCTATATGAATGCCCTTCACGATGGTGGGGTTGCCTTTATAATGAAGTTTTGCCTCGCCAAAAGCGGTGATCTTGATCCGGTCAGACACATTCATGGCAAATTCGGATTCGCCGTAAGCGGTGAGCTTTGCCTCTTCTCCGTTGATAGCTGTTGTATTGACCTTGCCTTCCCCATAGCAGGTGTAATTCTGCTTATTGACCGCTCCTGCCTTGATCTCCAATGAACTTTCGCCGTACATGGTGGTGTGCATTTCATCAATATGCGCTTCTATAAGGATAACGGTTGATTCGCCATACAATCGCAGGGTGAATTCTTCTGCTGACAGGGGGCTTTTGCAAAGATGGGTTTCTGCACCGCGTAAAGAAAGCGCGTCCAGGTCCCTGTATGTGACAGTAGCGATGACCGCGTGGTTAGGGTAGAGGGAATGGCTGCTATGACCGTTGTCATCCCGCTGATTTTTTGGAATTTCTTTAGCTCCGTCCAGGTACATCCGCAACGTACCGCTATGCACTTCCACATGTAATTTGCTGCTGTCTACTATAATATTATTAATGGTGACGCTTTCTTCATCTCCCTGGACAAAAGTGACCTGGATATATGGGCTTATAATGACTTTATGAAAATGACTGACGGAAATAGTTTGGGCCTGCGCGGTTGTACAGATAGACAGGATTGCAGCAAGGATAGGTATTAAGTACCTCATAATGTATTATTTAGCATTAATACGAGCCAGGTCTTGTAAATGTTACAGCTCCAGGAAAAAAAATTTAACTTTGGTGATATGCCTTTTATCGAGTCATTTTCCATCAATAGTGATAAACAACACCCTTTCCCTTTTAATATCCCCGCGGTGAGATTTGCCCGGCAAATCGCACTCGATAAGAAGGTCACTATATTTGTAGGGGACAATGGCTCAGGAAAGTCTACACTGCTTGAAAGCATTGCTTATTCTCTGAAAGTTCCATTGATCGGGGGACATATTCGATCTGGCGCCAGTTTTGAAGCTGCCGGATTATTGCAACCATATTTGGACATTACATGGCGGCGGCAGACGAGCAAGGGATTTTTCTTCCGCGCGGAAGACTTCAGCGATTTTGTGAATTCGGTGGAAAGACAGCAGGCGAAGATCCGACTGCAGATCTCTGAATTGGAAGGGGAGGTAGATGAATCTATTATCCAGAAAATGACTGAGAGCATGAATTATGCTCTTCATGCCACCCGGAAAAACTATGGTGAGGATATGCAGGCCTTCTCCCATGGAGAGGCGTTCTTGACAATATTGCAAACAAGAATAGGCGACAAGGGAGTCTTTTTACTGGACGAACCGGAGGCGGCATTATCTCCATTAAAACAGCTGTCGCTGATAGCGTTCATATTAGAGATTTTAAAGAAAGGAAATGTACAGTTCCTTATAGCTACACATTCTCCCATTTTAATGGGTATTCCCGGCGCCAAACTCTACGAGATCCGGGAGGATGGGATGCCGGAGGTGGGATACAAAGAAACGGACCATTACCGTATCACGAAGACCTTCTTGGATAATCCGGAGGTTTATTTACGTCATTTTTAAGCCTGTCTTATTCCCGTCGTAAAGCCTTCACAGGATTTGTGACTGCTGCTTTAATGGCCTGAAAGCTAATGGTGACCAGGGCTATCGCCCCATCGCCCCGGTGAAATAGATCTGACCTGTTCCAGGATCGCACATCAGTTAACTCTGACGCTTGAAATTGATCGATCAGTAGCCATGAAGGCTTTGCCCGGCAATAATGAATTCCTTATGGTACCTCTTTCCGCCCTGCAACACCAGCAGGTGATAGACACCGGCTGGCAACGACCCAAGATCGAGCGTTGCGCTATACCCGCTGACAACCTGCTGCCGCACCATCCGGCCCGCACTATTGTAGACGGACAGGCTCGCAGGTTCCGGCCCGGGCAATTGTACCCGGAGCACACCTCTGACAGGGTTCGGATAAATGCGGATATTGCCTTTGTTCCTGATATCGACCCTGCGAATGGAGCTCCACTGTCTCCGTCCGTCCTTATCGACGAGGCCAAGCCGGTAATAGTTCGCACCTGCCGGAGGTCCCTCGTGCGTAAATTGATAACCTGTTCTTCCGTGGCTTCTCTCTATCGCATTCACCTTGCCGATACTGTCCCAATGCAACGTATCCAGGCTATGCTGGATCAAAAAATAAGCGATGTTCGACTCTCCGGCCGTCCTCCAGCTTAGCCGGCTGTCTTCTCCATCTCTCGACCCGACTGCCTTGGCCTTGAAATCTAGCAAGGTCGCCGGTGTTCCGGGGAAAGTGATGCTATAACGTCCGCCACCATCACCCACGATCCGGTAAATATCCCCATCCATCACGATCGTCCTTGCCTGTTCGGGACCGTTCAGCGGTGTGGTAGTCCAGTTCATGCCGTCAGAGGAGTAGACCAGGTATGCCTGGTGGTTGACGCGGTCTGCCGCCGACCCCACGAATTGCCCATTATGGTAGAGGAAATCGCCAAACTGTGTAATATAATCCCCAACCGAAGTCCCGGGCGCCGGATTGACAATGCTGCCGGGAGCGCTATAGGATGTCGTATTCATCGGATTGGTGGTAGACAATGTAAAAAAGTCTGCCCAATTGCCACTGGAGTCTTTTTTAATTCCGGTGAAATAATACTTTGTTCCGTCGAACATCACATCACTGTAATGGGCAGTCCTGAAACTCACGGCAGGGGTAATATTTTGCCAGTGCAGCCCATCGGCAGACTGCATGATCCTGCCTGTATTGTCCAGATAGCTGACTCCCATCGCAAAAAAGCTGTTATTGATATACCGTATCTTATAGTAATAATTGTAACTGGGATCGACCACGCTCCAATTGATGCCATCGGTCGAAGATGTCAGCATATAAGTGGTGTCGTTATAGGAACCTGCCACGTACCGGCCCGCGCCATAAGCCATGGATATAAAGGAATATGGGACAGTTTGGGTTGACCAGCTCGTGCCGTCATCGGAAAAGTAGATATTACGGGCTCCCCCTGCTACATACTTCGTTCCTGTGTAAAGGACCGTGGAAACAGCGGGTAAGCCACCCGTCGTCGGAGGGGTCCGGTCCGTCCAGTCGGCAAAGTCCGGAGAAGAGAACATATGACCGCCACCGCCGGAACCTACTGCGACAAAACCTGACCCATTGGTAGCCAGCCCGGTAAAGTTGGTGCTGTTAAATTTAAAGTGGATACCATCGGTGCTGGTGGCAATGCCTCCGGTGCCATAAATAAAATGAGTACCATTGACGTATAGGCCTCCATTCGCAACCATACCTGAAGAGTAAAGGCTTTTAAAATGAGTGTGGTCTGTGGACACCTGCATGGAATAGGTGCCGTTGCCAGGGTTGGGCCCCATCAGATAGATGCTGTCTCCAGCCGCATATCCAGCTACCGGGTCCATTGGCGGCAACGTTCCGATCGTGCCATCCGTCAATGTATCTACCAGTGGAACCGGAGGAGCTGACCAGGTTATGCCATCCATCGAAGTAAGGAAGTCAGTCCCTGCAAACAGATAGAACCGGTCTTTTAACCACATTAGCTTTGTCAACGGTGGCGTGAGGCCCAATCCTGAAAATGTCCAGGACCCCGGTTCACCTGTCGGCGAATAATAAACAGCTGTCGCTCCATTGGGGATACCTCTGTCAGAGAAGCTCATCCCGATGACGTAATTGCCCCCGCCATACTGGAACCCGGTGAAAGTGTAAAGCCAGGGGATACCTATCTCCATTGGTAAAGGGGTCCAATTGATGCCGTCAGTAGATTTATAATTGTAGATCTCGTCACGGAGGGTATAGAACGCGCCATTTAAAAATTCGACATCATAGGCAATTATACCCGATGCCCTCAGCGTCCAGTTGACCCCATCGGTACTCGAATATATATCGTTGGGAAAGGTGGTTGCAACAAATACCCCGTTCCCAAAGGCCAAACGGTTGGGGCCAGGTATGGGAACATTGCCCGAAGGTACTGGCGTCCAGTTCTTTGCATCGGTGGAAGTAAACAATCCGCCATCGACGGCCACATATACGCCATTGCCATACACGAAGTTTTGACAATTGCCGGTGGGACTGTAGGTGGAAGTGATCGTTGGAGTTTGGGCATGGGAAACCAGGCTGAGGATCAGCAAAGCAATCGCGAAGGGAAGTTTCATGTTGCAGGTAGTTGGAAAGGATTAAGGAAATGGTTTACACATTTTTCAGCGACAAATTTGGTACCAAGTATACACCAGGACAGCTCGTCGCGTAGAAGATGCTAAAGAACCAGCCATATCTTTCCTTTGACAGGCCGTCCGCCAGGATCGTTCTTCTGACTTTGTGGCCCCATGACATCCGCCGCCTGAAATTTGGTGCCGATGGGGTTGATGCCATCCAGAACTCCGATGGCGCCTTCGGGAAAAGCAGGCTCGACATTGTTATTGGTAAGCGCGGCCTTCTCCCGCGCAGGATGCAGCATTTGAAAATACCTGCTTCCATCTGCCATATGAATGGTAAAGGGGGCTTCATTATTTTCGATGACGACCCAGCTGACGTCGGCATGATAGCCTTTGAATTCCGGGTACCCCCAACGTTCGCCCGTGATGGAGTTGTTGTATGGCTTATGCCATACGCCCAGCTGCTGTCCTTTAAGCCTGTTCTTCCAGACACGGTAAGGACCGCGTCCAAGCCATTTCATCCCGGTGATCTTTTGTTCGGGGTAGGCGAACGTGATGCCCATAAAGTCGGCAGCACCTGTTTGCGAATACTCATACGCGAGCTCCGCTGGCCGGCCCGGCAGGAACGTCCATTTTACATGCAGGCTCGCTTCACCTTTGTAATCCGCCTCTATGATATGCCCCCGTCCCTCATCCCTGTGACGAAACTGGTTTAAACCAAGCCTGAAGCCAGCCAGCGCAGGCCCGCCGGATAAGGAGATCTCTATGCCGCCGCCCTTCACGATCTTTTGCAGGTAGCCGCTGTTCTTATCAAAAAAATAGCTGACGCCATCGCATATTACCTGCAATGATGAATCCGACTCATGCACGTTCACGCTGTCTGCCGCACCAGCCCTCGTCACACCGGGTACCGTCTCTCCACCCACCGCCTTCACAACAGGCCAGCTCCACGTAAACAATTCCTGTTTATCAGGTCCAAACGCCGAAATATACAATGCATCATAGTTCCTCCATGAAGCTGGCAACTTTACACGCAACACACCTTTTTCACCCGGCTTCACATCGACAGCCGCAACAGCCCCCTTTACTGCTGCAACAGACGCCGTACCCGCGGCACGGGAAGAAGGAAATCGCACCAGCTTCCAGCTAAAGCTGCATTGCTTGAGGTTGGTGAACGAATAACGGTTGTCCACCGGCACCTGTCCATTGAACCTGTCATCCAATACCTGTTCTTCTATATGAACCGGGCTCCAGATCTCTTTGATCGTAAAGAAACTGGCTTCCTTCTCGCGATGAGGACCTACAATGCCATCTGGCGCATGATTGCCATCGGTGTCATATTCACCGCCCTTATCCGTACGGATAACAGCCTCATCGAGCAATGCCCAGATAAAGCCGCCCGCTCCGTGCGGATGCCGCAGCATCATATTCCAGAAATCCTCCAGCGCGGCCCCGGCGCCTCCGTCATACAGGCCATGCATAAATTCCGTGGGGAAAAAAACTTCCTGCCCCGTGGCGGCGGCCTTGACCATATAATCATAATTGGGATAATGCTTCGTATCCGTACCGTTGAACTTTTCCCAGGGATGCAAAACGATTCGTTCCTGGGGATCATACAACGCATAATCCTTGTCAAGCGCCCTGTTCCATCCGCCCTCATTGCCATTGTCCCAGGCGATCACGCTGGGATGGTCGACATCCCTGATCACCAGTTCCTTCACAAGCTTGCGCCCAACCACCGTGTCATACTTTGCCTGCCATCCCGTAAGCTCGTCCAGCACATACAGACCAAGCGAATCGCAGATATCCAGGAACGCTGCAGCGGGAGGGTAGTGGGACATACGCACCGCGTTCATGTTCATTTCTTTCATAAGACGCACATCCATCAGGTGTACGCTCCGGCTTAATGTGCGACCGGTCTCCGGCCAAAAACTGTGACGATTGCAGCCTTTGAGCATGATCCTGCTGCCGTTGACATACAAACCGTCATGATCGCGCAGCTCCACAGTACGGAATCCAAATCGTTGGACGAGCCGGTGGATCACCTGTCCCTTGTTTCTGAGCGTCACCACCACCTGGTATAGATGGGGAAACTCCGCACTCCATAATAATTGGTTGCTATACTTCCCCGTAATACGTACAGAATCCTTCACAGAACTAACAGCAAGCTCACCACCCGCCTTTTCGCCACTCGCCGTCAGCAGCTTTTTTCCATCCAACGTCAGCACCTGCGCTTCAATGCTCTCACCGTCTCTCCAATGACCCATATAAACATCGATGGCGAATTTGCCGTCTGCCCTGGCATCGATGGCCACCCGATCTATAAAGTCATCAGGAACGATCTCCAGGTATACAGGTCGGAAAATACCACCGAACACCCAGAAATCGCTATTCCTCCGTTCCGCATCATTCACGGAGGTATTCGCCGAGGTCTTATCCACCGTCACCTCCAGCAGGTTACCTGCGCCGGGCTTGACCAGCTCTGTAATATCATATTTGAATCGGTAAAAGCTTCCCTGGTGTACCGGCCCCGCCTGCACGCCGTTGACCATGACCCTCGTATCCGTCATTGAACCTTCAAAGACGATAAATATTCTTTTCCCTTGCCAGCTACCGGCAGTGAACTTACGCCGGTAACGCCCCTGTTCATTCGACTTCACTTTGTCATGACCATAGTTATAAGAGCCAAAACCCTGCAGTTCCCAATTGGAAGGCACGGGGATCGTTGTCCACTTGCCGCTGTTGCGGCCATCCGTACAGAAAAAATCCCAGGCGACCGTATGGTCTTTATCGGTACCTGACAGGTATTGAATGATCGTTCCCTGCGAATGAGCGGTAGAACAGGATAAGATCAGCAGCAAGGGTAAAAATAATGGTCTCAATGGCCTGATATTTGTGAATAAGAGCGGGTAATATACAAAAAAAATCCGCACCGTTTTGAGAGCATGAAATACATCTAACCAATGAAAAAATACCTGGTAATACCGATCCTTTTCTTTGCCTCGTGTGCGGACCGTGCTGATAAGAAAGCCGATGAGCCAAAGCAAAGCGGTGCCTATTGTTTTTTGCTGACCGAAGGAACCGGCGGGCAGGACACAACAACCGTGCATCTAATGATCGATGCTGACAAAGTAAGTGGAGAGATGGATTGGCTGCCAAAAGAAAAGGATCGCCGCAAGGGAACATTGGCCGGGACAATTGCCGGTAACGAGATCGCAGCGGTATGGACCTTTATGCAGGAAGGCGTCATGGATTCGATCCATATAGCATTTAAGTTGTTGTCAGAGCAGCTGACCCAAAAGCCGCTGAAGATAAATACGGCCAATGGCAGACAAGAGACTGATGAGACCGCCGGTTATACGATTTCGTACAAGCCTGTTGATTGTAAGATGTAGCAAAAATGTGCGGTCTTGCTAACCGTAGGTAAGGTCTGTACTTTGGCCGATCTCGATGATATAACCATCCGGGTCACGGATGTAGCAACGGATCTCGCCATACTTGGGGATCGGCTCCGTGATGAATTGAGCTCCCCGGCTTTTCCATAATTCATAACATGCCTGAATATCCGCAACGCGGATATTCATAAAGCTGTTGATCCTGTCAGGATCGGGGACACTGAGCGTCACTGTCGGTTTGTCCGGAGTCGGCCCGCCTCCGACATTGACAATGAGCCAGGTATTCGCGATCTGAAGGTAGGCGGGTGCGCCGTTGTCGTCGCCTCTGCTCAGAATGCGACCGTCAAAGACCTTTTCGTAAAACCCGGCCGACCTGTCGATATCGGCAACGGTAAGGAAGTGTGCGATCGTGATTCCTTCCCTGGGCGGCATCTCAAAGCTCTTCTGTTCCATTTGAATGGTATTTATTGGTGATCCTGTTTCCGGCTATACAGGTCGCCAACGAACAGGAAGCATGAATTGTTCGATGCATTTGGGGAAAATTGACTGCTGCTGCTTATTTCGCCCACCTTTACGGCAGCAACAGACCCGTAATGAACTGCGCATACCATCTCGCCAGGTAGTCATTGGGATGATTGACATTATTGCCCGTCATATCCTGGTAGGACTTATGTTTCAGCAGCTCCGCATGGACGCCGGTGATATCTGCCACAACGATACCTTTTCGGGCCAGTTTATCCAGCTCCGTTTTATACAAAGGTTGCAATCCATTCTGCACAGCATCCGGGTTGGGCAGCATCGGGGCAATGAGAATAAATTCGGCTTGCGGATCTTGTGCAGTCACAGCTGTAACGATACCATTGATATCTTCCCTGTACTTATCAGGCGATATTTTGGCCGATCCGTCGTTCATCCCGAAACCAATGATCACCAGATCAGGATGTGCGGGCAGGACCCGGTTAGCCGTCTCTTCCTTTCCCCAAACGGCCATCTTTCCGGACACGGATGCATTGGAGAATCTTATCTGCGGTCCGTACTCCGCTCTCAGTCGATGAATGATCAGCTCCGGCCAGGAAGGCATGTACGGCGCACGGTCCAGGTAGCCGCTGGAGTTGCGCCCTGTCTCAATGCTATTGCCGTAGAAGAGGATTTTCAAACTGTCCTTATTGATCAGCTTTGCAAACGTGTTCGGCAAGTCGTTTTTCTTTGAGACAGGAACGGGACCCTTCCATGTGCGATTCTTTGCCGGTAAATAGGTCACCGTTATCTGCATGGAGGTAAAGTAGGGGCTTTCGCTGAACAGGACAAAGGTACCTGGCTTGCTTCCTGTCATCGACCATCCGGGCTTAGCGATGGTGTATACCAGGTCTTCTTTTTTGATAAACGGCACAGCGGAACCCGGCGGAAGATAGATCCTTCCATGCCGATATACCCAATCTTTGCCTTCGACGAACGTCCGGCTATGGTCCGTGCTCCGGACGGAGAGTATTTTTCGTGCCTTGAACAGCAATGTCCCGGAAACGTCGTTTTCATTTTTTAGTACCTGTGTCGTTTCATCCGTAATGGTATCGGCCTGCCAGAATGGCTCAACATACGTCGGAAGATCAATGATCCCTTTCCAGCGAAGCTCGATGGTATCGGGGATCTGCCCATAGCTCATCTGAATACTTAAAAGACCGCATAAAAGAAGGATGTGTTTTGACAGCATAATTAAAAATGTGTACGAATATACCTCATTGGATCATAAACTGCACCTACGCTGCACTGGAAAAATGCATCTTGCATGCGTTCATATCTTGTCTAATCAATAAACATGTCAAATGAAAAAGATCAAAGCCCTTATCTTGCTGCCATTGCTGGCGGCTGTATTATTGTTTGGCTCATTCACTGTCAAGCCGGAAAGGAACACGAAAATGAACATCTTAAATTATGCCTGGTATACGCCCGGCGGCCAGTTCGTCGCCTGGAGCACGCTGGTGAATGCGGAAGTCGTGACGGGGGGAGATACCAACCCCGTGAACGGGACGCTGGTCTCTTTGGGGTACACCGGCGGTAACCCGGGTCAACCCCCTTCCGGTACCCTGGTATATAAACTATATACCCATCCTTAGCAAGGCCTGCAGCAAACCTGCGAACAGGCTTTTGAATACAAGACCCGGCGTTAGCCGGGTTTTTTAATTTTTCCACGTGGCGCAAATTTTGCATACCGAATTTCTACGTGTGTTTGTTCATGTTACCATTTATGTGTTTTTCCTTTCTACATCTTATTATTTTTAAACCTACTATGAATCAGCAGTTACCCTTGACCGCTAT
>Ga0207680_10000769_pt1 | contig 15132 bp, 21 predicted proteins | sample KBSS23metaG_FD_184321 | JGI IMG/M metagenome (GOLD analysis project Ga0207680, IMG submission 184321) | Switchgrass rhizosphere microbial communities from Kellogg Biological Station, Michigan, USA - KBS S2-3 metaG (SPAdes) (version 2) | ecosystem: Host-associated > Plants > Roots > Rhizosphere... | reverse complement strand
GCGGCCACAGTGTCGAACGCGGCGCCGGCGAAGTCCGTCAGCGCGTGAAGCGCTTTGCCCGGCGCTGCGGCGATGGCATCGGCCACGGCCGTGAGCTCTTTGATCGCGTTGTTCACGAGCTCGCGCGGGTAGGCGATCGGGATAGCGGCCGCCTTCTTGAGCAAGAGCTCAACGGACGCTTTGACGAGGGTTGCAGCGTTCTGCAACACCTGGCCGGGGTTCGGGACCGAGCCGTTTCGCACGAGCTCCAACTGAGCTCGGACCACGGCAAGGTTGCCACGCACGACCGTGACCGCGTCTCGCAGCTCCGCAAATTCGGCGGTCGCGTGCGTCGCGAAAAAGTTGGCCCAGCGCCCCACCTCCAAAGCGATCTCCGCCGGCGGGAACTGGCGCAGCGGGTAAAGCACCACGTCTTTCCACTCGGGCAGCACGGCGCCGACAACGAGGTTTCCGCGCTGGGGCTTGCCGAGCTTGCCGAACGGGAACGCCCCCGGCCGGTCGAGTACTGCAAACGAAACGCGCGCCGTTCCGTTGGGCCCGTTCTCGAGCTCGCAGATTTGCACGCGGCCGCGCTGGGCCTTGCGCCACTTACCGAAATCGACGGCGCGAGCGATGGGCAGATCGATCCGGTACACCCCAACCGCTAGGGGGTTGGTCACGGCGGAAGTCATCGCAACCAACCCTCCCTCCGAGCTCGGCGGTTTGCTCGCCGCGAGTTGCGCTTGTGCTCGTTGTGCGCGGCGATGATCAGGCCCGCCATGACCGCCACGCCGACGTTGAGAGCCACGTCCGCGATGAAGCTCGGCGCGGCGTTGGCCACCTGGCGAGCCGTCGGGAAGCCCTCGAACTGCGGCCCGAGCTCGGCTTGCAGCGCGGTCATGCTTGGAACGTGGGCCGGCGAGTAGTCGCGCGAATAACCCGAGTCGTGCAGCGCCGTCACGAACGCCCGCGCGTCGCCGGTCCTGGCGGCCTCGAGCACGCTTTTAAATTGGTGCTGCAGCACGCGGGCGAAGTCTTGGAAGCCGGCGAGGAGCGAGGGGTACGCGCGAAACGCGCTCGGGGCCTGGCCGTGGAGCATCTTTTCGTGGAGCTCCAAGAGGTGCGGCGTCGTCGCCGTCGACAGGTCGAACCACGGCGGCCGCCAGGCGTCGCCCGGCCACTTGTCGCTCGCAGTGATGTTGCCCGCGTTGAAATTCATGAGGTGCCCGCGGGCCGTTTCGATCCACACCAGCGCGAGAAGTAGCGTCCCGGTCTCTCGGTCAATGCCCGGCATCGCCGCAACAAGCGCGACCTTCGCTTGCTCGGCGGTGATGGGCGTAGAGACGGCGGGAACGATCTGCATTCATCACTTCTTTTTGGCCGTCGGCTTCGCTGGCTTTTTCGGCAGCGGAGTGATCGCGACGTGCGCCGAAATGCTCTTCAGGAACTTGCGCAAGTGACGGAGCCCGGCCTCGTTTTCGAGCTCCACGGAGTAGTGGTCTTTGAGGCTCCCGTCCGGGTTCCAGGTTTGCACCTTGTACGTTTTCAAGTGATCACCCTCCGACTCAGAGCAGAGGCGACGGCGTTGGTTTGGGCTCCCTTGCCTCGAGCGATTTCGGTCGGCAGCGTCGGGAGCTTGTGCACCGCGTACACGGCCCACGAGCTCGGCTCGTCGCTGGCCCAAACGAGATAGATCACCGAGCCGGACTTGTCCGGCGCCGGGCCGGTCCACCACTCGGTCGGGAAAGCCGTCTGCGTCTTGCTGCGCGTCTGCTCCTGCTTCATCGCGACCTTTTGCGCCTGCAAGTTGGCCAGCGCCTCGGGGCCGGTCTTCTGGTCCTTCAGGTTGCCAGCGCCGGCGCCGGCGGCTTTGCCGTGCTGGCTGATCGCCCAAACGATGCCGAGCGCTAGAACGGGGTTCACGCTGCGGCCCTGCCCTGGCCGACGCCGAGACTTGCCCACGTGGCGGGCCCAACGACGCCGTCAGCGGTGAGCCCGTGGCCCCGCTGGTAATTACGCACCGCGGCGTCCGTACCCGTCCCGAAGGTTCCGTCCGCCGCGATGCCGAGCTTTTGTTGTAGCCACACGACTGACGGCCCGGTCATCCGCGGGGAGGCGAGCCGCAAAGTGGGCATTCCCGACGCTGGGGCGGCCGCTGGCACGCTCGCCGGAACGGTCGGGCCCGGCGATGCCATCGGCGGCCGAGGCACTGGCGGGGCTTGTGGGCGCATTGCCGCGGGGGTCGTGTCGGCCGGAGCGACGTTCGGCGCCGCCGGCGCTACCGCGTTGGTCGTGTAGGCAACCACGCCCTTTTTCCCCGGCGAGGTCTGCGCGGCCTTGTACACGACCCACTGAGGGCCGGTTTTTTCCACCTTCCACGTCCCCTCGCCGTACTTCCAGAGCTCCGGCAAGAGCTGCCACGCGCGAGCGCTCTGCGCGCTCGTCACGGGGCTAGCCGGGTGCCACTGGGGGCCAGGGAACGCCGGGAGCTCGGCCGGCACCGCTTGGGGCCACGGCGGAGGGGTGCGAGCGGCTTTGGCGGCGGTCGCGGCGGTCGCGGCGTGCTGCGCGGCCTCGGCGTTCTTGGTGGCGGCGGTCGCGTGGTCGCCTCGAGCGGCCGCGTCGGCTGCGTCTTTTGCGGCTTGGTTTGCGGCCTGTTGGTGCTCGTTAGCGGCCGCGGCGGGGGAGATCGCTTTTTGGGCTTTGGCCAAAAGGATCGCGAACAGGGCGAGGATTTCGAGCGTCATGGGTGCTTTCCGTTCGTCGGCTTGCCGTTCTTCGGAGCGGCGGCGCCGTTCGGCGCGCCCTGGGCTTGAGCGAGGGTTTGCCCCTGCAAAAAGTTGGCGGCGAGCTGCTCCATGGGGCTCTGCTCCGGCGGGGCCGTCGCCGACTCCACGGCTTCGTTGGCCTGCTGAACAAGCAGGTTCCGAATGCCCATGGAGAGCTCGTTGGCTGCGGCGTGCGAGGCGGAAGCCTGCTCGGCGAGGCTCCCGCAAATCTCTTGCAGCTGCGTGAAAGCCACCTGCACCGTTTGCTGGCTGCTGTCGTACGCCTTCGCATAAGCGCGCTCGAGGAGCTCCGCGAAAACGATCATTCGCTGAGTCTCGGGGTCGGTCGTCTGCATCGCTGAGAACGTCGCGGCCTGCTGCACTTGCGCGGTCTCTTCCTTGCGGAGGAGATCAGCAACCGAGACGGCGCGAATCAGCTTGCCGTCGATCGTGTTGGCCTCGAGGCGCTCCGGGTCGAGCGCGGCGATCGAAACAGCGGCGTCGCTCCACGACGTGCCGGGCCGGATTTCCACGTCGTGCTCGCGGCCGTCTTTGCCGTAAACGCGAAGCGTGGCCGGTCGCGGCGCCTTGAGACACCACAGCCGAATAGCGGCCGCTGCGGTGTTGCCGGCGCTAACCGGCTGGCTCACCGGCCCCCCGTCTCATCGCCGCCGAACCGGTCTTGATCGTTGAACCAGTCCGGCCGGATGTGCGTCCGCGGCGCAAAGTAGGCGTGGAGGTTGACGATCGTTCGCGGGTCCGCGCCCACGATGCCGCCCGAAGTGACCGAGACCACCTGCGCGTTGCACTGAATCGTTTCGGCGGGAAACGAGTCGCAAACCTCGCCAGGCTCCGGCGTCGCTGGCCCCTCGTCCAGAATCGGCGTGCGAACCGCCGTGGTCCACTTGACTTGCGCCGGGATGATCGGCGCGGCGCCGAACTTCCAGACGAAGCGCGCAAACCCCGTGTTGAAGCCGTTCGTGGTCGCTGGGATCGTGAGCTCGGAGCGGCCGAGGGCGGCCGTCAGCTGAAACTGCACGATGACCAGCAGGTTGGGAACGGCCGGCTCAGGCGCTTGCAAGAGCTCGGCGCCGAAGAGAAAAGACCACGTCTCGGGCCGCTTGTACTTGATCGCCGCGAACTGGGCCGACTGCTGAAAGCGGGTGCCGTCGCTGACGTCCGGGACCGTCACGACTTGCGAGCTTCCCCACATGTGCCAGGGAGCTACGCCGTGGTGTTTCTTGTGCATGGTGATCCTTCGGAACGTTTCGAAGCCAGCCAAGCCGGCGACGCCGGCCAGGCCGGCGCCGATCAGCAGGCCGCGGCGGTTCATTGAAAGCGGAAGCCGGGCGGGAAGCCGGGGAAGCCGGGGAAGCCTTGCGGAGCTCCGCCGCCGCCGCCCGGCATCATGTGAGAGAGCATGCCGGGGAAGCCGCCCGGCATCATTTGCGAGAGCATGCCGCCGCCGGGGATCAGGTTCGGAATTTGGCGCATGCCCATCTGCGCCAGCTGGCCGAAGTTGGTCGGAATGCCGTGCTGGACCGCGTCCAGCGCGGTCGTGGCCAGCGGACCAAGGCCCGGAATCATCGACGCGAACGGCGAAGCCATCTTTGCGAGTGGCGACGCCATTTTTAGGATCGGGTTTGCAGCGTGCGCAGCGTCGCGAAACGGATCGGTCGCGATGTGCGTCAGGTTCTTCAGGCTCGGATGCTGCACGAAGTTGGCCGCCGCTTTGAAGGGCGACACCGCGGCCTTGAAGACGTTGCCGAAGAACGAGCCGACGAGCTGCTGAGCTGCAAGCGCGTGCTGCGGGCCGTAGCGCTCCACGAGCTCGTCAGGCGGGCAGCCGTTGCACGCGTCGGCCACAGCGGCAAGGCGCGTCACGTGCTCGGGGTTGGCGTAGCCGCCGGCCTGGGCGAGCTCGATCGCACCGCAGCAGGCGCCGACGAGCGCTTGAGTAGCGACCGGCGCCGAGTGCAGCGCGGTCATCGCGTAATCGGTCGGGCTCGGCTCGTCGCCGTTCACACCGCCGGGTGAGTACCAAGGCACGTCCACGCGCGCTTGGAAGCCACGCGGGAAGGGGCGCACGGCCAGCGACGGCCGCGGCTCGTAGTGACCGCCAACAACGGCGGAGTGCGACATCAGAGGGAGCGCGGCGCCGTGGTAGCCGTGCACGCTCTGGCCCATGCCTGCGGCCTTGCTCGGATCGGCGTGCGAGCCGTCCGAGCGCTCGACGATCGCGTGCCACATGCTCGGGCCCGACCGAACCACGATCGCTTTCGCGCCGGGGTCGGTGCCCGTGTGTCGGAGGCTCGCAGCCTCCCAGGGAGCGAGGTCGTCGCAGTCTCCATGCCCACGGTGCGCGACAATGCCAGCGTGATCGAAGTGCTCCTGCCCGGGCGGTTCTGGCTTCCACTTGATGCCCTGCTTTCGCAAGGCCTCTTGGAACGTCGGCGTGCCGCTCTTGAGCATTTGCTCGTTGAGACGGGTGACCGACTCCAAAGCGGCATCCAGCACCGGCTTCGAGACGTGGGCTTCGGGAATCGCAACATTGACGCGCATGGGGGCGGACCTTCTTCAGTGAATGACGCGGCCGAGGAAGTAGCAGTTGATCGCGATCGTGTCGGTGCCCGCGAGAGCGCCGCCAACGAGCTGCGTTTGCAACCGCAGGAACACGCCGGGGCTAGCCGGAGTGAGCGACAAGCGGAAGCCGAACGCCGTCGGAGCGCCCAAGCTTTCGAAGTCGAGCAAGCCGAGCTCGCCTTGCTGGAGGTCCGTACCCACGAAGATCTGACCTTGCGCTCGCAGGGCCGCCGCGCTCGCACCGGTGCGAGTCACGATGAACACCATACGTTCCGCCCGGTAGGGCTTCTGGACCTGCGACTCGAACGTGATATTCGGCACCGTCGCCGTAAAAACGTTCGTGCCGCCGGCGCCGCTGAGAGGCATGGGGAGCAAGCCCTCGTCGGGTTGCTGCACGCCGTGCGCGAGGTCGCCTTGACGCCACTCGGGCTTGGGCGGCGGAACGATCGCGCGGTGGTGCCCGTGCCCGTGCTTCGCGCGGTGCTTGGCGATGGCGCGGCCGACAACTTCCTCTTCGGATTCGCCGTAAACGCCGTAGCCGCCGCCGTACGGCACCATGCCGTACTGACCCATGACCGATCCGCCCATGACCGAGCCGCTCACCGGCTGATAGATCGGCTCGCCGGCGTCATCGTACCCAACAACTTGAAATGCCATCGCACGTCCCTTTCCGTTTTGGTTTCACACCACGCGGAAGGGCCTAACCCTCGGGGATTAGTCCCCTCCGAGAGTCTTGCGATCAGATCTGCGCGGCGACGCCGCCCACGGCGGGCGTGAGGCCCGAGACGCGGCCCGTCGAGCCGAACGAGTAGCCCGCGATCACGCTGGCCGCGTTGCCAATGTCGGCGATGATTCCCGGGTTTTTGCCGCCCATGAAGTACGCGATCAGCGCGATCGCACCGCTCTTGCCGATGAGGGGCAAGGTGGGGATCTGCGTCACGTTCTTTTCGAGATAGCCGTAAATGAAGCCGCCAAGAGCCAGCGATCCGCTCTTGGTCGCGCTCATGCTGCCCGTGGCCGCGCCGAGCGCTCGGCTGTGGCCTCCGCCGCCGCCCTTGCGGCGACGCTTGTGTTTCACCGGCGTAGCGCGTGGAGCCGAAACCCGGATGATGGGTGCGGGGCTACGCTCGCGGACGACGATCGCTTGAGATGAACGGGCCTTGGTGCGCTTTTTTCCAGCCATGGAACCGTCAGCTTAGCGAACCCCCGGGCCGGTGGGTCAAGAAAGACCCACGTGTGGAAAAATGCCTGTGACAATGTAGTCAATCAGGCGACAGTCAGAGGGACCCAAAAACCCCGATGGTTCAGGGTGGGTCCGCCGAGACCCACTGAACGGCCGCGCCATGGGTGTGGAAAAATAGGGACGGCCCCCATGATCAGGTTTGATCTGGGGGCCAGCTTGCGTCTACAGTCTCACGCAAAAGTGCGTTCGAGCGCACAAATGCATGAAAAACCAGGGAAGGGACGGCAGTCAGAATGCCGCAACACAACTCAACTAGGCCGACTGGGCCGCAAACGTGGACCCAGCCTAGCAATCCGCCGGACCCCCGGCAATTGCCGTTGCCCTTTGAGCGGTCGATTTCGGGCAACCGGTGGACGGAAACGGCCACAAATGACCACGTACCGGCCTCAGAATCGGCCCCGAAATCCGAGGTTTCCCCGGTCCATCGGCCCAAACGGCTTAGAACTGCGGCGCGGCACCGGTGGGACGGCCACACCTGCCGTCACTGCGGCATGACGCGAGAGGGCCTAGACGGCCGGTTTTTCGGTCATTCACGATTCACCACGGCGGACGGCGAGATCTTGCGCCAGCCGGGCGACTGCCCAGGGAACCGCCCTTGACGCTTTTCGGCGGACCGTTCCAGAGCGAGGCCAAAAAGGCCTATGCGCTCGCGGTCGCCGAGGGATGGCGCGGGAAGGGGCCCACGGTTTACGCCGAGCTCGTGAGTCACGGGCGGGACCCGTGGCTTTTCCAGAGCACGATCGCGCAGGCCGTGGGCTGCGCTGTTAGGACGGTGCAACGCTGGCTCCGTCGCATGCGCGACGAGGGTTTGCTCCAGACCTTCCGCGCCAAAAAAGGCGAGGTTCCGAAGGGCCGCAAGCACCCAATCACGTGCGGCTGGTCGCATCGGGTGCTGACGGCCTGGCACGCGATCGGGCCGCGCTTCGACGCCATGCGCGAAGAGCTGCGGCAGAAGCGAGCCGACAAGCTCGCAGCGCGCAACGCTGGCCGCCGGCGGTACACGGCCGAAGAGATCGATCGCGAGCTCGTGAAGCGCTACGGCGCCGCGAAGCCCCCGCCGCCCGAGCCAGATCCGCCGCCGGAGTGACAGGAAACGTCACACCGCGACCGTAGGGGCCCGCCGAGCTCGGGGCGGAGCTCTGCCCGCTGGCATGTCGCACGCAACGCGCGGCCGTGTGCTCGTGTGCATTTCTTCAGCCCCACCACTGAACAGCACTGAACAAAGCCCGCCGGCGGAGCCTCGACGGATCCACCATGGATCCAACTGAACGCCGGGCCGTCACTCCGCCGGGTTGCAAACTGTCCTAATGCTGGGGGTAAGTGTCCTAGGTGTTAGGCCAAATTGGCCTAGCAGAGAGAAATCAAGGGGAAAATCTCTCTGATCTCCTTCGTCTCTATGCCCAGACGGGAGCTCCCCCGGAATCGGCGGACGTGCCCCTCAAAGCCGGGGCACTCGGCGCGGGCCCTGGCGGGCCCCTGGTTACGTTCGCCCCCCAAAGGGGCCAACGCCGGCCCTACGGGCCGCGGAAAGCGCTATAAGGGGGCGGTGCGGCGAACGGCGGCCTACTTGCGGGTCAGCAGCCGGGGGCAGGATGAAGCGTTACAGCGAGAGGCAATCACGCGCGCTGCGGCCGCTCGGGGCCAGCCGGTAGAGCTCTGGTTCAGCGAAAAGCGGTCGGGTAAGGCCTCGCTCCGCCCGGAGCTCGATGCTGTGCGGGATTTGGCCCGGCGCGGGGAGCTCGATCGGCTCTGGGTTTTCAAGCTCAACCGGCTCACCCGCCGGGGAGCGACCGACCTGCTCGCCGTCGTGCACGAGCTCCGCGCCTACGGCTGCGAGGTCGCCAGCGTCGCCGACCATTTTTCCCTCCACGGGCCCATGGGTGACGTGGTGATCGCGGTCATCGGCGCGATCGCTGAGTGGGAGCTCGAAAACCAGCGCGATTTGCGGGAGGCCGCCCGCGCGGCCGCGGAAGCTCGGGGGGCCAAGTGGGGCCGGCCGCCGGCGGGTTCAGCCGACCAGCGCGCCCAGCTCCGCCAGGCAATCGAACAGGGGTTGACTTTACGAAAGGCCGCAAAACATGCCGGATTGTCGTATGGCTCGGCTCAACGCATAATCGCGACCGACCGTCAAGAAAAAGAAGAACACTCCACCGATCGTGTTGAGTAAGCCACCGGCCTGGCGTGAGTATATCCTCAGGGATATACTCACCCGCATGGCAAAGCCGCTCGAGGTCAACAGGGTCAAGCGCTACCAGAAGCGCAAGAAACGGCGCGTTTTCGAGGCGACCGAGCAGGATTGGGCGCGCTGGGACGCGGAGGCCAAGCTGCAAGGGCTGAGTTTCTCGGAATTTGTGCGCCGGTCGCTCCACGGCGCGTGCGAGGTCGCGATCATGCGCCGGCGCACGTTCCCGGGCGACGCCTAGCCGGACGGCGGCGGGTCGGTGAAAACGACGCCAGCGGGGCGCATAGAGGCCTCCACGGCCCTGTCAGCGCTCGCCGCCGCCTTGCCCGCGTGGCGGCGTGAGCGAGCCGCAAAAAAGCCGGATAGGACCGTTCCCAAGGTGGTGATCGCGGTGATGACGATTTGGGTCCAGTCGATCGCCTTCACGCCGCGGCCTTTTTCGGCTCTTCCTCGCCGTTGAGGGCCGCTTTTCCGAGGAAAAACGTCACGACCGCCATAAAAAGGATCGCGTTCACTAGACCTTGGTCGCTGACGCGCTTCCGAGCCACGCCCCGAGTCTACACCGGCTCGCGGTTCGATGGCTGACCCAAAAGTGGCAGAAAACGACCCCCCAAAACCTTCGGGAAAAAGTACCACGCGCGGCGCTTGATTCGGCGGGCCCGAAAGTATACTTGTGGGTCGCCCCATCGGTGCGCGCCGGTCCCCCCCCCGGTCCACCGGTGGGGCACTTTGGCCTAGGCTTTTTCGAATGGCACTCGACAAAAAAAAGCTGAAGCGGGAAATCCAGCGGGCCCAGCGCGAGAAATTCAAGGTCAGGCTCGGCGAGCTCCGCGAGCTGATCAAGGCCGCTCGCGTCGCGCGGCGTGACGCTGTGCAGTCGGTCCGCATCGACTGCGCGCGAGCTCGCGTCGAGGCGCGGCTCAGCTGCCAGGCGCGAGCCGAGCAGGCGAAGCACGCCGGCGCCGTCGTGATCAGCGAACGTCAGCGCGAGCTCGACGAAGAGCGCGGCTTTGAGCGGAAGATGCAACGGCACGAGAAGCCGAGCCGCTTGCGGTCGACGGCGGGCGAGCGTCGCGCCGAGTCGGACGATGAAGTGCGCAGCAACCTCCACCCGACGATGGTTCCGGTTTTCGATCACGTCCGCCGGCACATCAAGGGCGGCCCGCGCATGAGCCGCACGGAGGCGTTTTTGCACTGGGCCGAGGAAAACCCCGACGAGGTGATCGGGCTCATGCAGCACGACGCCGATCGGTACCTGAACCAGCTGCTAGCGGAGCAAGCGCGCGTGGAAAAGCAAGCGCGCGGCGGGGCGGTGCCGTTTTGACGTTGCTGCCCTGCCCCTTCTGCGACGCGGCCGCGCAAGAGCCGGAAGAGGACGATCGCACCTCTGACGGCTTCTCCGTGTCGTGCGAAGACTGCCTTGCGACGGGGCCGATCGAAGACACGCCCGAAGACGCGGCCGCGGCGTGGAACAGGCGGGCCGAGTGATCAACCGCTTCCGCAAGTGGCTGCATCGGGATTGCCAGCTTGAACGCGGCACGGCTTCTGCGCTGCTCACGGTCGGCCAGGAGCTCGCCGCGTTGTCGGGCGGCATGCTGCTACTGCGGCAGGCCTTCGAGCGCGTGCCCGAGCGGGTGACGGTGATCGCGTTCGGCCAGCGCGACGCCGAGCCGGGCGAAGTCCCGATCGTGGTCGACTCCAAAACGGTGCGGCTCGCCGGCGAGCGCAGCGAGACGATCACGCTCGAGGCGAATTTCCCGATCGCGCGGTTCCAGGTCGTAGTGATCGCAAACTTCGAGCGCGTCGAGCTCGGCGGGTTGTTCCACCGGACCGACTTGATCGGCATGCAAAGCCCGGTCGGCTTCGGTAAGAACTGGGCGCCAGGCGAGCAGGTGCGCGCCATCGTGCGGCGGCTCGAGGTGGGGGCCTAGACCGGTGCCGCTGCTCGAGGGGAAACAGCTCTGCGACTGCGGCCACGCGCGCGAGCACCACTTGCAGCGGTCGCGCGAGAAGCCACGCGGCGGCGCCTTGACGTGGGTGGACGCCGAACGCCAGGCGGCGCCGAGAGTGAAGCTCGCCGGCTGCCTGCTGTGCGTGTGCGGCGCGTTCAAGCTGCATCGCACGCGGCCGCTCCGATGATCCACGACTGGCAAGTTTTCGACGACACGCACCAAGCGTGCAAGCGCTGCGGCCTGCGGCTGTGGCGAGCTCGCTCCGGCGGCTCGTGGAACGCGGTGACGGCCAACGGCGTGCCGGCGTCGTTTGGTCTGCTGCCCGACGGGAGCCGGCTCGAGTGCCGGCCGCAGACGAACCAGCTCCCGTTGCTCGTGGTTATCGACTACACCGGCGATCCGGATCGGCACCCAGGCTGCGAGCGGTTCATGCACCGGGTGCGCGACAGCTTCGACCCGTCGCCGTCGCCGGCGCTGGCGTTGCCGGCCGCCGCTCCAACGGCCTGCGGCTATCCAGCGGTAGCGTGGGAGCTCGGCCCGGCGCGGCTCCACGTGGGGTGGACGTGGTGCCTCGACTGCTTTCCGGAGCGCGCCGGCGACGGTGCCCGCCAACGGCTCGCGCTCCCGCCGCACGCCGAGCGCTGGCAGGCCCAGCAGCTCGCCAAAGAGCGCAAGGCGGAGCAGCAGACACGCCGGCTCGAGAAGGCGCGCGAACGCATGCCACGGGCCGCCGGAGCGCTGCGCTACTGCTACTGTCCGAAGTGCGCCGGCGGTTTGCCGTCTCGCTATGAGACGATCCGGGAGCTGCGGCGCATCCTGCGAAGGCCGCAGGGGTGGAATCCCCGGTGAGAGCGCAGGCGCGAATTTTTCTGCTTAAGAAAGTGGAGCCGCGGCCGTACCAAGCTGATGAGCTTTGCGAGTGCTGCGGCATGGGAGCCACAGCCGCGCGGGTTCAGTTTGACTGGCATCCGGACGCGCACTTTCGCGCGTGTTGGCTCTGCGCCGAGCTGCTGACTGTGCAAGCGGTGATCGGGGTGGCGCTGAAGCTGTGGTGCCAGGGGAAGGGAAATTGACCGATGGCAATCACGAAAGACGAGCAAACGACGGAGCGGGAACTACTGCAAGCGCAGGCCAACTGGCTGCGAGCTCGGGGCTGGGAGCAGCTTGGCGGCGTCTGCTCGTCGCTGACGGGCCTCCACCGCTGGCGTCACCACTCGGCGCCGGCGACGGCGCCGGCGCTGCGCATGGGCGACGCGATCGCGTTCACGCAAGCCGAGCCGCTCCGGTACCGCCGGCGCCGCTGATTCAGGGGACGCGGTTATCCGTCCACAGGCCGAGAAGCACGCCGGTCGAGACGATGTCGTCAATCTGAGCCTGCGGGCTCGCGAGCGACGCCGTCAGGGCCGGCGTGTTTACGTTTGTGCTCGGCAACGCGGACGGCGGACCAAAGCCGACGATCAATTTCGTCCCGTTCGTCACCACGGGCACGGTGAGCTGCTCGCGCGTGTAGAGGTCGACGAGGGCGATTGCGGGCGCGCCTTGGAAGACGATCGAGGTTTCGCCGTAGCAGTTGGTCAGCTTCACGCCGCCGCTGTTTTCGGACACGAGGCTTTGCGACCCCTGGAAGCCGCAATAGTCGAGGTCGATGAACACGAACGGGCCGACGCCGTTGCTCCCGAAATAGCAGCGCTGGCCGCGGAGCACGCTCCCGAACGAGCCGGCGAGACCAAACAAGCCGTTAAAGTTGGTGTCGCACGCGAAGACGCCCGCGGCGCCGTTGTTGGTGAAGCTGCCGCCCATTTTGACGCTTCGAAGCGCCACGTTTGGCGAGCTCGCGTCGACTGTGAGCGCCGGCAAAATGGTTGCAGGGCCGGCGGGTCGAGCGCCGCCGCTCGTGACTTCGAACGTTCCAAAGTCGAGGCCGATGAAGCTCCAAAGGTTGGTGCCATCGAGGTTCGGAATCACCTCTGCCGAGTAGTCGGCCGGAACCAAGTTGAACGTGCCGCCGAGCCCGGCGCGAGCCGTCACCGCGGCTAGCAGCGTGCTCCACGGCGCCCCCTCGCTTCCGTTTTGGCTGGCCGGCGGCGTCGTGGTCGCCGGGTCGACGTAAAAGACCGACGAGAGCGGCACGCCGCCGAGCTCGGAGGGGTCGACGATCGAGCAGTCTTCCACCTGCCCGTTTTCCCGGATTAGCCCGATCGTTTGTCCGGCCACGGTTTCGATCGATTTGAGAAATCCGGTCATGGTTCTTGGCCCTTCAGACGAGGTTGATCAGCCCCAAATCGCTGAGCGCGCTTTGGAGGGAAGCGAGGTCGCCGGTCGTGACGTTCGGCTTTGCGATCGGCGGCGTGGCGTAAAAGCCCAGCGTGGGGGCGATGCCGGAGTTTCCCCAGCTGAAAGCGATCTGCCCGCTCAACGCTTGCAGCGTCGCCGACTCGAACGCGATGAGGCCGACCTTGCCCACTGCGCCGATGATCGAAAGGTCGGCGGTGTCGGTGCCGACAACCATCGTTGTGAGGCCGCTGCCGATCATGCCGTTGGCGCTGAGCGCCGTTTCGGCCCCGAGCTGTAGCCACTGGCTGAGGCCCGCGTCCCAAGCGAGCGGCGCGTGGTTGCGGTCGCCCGGAGTGAGCTGCACTTCCGCCGGGTCAACTACGGTGCAGTCTTCCACCTGGCCGTTTTCGCGGATGACTCCGATCGTCTGTCCGGCCACGGTTTCGATCGTCTTGAGAAATCCGGTCATGGGTCCTGCTCCGTTGGTGGTTGCCAGCTGTGGCGGCCGGCGTGGCCGGTCGCGAAAGAGCAGCGGCCTTGCACGTGGCCGCGTAACGGGTCGACGAAGCCGCCCTCTTCGCCGCAGGTCTCACGCATGCGCAAAATGTCGCGCGGGACCTGCATCGTTGGGTGTTGCTCGACGGTATCGAGGCGCAGCGGCCGGCCGGCGTGGTCGGTGTAGCCGGTGAGCAGCGCTTCGACGCGCGTGGAGCGGGGCACGCGAGAGAAAAAGGCGAAGTCTTCGCGGTACCACCAGCCGCCGCGCACGAACTCGATAAACATCCCGATCCGCCGCTCGCCGTCGTTGTCGACGTACTCGAGGCCCGGCCAAGCCTTCACCATCGCGAGCATTGCCGGTCGAGTGACGGCCACCAAACCAAAGCCGCCGCAGAGCGCCCGGCGTAGGTGCGCTTCCGTCTTGGTGACGCGCTCGAGGGGCTGTGTGGGGTCGAGCGTCACGGCCACCATGGGCGTTTGCTGGCGGAGCCAGTACGGGACGATCACGATCTGTTCGGCCTCCGGATCGAGCGCCCCGAGGAGGTGCGTCAGCGTCTCGCTCGAGGCGTCTAGGTCGTCGTCGATGGAGAGCCACACGTCAGCGCCGGTTTGGAGCGCCATCGTGAATTGACGCGAGCGCCCAATGCCGATCGAGGTGCCGCCGGCGTCGTGCAGTAGCGCCACGTCGGCGAGCCGGCGCAGCCGCCGCACGCAACGCGCGGACGGTAGATCCGTTTCGCTGTCGAGCACGTTGGTCGCCTGGCGGAGGAACTCGGCGGCGCAGGCCTCCGGCCCAAGCCGCTTGCCCATCTCGTAGGTGATGACGCTAGCGGCGACTTTCATTGCTGGGGGTCGGGGCGGGTGGGCGGTTCGGTGGGCGTCTTGGCTCGCTCGAGGTCGGCGCGGAGGCGCTTGAGCTCGGCGTCGTTGCGGTTGAGCTCGGCGCGGGCGCGCTGTAGCTCGCGGTCGCGTTCGGCGAGCTCGTTGCGCACGCTGGCCAGCGTCCTGGCCTGCGTCTCGAGCGTGTGCAGCGTCGTGGCGAGCTGCTCGGCTGAGCTCGTGCGCTCGCCGTCGACGGCGCCGGGCTCGCCGTCGACAACGGAGCCGCCGGGCTCGGTGAGCTCCTCCTCGAGCTCCTGGACGCGCGCTAGCGCCTGCTCCAGCTCGGTCGGCGGGCGCTCGAGGACGACGGTCCGAAAGTTTTCGAGCTTTTGCTTGAGCTCGGCTTCTCGCTGGTAGCCGTGCGGCAGGCAGTAGCCGACCGGCGCAACGTCGCCTTGTCGCTGGATGCTGAGGGCGGCGGTTTCATCGCACGTGGGGTCAGTGCAGAGGTTGATCATGTGGTCGGGGCTTTCCGGTTGACGAGGTCGAGGACGTTTTTCGTTCCGACGAAACCGGCCGCCACGGCGGCGCCGGCGCCGGCGAGCATCAAGTTTCGACTGAGCGGCGTTACCTTCTTTTCGCTGAAGACCATGAACCCGCCGGCGGCCAGAGCGAGCACGGCCACCGCCTCGAGCGCGACCGGCGCGGCCACAGTGTCGAACGCGGCGCCGGCGAAGTCCGTCAGCGCGTGAAGCGCTTTGCCCGGCGCTGCGGCGATGGCATCGGCCACGGCCGTGAGCTCTTTGATCGCGTTGTTCACGAGCTCGCGCG
>Ga0207680_10000763_pt1 | contig 15183 bp, 18 predicted proteins | sample KBSS23metaG_FD_184321 | JGI IMG/M metagenome (GOLD analysis project Ga0207680, IMG submission 184321) | Switchgrass rhizosphere microbial communities from Kellogg Biological Station, Michigan, USA - KBS S2-3 metaG (SPAdes) (version 2) | ecosystem: Host-associated > Plants > Roots > Rhizosphere... | reverse complement strand
TGGGTGGCGCGAATTCCGTAATTTGTTGGCGTTCAAGACTAGTCAAGCATGGGGATTTGTGCTATAAAGTTTAAGTTGTGACCGAACACGCCAGCCTGCGCTCGTAGCTCAGTTGGATAGAGCACTAGGCTTCGAACCTAGGTGTCGGGGGTTCGAGTCCCTCCGAGCGCACCAAGAGTTTACAATTTAGATTCCGCACATTATGTGGGCCATTAGCTCAGTTGGTTAGAGCAGGGGACTCTTAATCCCCGTGTCCAGGGTTCGAGTCCCTGATGGCCCTCCAAGACAAAACTCCCATCCAGCCTGATGGGAGTTTTGTCTTGGAAAGTATCGGGACGAGAACGTCGCCGGTTCGGTGACCGAGGGCCGCCTTGATGTGAAAGTTTTCAAGCCAGGCTCCGAGGGAGGTGGCGAGCTCCTGCGAGACACAGTCCCTGATGGCCCTCCAGAAACAAAAAAAGCTGCTAGAATACTTTCATGTTGCCAATCAAAGCCACCTCCGCCAATGAAGCTTGGCGTACAACTCTCAAGACCGTTTATAACCAAGGTGAAGTCACCGACAATGACAAGTACTACCGCGACGAGGTAGTACTGATTGAGATTGCCGAGCCTAAAGTAGATCCAGCCGACCAAAACTTTCCCATGGCTCAGACCGATCTCGATATCATCAACCGCTACATCTACACCGGTGAACAGGAAGATAAGGTGGTGCATGATTGGACCAAACTCTACTACCATAGGGCTTTCGACGAGCCCCACTCTCAAATCGAATTTCTCATTCGTAACCTCAACGCCGACAAGCCAGTAGGTGAGGCGCAGATCTCCATGTGGGACAAAAATATCGATCAAGACCAGAAGGTTTCGCCCTGCACCCAAATCATTTGGGCCCGCATTAAGTATGGCAAACTAGAGCTGCATGTGCACGCGCACTCCTCCGACGCCTACAAGAAACTACTCATGAACATCCTGGAGTTCATCTCGCTCCAGCACTACATTGCCGACCGTGTTGGCGTGCCCGTAGGTAAGTATTATCACTTCCTCGACTCATGCCACATCCATAACAAGGATATGGGGGCAGTGAAGCCTCTCGTCAATCAACTTAGCTAATATGGAACGCTCATGCCAAACATAGAACTCGAATACCGCGCCCTCATCAGCAAACCAGAGCACCACAAACTAATGGCCTTCCTCGATGAGAACGCCAAAGATCTAGGTGAAGATGATAAGGACGTGTTCTTCTTCATCCTGCCAGACAAGCTTCTTAAGGTTGTAGATAACAAATCTCAGAAATCAGCCAAAATCGTACTGAAGCTGAACCGGATTGGCCACGGCAGCGACTTTGAAGAGATTGAGATTCCAATCGACCCGCGCGAGGTCGAGAAGTCGGTCTACATGTTTAAGTCACTTGGTTTTAATGATATCCAGCAATCGTTTCAGAAGCGGCATAACTTTGAATACAAAGGCGTGGAACTAGCGGTAAAGCACAGTGATAACTGGAAATATCATGTTGAGCTGGAGATCTTATTGAATGATGCCGACCAGCAGCCTGAGGCCGAAAAGCAAATTCGGGCTGTAGCTGAAGAGCTTGGTCTCAAGATCATGGACGATGAAGAGCTCAAAGTATTTACGGCCAAGATCGATGCCGAGCACCACGCCAGTTAAGTGCCCCTAAAAAGAGGCAGTGTGCGCCTTTGAATGTAGCCGCATTTCAATTGCAACAGCCAGCACAATGGCCCTCCAAGAAAAGTGCCTCACGCTAGTGGGGCTTTTCCTTGGACAGTATCGGGACGAGAACGCCGCTGGTTCGTTGACCGAGGGTCGGCTTGATGTGAAACTTTTCAAGTCAGGCTCCGAGGGGTAGCGCTAGCTACAGTCCCTGAGGATCCTCCAAACGCGAAAGCAAATTACCTTTTCGGTGCTACCATATACCTTATGAGAAAGGTACATGGCTACGACGAAATCGGACGAGTTTTTACCGACTATTTTACTGAAGCTCGAAATAACATATTCAAGCTTGGAGTTCTGTAAGGCTACGTAGACGAAGATAATAGCTCATCCTGGCATGCATGGGAGGCGGGGAAAGAACAAGAATCTATGCAGCTTGTGTCTGATGACGCTAGGTACAAAGACTGGATCCAAAAACGCAAAGAAAGTCCTGCTACGTTCACGAGGGTCCAGGTAATCGAGCAGCCGCTCTCAGCATATGCTGCTTGGCAACTGGCATTGTTCGCAGAATTTCAGAGGCGGGGGATCGAAGAAGCCTATTCTGTTGAATCTGCCTGCTTGCTTGGTAAAGTGTCACTCCCTAAGAGTGATATTTTGATCTTTGACAATCAACGAGTCTTGCAGTGGTCGTATGTTCCAGGCAGCCAGGGGCTGGTTGATGGGGGTACGATTTGGGATGTTGCGGCGGGTGATGATATTGAACAATTTTTGGTTTTACGACAAAACGTTCTAGATCAAGCCCGACCACTTACCGTGGACCGCTAACCGCCATCTGCCTTAATCATAATATTGCACCATCAGGAGCAAAGTCTCGGATTACCCAGAAGATGGCTGATGGGCGAGGTGGCCTACGGTCTAAAAACCGTAGGCCACCAGCTAAGCTATAGTGACCATGTCGACATTTAGCCTAAAAGGCATTTAGACGGAAAGCCCACGCCAAGGGAATGTATTAAATTACCTTCATCCCTTAATGAGCTCAGAAACTTTTAGCTTAATTTCATCCCTCACTTTGGCCGTTGTTTCATAATCCTGCCCGCGAGGGTCTTTAATATCCCAATGAGTATACTTAGGTGACTCAAGCAACCATTTTGGCGTATCGGCCTCATTGGCCATCGATATGATTCTGTCGTATTTATCCAATACGCTTTTCTCTAGGGGATGGCGAGTAAATGCAGATATATCCAGGCCCGCATCTTTCATCACATCAATTACGAAAAAATTCTTTGATTCACTCGTGGCTTTTCGTTCTAGCAGAGTTTGGCCCCTTTCGATAACATGCGTGCCTGCCGCGTCTGCGTCGTTGGTCTTGGACAGTACATTGTAAAAGGCCTTAGCCATTTGGCTTCTACCTACATTTTGCCGGCAAACGAAAAGTATTTTCATATAACCTTATTGTAGCAATGTTAGCGGGGCTATTTACAATTTTTCGGTAGCAACGGCCCGCACGATGGCCTGCCATAGTAAAACTTGAGCCCTTTACAAAGAGCCTATACTTAGTACATGGATATGCACTCTTCACATCACGGCCACGACGACCATGCCGCTCAGTTTAAGAACAAATTCTGGCTTAGCCTAGCACTTTCGATTCCGGTGGTGCTCTTTAGCTCGATGTTTTCGATGTTACTTGGTTATGCATTGCCTCCCGGTACGGCTTGGGTGGCACCAGTTTTTGGTATTGCGGTTTACTTCTACGGGGGCTGGCCGTTTCTTTCGGGAGCTAAAGCCGAACTAAAGGACAGGCAGCCAGGCATGATGCTGCTCATTGCCCTGGCCATTACCGTTGCGTTTGGCGCAAGTTTAGCCACATCCCTAAAATTGGGGGTAAATCTGGATTTCTGGTGGGAGCTGGCACTGCTGGTCGATATTATGCTGCTTGGGCATTGGCTGGAAATGCGGGCGCTAGGTCAAGCGTCGAACGCCCTTGATGCGCTCGCAGCACTTCTCCCAGACACAGCTGAAAGGGTGTTAAAGGACGGCAGTACTGAGTCCGTGGGCCTAGAGCGCCTCGCAGTCGGGGATGTAGTGCTGGTACGGTCGGGCGGTCGCATCCCGGCTGACGGCAAAGTCGTGGATGGTGCTGCGGCCGTTGATGAGTCAATGATTACGGGTGAATCACGAACGTCTAATAAGAAAGCTGGCGATAAGGTTGTCGGCGGTACGGTAGCTACTGACTCTTCAATTCGTGTCCAGATTTTGGCTGTCGGTGAGCAAACGGCGTTAGCTGGCATACAGCGCCTGGTGGCTGACGCCCAAAGCTCACGCTCTCGGGCGCAAGCTCTAGCAGACCGTGCAGCCGGGCTCTTATTTTACTTTGCGACCGGCAGTGCCATCGTTACATTTGTAGTTTGGATGTTGCTCGGGCATCCGAACCAAGCTATTGAGCGAACCATTACCGTTCTTGTGATTGCCTGCCCTCATGCTCTTGGTCTAGCCATCCCGTTAGTAATTACCATCTCAACGGCAATGTCGGCGAAAGCAGGAATCCTGATAAAAGACCGGCTGGCTCTCGAGCGGATGCGCACTGTAAATGCAGTATTGTTCGACAAGACGGGCACCCTCACAAAAGGGCAGCCAACTGTCACTGGAGTGGTTGCCTCTAGCGGCATCAAAGAAGAACTGTTGCGCCTGGCCGGCTCCGTCGAAAGTGACAGTGAACATCCGCTAGCCAGGGCAATTGTTGCGGCGGCAAAGAAAACTGGCGTTCTGCCAAAGGCAACTGACTTCCGCTCGATGACCGGTCGAGGAGTAGAGGCAACGGTTGGTCGCGACGCTATAGCGGTGGGCGGCCCTATGCTTCTTGCCGAGCGCAAAGCTCGCCCGAGCAGTGCAATAGAAAAGAATGCCGCAGATTGGGCAGCTCAGGGTTCAATCGTGCTCTATGTTTTTAAGGGTGACAGCGTACTTGGGGCATTGGCACTTGCAGACGAGATTCGGCCTGAGTCGGTTCAGGTGGTGCAGCAGCTCCACGCACTCGGCGTTCGGGTGATTATGATTACTGGAGATGCGCACCAAGTCGCACAAAGCGTCGCCAAACAAATCGGGGTGGACGAGGTATTCGCCGAGGTGCTCCCGGAGGACAAAGATGCCAAGGTTGCCGAACTCCAAAAGCGTGGCCTCAAGGTCGCAATGGTTGGCGATGGGGTCAACGATGCCCCGGCGTTAGCGCGTGCGGATGTTGGCATAGCCATCGGGGCGGGTACCGATGTGGCTATTGAATCCGCTGGGGTAATTCTGGCCAGCGACGACCCGCGTGGTGTGGTTAGTGCCATTAAGCTCTCAGGGGCGAGTTATCGCAAGATGCTTCAAAATCTCGGCTGGGCAACCGGCTATAACCTCTTCGCAGTTCCGCTCGCAGCGGGCGTATTGGCGCCTATCGGGTTCGTGTTGCCGCCCGCACTCGGGGCAGTTTTAATGAGCGTTTCGACAATTGTAGTGGCGCTAAACGCCCAGCTTCTGCGCCGCGTCAATTTACGCCCAGGGAGCGCATAATACGGGTATGAAGCTGCGCACGGTGGCCTTGTAGGCGTTATTTTACTATGCAAAACCCCCGAAGGGGCCTGCGTAGCATCCTTTCGGGGGGTGAGGTGGATGGGGCTCCAGGAGAAGCCCAGGGAAGCGGGAAAATAAGGTCCTACATGTGGTCTTGCCAGGCAATTTGTTCGGAAACGAACGTAACGCCGACACGGCCGTTGGTGACTCTCACTCGCTGGCCTTCGTGGCGGGCGAAACAAGACTGTACCGACCCGTCGGTGCAGATACCTTCGGGGTTGCTGAGGGTCACCTCTTTTCCCGTAAGCACCGATGTGAGTTGCAGTGTCGTGGAAGGTTTCTCGGTCCACTTCTCGAACTCTCGAGGCGGGATGGGCTGGAAGTACTCAACGTTCACGGTTACCACCTAAAGTTGGGATTTTATACTTTACATTATAAATTCATTATTGTCAAATATAATCGCCTGAGCCACTCTGCCACCTGCCTTGCTGAATTCCGGCAGCAGAAATAGGCTCGCCATTCTGGTTATAGTTGCAGTAGCCACTACGGCGGCTCTCCTATTATTTTGTCGTCTGCTATACTGCATGCACTATGTCAGTTCGAGAAAAAATTAGAGAAGTTAAGCACCTCCAAAATAAGTATTTTATTTGTGTACTTGAGCATCCGAAAGACATCATGAATATTGCCGCCACGCTCAGAAATATCTCAGCCTTTGGTGTTGAGAAACTGTATGTTATCGGCAATAACGGGATTGTCCGTGACTTTGAGGCTTCACGCAATAACAAGCGCCTAACTAACCTGAGCGTCGGCTCGAATAAATGGGTGTTTGTAAAGAATTTTGAGACCACCGCGGAGTGCATTGCTTACCTGCGCGAAAATCGCTACGTCATTGCTGTTACTTCGTCACATGCAAAGAGCAAAGAGAATGTGAATCTTTACGAAGGTGACTTTACGCAGAAGCGTTTGGCGATATGGTTTGGCAACGAAGCTAGGGGCGTCTCTGACGAAGCGGTTGCTGGAGCCGACATGTGCATTCAGATTCCTATGGGTGGCATCGTGGAAAGCTTAAACCTGGGCACCAGTACGGGCATCGTTCTAAGCTATATTGGCTATCAACGTCTACAGTTTGTCTATACTCACCGCAAGGCTCGTTTCAAGTCAAAGGGACTTGAGGAACAGAAAATGCGGTCATGGCTTGATTTCATCAAGCCGAACCGCTAGGCTCACTTTCATGGTATAAGTGATGTGCACGTTCAACGAGACCGCAAGGAGAACAAGTGCGAACATTTGCCAGTGACAACTTCTCGACCGTTGACCCGCGTATTATGGCCTACCTGGACGAAATCAACGACGACGGCCATGCGCCCAGTTATCAGGGCGATGTTGTAACACAGCGGGCTGAGGCCGAGTTCGCACGCGTTTTCGGTGATGGCAGCCGTGTCGTCTTTGTGCCTTCTGGCACCGGCGCCAATATTCTTGGCCTCAAGCTTTTGCTCGGCCGCCCCTACGAAGCCGTACTAGCCTCGGAGGGGTCACATGTTTTTGGGGAGGAAACCGGAGCGGTGGCAGCCAATCTTGGTGCTCATATTTACGCCCTCCCGCACCACGACGGCAAAATCAGCCTCGATGAGTTGCGGCGAACGGTACAAATGTGGACAGGAGAGGGCTTTCATGCCCCACTCCCCAAGGTGGTCAGCATTGCCAACTCCACCGAATATGGCACCTACTATACGGCGGGCGAGGTACGTGCTATTGCCGAGTACTGCCACGACCAAGGCCTCTTCCTGCATATGGATGGCTGCCGACTCCCGAACGTGGCCGCCGCGCTTGGCAAGAGCTTGCGTGAACTCACGCGCGACGCCGGTGTCGATGTCTTGTCTTTTGGAGGTGCCAAGAACGGTCTGATGTCGGCCGAAGCAGTCGTTATCTTCGACGCCCCGGAGGCTGACCTCATGCGCATGCAGAAGCAAGCCATGCAGCTGGTCTCCAAGCTGCGCTTCGTTTCAGGTCAATTCGTACCTTACCTCGCACAGGAGCGCTGGCGGCACAACGCCACAGCGGCCAACCGCATCGCTCGTCGTCTGGCCGGGGGCCTGAACGACGCCCTCGGTGATGTTGTTAGCCGGCCGGTTGAAACCAACCAGGTCTTCTGCCGTTTACCCGCCGCGGCCACCGAGCCCATTCGCGCTGCCGGTCACACTATCTACGATTGGCCCACCGGCGAGGTTCGCTTCGTAGCTTCGTGGGACAATACCGACGCCGATGTCGACGAGCTGCTCAAGCTCATATAATATCGGCTGCGTCCATCTCTAGCAGAGCCTCCAGTTTGAGCCGCCGGTTCCGACTGGGGGCTCAAACTACGTCTGTCAAAAGACAATTATGCCCGGACGACTTCGCCCATGAATCAAGGGCCATCCGCAAAGATGAGCCCGCCAATGGTGGCGACAGTATATTTAATGACCTGTACGATACGTTCAAGGGCAGGGCAGCCCTAACAAGCGATCTCGCTACCATAAAAGCAAAGCCCCCGAAGGGGCTTGCCGTCCTTCGGGGGTGAGTTTTGCGGCGCCGAGAGGCTAGAGTAACTCTAGCTCCATGTATCGGTGTTGGTGTGTAAGCTGTTCGTGTAGTAGGCTCCCGTGGCGGGGCCGCAGCGTGAGCAAGACCTTGGCTTGTGCTCCTGCATAAGGCCCCATCCACTCACCGGTAGCCTTTAGCATTGGCACAAGCTTGAGTAGCTCAAACATCAAGACTTGGCGTTGTGGTGACTCGGTCCATCGGCTAAGTAGCCACTCGAAGCCGTCAACGACAAACAAAGTCGGCCGGGCTCGCGCTGCTGCAAGAACAGACTCGCCAGTGGGGAGCGGAGGTGTCTCGGCCGTCCAGTGCCGACGAATGGACTCGGTGAGTATTTCTGGCAACGTGGGGACGCCATCTGCGGCGAACTCTGCATACTTCAACGGGAAGTAGTGCATCTGGAATGCCCCAGGAGAGTCCGCGCGAAGACGGGCTACAACCGCCTGGGAAGTAACGGTCTTGCCGGAACCTTCTTCACCATACAAAACCGCCAGCGGCGTATCGTTAGACGAAATCGACCATGTAGTCAGGTCTGCTAGGACTGGCCTGCTCATTTTGCTCCTAGGCGTACTCGGGGAGGAACTCTTGACACGCTAGGACATTGACACCTTGAACTTAAGAAGTCAACTGTCCATCCATGAACTCTTCCACAAGAGAGATGCTCACTTGTGGAAGGCGGGATTTAGCTAGCCCTCCTGAAAGCTCGCCTATATATGAACCATGCGTACCTGGTAGTATGGCAAGCCTCGCACCGTCAATCAGCCGCTGCATTTTAATGGCGTGTTCGGGACGAACAACATCTTTGTCGCCGATTATAATAAGGGTCGGCTTTTTAATGCCTGTAACTGCTTCCTCGGGAATGTTATTGAAGCTACGCATCATTGATTGCGACTTCTCTACGTGGCTCTGGAGCCCGCCAGGATTGGGTGCAACGCTCAGGTAATCATCCCGTAATGTTTTTGGCATATCCTCAGCATTAACCTTTGTAGCCCAGCCTGCTTTTAGCTCTGGTATAACCCCGTCAGTATTAAAGAAAGTTGACGCTAGAATAAGGCGGTTTACCTTGTCTGGATGTTTGAGCGCTAAGTGTAACGCAACGTGCCCACCATTACTAAAGCCGAACAGCGTCGCTTTAGGAATATTTAGCTTCTCCAGAGCAATCGCGGTGTCTTCAGCCATTTGTTCGAGTGAAAAGGGACGATCTATATCAGCAGTATGCCCATGGCCCTGCTGCTCAAATGCGACAACTTTATATGATTTAGCCAACTTCTCTAGCACGCGCCCGAAGGTAGCGTTGATACCCGAGCCACCACCATGCAGCAAAACAAGCGGCTCTCCGTTGCCGTGAATTTCATAATACATATTCAGTTCATTAATCGAAATATAACCCGTATCGGTCATCGTAATACCTCCTGATGGCTATTACCTTCCATGTTGATAGGCTACTGATAGCGTAGCCTATCGCGTAACATTATGTCTACAAAAACAACCAAGCAAACGGTGGACCAATTGAAAACGGCAAAAAAGTACTTGAGCGCGGTGGATGGGCGAGCCCATTATTTGACGATGAAGCAATCAAATTCGTTAACCAGTTCTACGAATGTCCAACACCCTTAAGGATCCAAAATGGGCAAACGCGACAGTCCTTTCAGGTGATATCGTGCTCAATTTAGTCAAGTCACATACATTTCCTAAAGGCATTACGCTTCAGGTTTATCAGCCAGCCGGTCGACCGGAGTATGCAGCCTAAAAGGCGGTCTATCATGAAAGAATCACCTCAGCCCCATACAGTAGACATCAAATCTTGTCTAAATCCTCAAGCCCTGTTTTAACGTTCCAAGGCAACAATTCGTACTGCGCCAATTTATGTTTGGTGAAAGGATCGTTATCCCGAATTCGATCGAGTGCTTCATTGGTGTTATCACTCGGCACGCGGAGCAAAAAAGCGCCACCGGCATGCGGCTGAAAGGGTCCCGAAGCAATAAGCAGCCCTTGCTTTTTAAGCCCGCGCAGATATTCACGGTGCGCTTCTCTGTGGGCTTCACTGATTGTTTCCAGCGGAAACCGGTATCGAACAATGGCTAATGCATACATGGCGCTATTGTATCAAATGGGGTTTGAGATCGTTGTTTGTCGCCGCCATGAAGGATTCGAATCCTAGTCAATACCAAGGCTTTTAATGTCTTCTACTAGTAATGATAAATCGTCACTAAGTTGGTGACCGCCCGTATCAATACTTCGGACATTAGCTTGCGGAAGCAGCTTTGCATAAAGATTGAGGTGATTGAACGGAACTATTTCATCATCCCGGGTGTGATAAATGAATACCTTTACACCCTTTGGAAATTTTGCGCTTGCATTACCTGGCAGTTCAAGCTCCTTATACCCTTCGTATCGCCAACCCTCTCCTCCCCAGAATGGAGCTTCTAATAGAAACACCCCCGAAATTTGGACCCTAATTTTTATCTCAGTAAGCATTTTGGCCAGATGTGATGCACCTATTGAATGACCAACAAGAATAATCGGTGCTTTCACTCCGTTCATCACGTCCTCTACTTGTTTTTTCCAAACAGCATATGGCGCATTGCTCTCGTCGGTCATTGCTGGGTAGTGAATCGTATACGCCGAGCCAAGTTTTTCTTGTAGTCTGTCAACGAGTAAACCGTCTTCTTCGTAAGCACCACTGCCGGCACCGTGGATGAATAATACATGCTTGATCATGATATTCATTATAGTTTTACTACCTCATAACGAAAAGGCTACATATGAATATGCAGCAGCGGATCTGTTCCGGTGGAGCCGTAGCGAGCCTAGGTAGAAGACGGTTAAGATACCCAGGCACCAGGCTAGCGCCGCCCAAACACATATAAATGAAATAACACAAATTTGTGTTATTTCATCCTGCCGCTTCATGCAGTAAGTTCGAGTTTGACCAAAAGAATATAAAATGTTATAGTATAGAACATGGTATAATACGTCCAAACGCGTCTGGGGCAATACGCCTGATGACGCGTTCACTTCTGTTAACTCAGGAGATACCATGACTAGGATGTTCTACACCGACGACGAAGCTGGCCGGCAGCAACGTAGGCTTGACGTGCTAGAGGCAGTAGCCGACAGCCTTCAGGTTGGATTCGACGCCATTAGGCAGGCCAACGAGCCGTACTTCGCAAGGTACGAGGCGCGGCAGGATGCTAAGCAGGAGTTCTATGAGTTCTACGGCCACTGGCCCACGGACGAGGAGCTCGACCGCTCTGGCATTCGCATTTAGTTTCCTGGCTCGCCCCGGTTGTAGTTAGCTTAGTACCGGCCCTCCGACATTGACGTCTGAGGGCCGGTTTTCTCTTACCTGCTATAGTTATCCCATGACGCTTCCAGAAATTGCCGCAAAAATTAAGCTGACTAACCCTCCGCGCGGGCCGATCCTGATCGCCATCGAAGGGTTCGGCGGCGCCGGGAAAACTACCTTCGCCGAGAAATTGGCTAAGGAGCTGGGGAAAACCGAAATTATTCACATCGATGACTTTATTGTCAAAGACAAAATTCTTGAGCCATCTTGGGACAAGGGCGGCTTTGACCGGGCTAGGCTGGAGCGGCAGGTCTTAAAGCCGGCTCGCGAAGGCAAGGCTGTGCAATACCAGCGGCTTATGTGGCAGGAAAATAAGCTGAGCGAGTTCGTTGTGGTTCCGGCGTCGCGGTACCTCATTATTGAGGGCATTTCGTCGTATCACCCAGGCATAGCTCATTATTATGACTTCAAAATTTGGATTGATACGCCCTTGGCAATTGCCAAAGAGCGCGGCCACGCCCGAGACGGCAGCAATGAAAATGCCGTTCACTGGGACTTGTGGGCCGAAAATGATGCCCGCTATCAACAGAAGCACCATCCGGAGTTGGGTGCAGATTTTGTTCACAGTAATGCTTAGATGAAACTTTTTCTCTCGTCAATCAGGCTACCCATGAGCGACGAGCAGTCTGGCATTTCAAGGGTAACGATTATCTTCAAGATAACGGCTTAGGCTCAAATCGCGCGATGCCGTCCAGTATGAGGTTGAGTCCAAACTCAAACTCGCCCATTGGGCTATACCCGGCTTTTAGCATATGCTCCGTTACCATTTCGCCCATATAGGGGTAGGTGTCAAACGGGAATTGGCTCATGACTGCCTTGCCAACTTCGGCCGCTTGCTCGACCGTTTCGAACGATAAGTTTGCTAACTGCTGCGCAAATCCGTAGGTGTAAATATCCAGGACCGAGGTCGCATGCACGGTCATCTCAACCGAAAAACCGGCTTCCCGGAAACATTTGAGGACGGATTCACGGTCTTGCATGGTTGCGGGCCCTGGAGTAACCCCTGACTCCATCAGCGACGGCGCCCACTTATGCTGTGATAATACCTCCAGAACCGATTTCGCACGCCGGCGCGCCATGGTGCTCCAGTGCCCTGCGTCCAGTGGTGTCTGAATCTCCCCGTGCACGCGGTCGATCATGCCTTCGATCAGCCGGTCCTTGGTGGCGAAGTGATGATAGAGGGCCATCGCCTCTACGCTCAGCGCTTGCCCTAGCTTACGCATGGTTAGCGCTTCGAGGCCGCCCTCGTCCGCCAGCTTTATGGCGGCTGAAATAATCCGCTCTTTTGTAAGGGGAGTACGTGATTGTGGTGTAAGTATCTCTTTGCTCATCGGCCTCTCATTATCCTCCATGCGTAATTATAGTGCAATTTTACTTTACAACGTAAAGTTTACAGTGTAAGGTAAAGAGTATAAGCAAAAGAAAGGATAAGTCATGACGACAAGTACGAGGCAAGCCGAGGATAACGGCACGAAAGTAACTAGCACGATGTTCCTTCGCGGAGCTGGCGTGGCGGCCATGGTGGCTGGTGCCATTTTCGCCGGAATTCAACCGTTCCACCCGGCCGACGTTACCGCCTCGGTTACCACGAGCGGGTGGACGATCGTCATTACGCTCAAGCTGGTGATGTGCCTGCTGTTCCTGGTCGGTATCGCGGGGCTTTACGCTCGCCAGGCCAAGAAGGCCGGACGGCTGGGCTTCATTGGCTTCTCGATGCTCAGCTTGTCGTGGTGGCTCCAGGCCAGCTTTGTGTTCGTTGAGCTTTTCGTCCTGCCCGTCCTCGCCCGTTCGACGCCGCAGTTCGTGGACAGCTACCTTGGGATTGTTAATGGGTCTCCGGGCAGCATGAATATCGGTGCGCTTCCGGTGGTCTACGGCGGAGTGGGTGTGCTGTACTTGCTGGGCGGATTGGTGTTCGGCATTGCGACCTTTCGCGCCCGGATCCTGTCGCGCTGGGCGGCTGGCCTGTTGGCCGTGGCTGCTGCAATAACGCCCCTGGCGGCTCTGCTCCCTCACGCAGTACAGCGCTATGCGGCCGTGCCGATGGGCATTGCCCTGATCTGTCTTGGCTATGGGCTTTTCAGCGAAAAAAAGCGGTACGTCGCGTAGTTCTTGCGATTAGCGTCCCGGGAGGGACTGTCGCGCCAAATCGCTCCCGCCAGGACTTAGTTCTGGCGGGAGTTTTCATCAAGAGCTGCAGCACTCATGACACCTTCTGGGTCGAAAATGATTTATAATGGCCACTATGGAAACCGATGAACTAGAAAAGCGTGTTCAGCAGCTCGAAGCCAGAAACCGGCGCGTTGAGGGTGACAAAGCCTGGGAGACGAGCTGTATCGTCGGGTGAGTATCGCCGCAGCTCTAACAGCTGAAGATTAATATGTGAAGCCCTCCTCATCCATGCGAATACATGGACGAGGAGGGCGCTAGGGGACGGGCCGTGCTGACTACAGGTCGGCGGCCGTTACGAGCTGCGCCATCTTGGGTAGCACGTGGAGGGACTTGTCGTGGTCGGCCTGGTTGGCTGCGGCGCAGGCATCTGTGACGACCTTGACGGTAAAGTCGCTGTCATGGGCCGCCCGAGCAGCAGCCTCCACCGCGAGGTCGGTGGCTACGCCGGCGATGTAGACGTCGGTGATGCCTTCGTTGCGAAGCAGCTCGGCCAGGCCGGTGTCGTGGAAGGCGCTGACGCGAGTCTTCACCAGGACCTCGTCAGTCTTGTGGTAGCGGACGGCGTCGTTGATCTCGGTCGACCATGTGCCGTCGGCCAGGATGCCGAACTCGTGGGCCTTGCCGAAAACCGGCGAGCTCTTGGGCTGGTTGTTGTAGGAGGCGTCGAAGGCCAGGCGGATGAAAATCACGGGGTCTCCCACCTGCCGGAACGTGTCGATGGCGGCGTTCAGGTGGCTGAAAGTGTCGTGTTCGGCGATGAAGTTGGCATAGCCCTTGGCGGCCAGCTTGCCGTTCGGGTCGACGATCTCGTTGATGAAATCGATGACGAGAAGCGCGCGCTTCATGATGATCGTTACTCCTGTTTTCGGTTACTTGCTTGCGGTAATCGGTCGGGTCTGGGTGACGATAATTTCGCCGCCCGTCACGACCAGTTCGATATCCTGGGGTGCTCCGAAGTGCTCCTCAATATGCATGCCCAGGCGATAGATCTCAGTGATGAGCTCCCTAGAAGCAGCATAGCGCGTACGCCGCTCTACGGGAACAGTTTGCTTGACCTTGTTACTCATCTCCAGCTGGTGGAGCGGCTGGTGGTCGATGCGGGAAGTCTTGGTTCCGACTTCTGCGCTGAGCACAGCTCCCGTGTTTCGGCTAAGCAAGTATAGGTCGCCCTGAACCTCGCCGGAAACAAGAGCCTCGCAGGCGCCGTAGGTGGCCTCAATACCGAAGTTGTCGCCGCCCTCAACCGGGTCGCGGGTCATGACGACGGCGCTGAGATCAGCCAGACACATCTCCTGCACCAGCACGCTCATGCGGCTCCACAGGTAGTGCCCGTCATCTTTAACCCTGAACTGCCTGAGGCAGCGCTCGCTAAAAAGTGACGCGTAACACCACAAGATGGCCTGTGGTACGTTACTGGCCGGCACCAGCAAGAACGACTCGTACTGGCCGGCTAATGACAGACCCACGGAGTCCTCAGCGGCTTCGCGACCGCCAATGACGGGCGCTCCCGAAGATCGCACTGCAAAATACGAGGCGCCAGGCATGTGTGTTTCGAGCGCAGCTAGTACTTCGGTGGTACCAGGGAATGAGCCCGAGACCATGATTTCATGGAGGTGCTTCGCCATCTCGGAGTAGTCCGCGGCTCGTTCTCGAGCTCGCTGAAATGCCGGGAGTAGGCTGGCGGCGTAGTCCGTATACACGTCGTAAGGCAGACCGAAGCCGCGGGGTACTCGCACGCCTGCCCGCGCTAGGGCAGCAAGGTTTTTGACCTTGTTCCCTAGCGCGGGCGAGTTGGCCGCAAGTTCCCCCATGCCTAGGATGGGGATGGGCATTAGCTCATGCCTCCGGTGTCGTGGCCGGCCTGAACGCGG